>Ga0137412_10000745_pt1 | contig 24067 bp, 20 predicted proteins | sample CZODoug2_1_16fun_FD_122160 | JGI IMG/M metagenome (GOLD analysis project Ga0137412, IMG submission 122160) | Vadose zone soil fungal communities from Angelo Coast Range Reserve, California, USA - CZODoug2_1_16fungal (Hybrid Assembly) | ecosystem: Environmental > Terrestrial > Soil > Vadose zone... | reverse complement strand
CGCAATGGGACCAGCGAGTCGAGCGCTGGAAGGTCAGCCGCCCGAGCTACGGGCTGCGGCGGCCGAGTCGATTCGCGCGGCTCTTGGGCGCCACCAGGTCGGAGACTCGGTGCCGCTGCCCGCAGCCCTGTGGGTGGTCACAGCGACGAATCCATGATCGGTCACCGGGCCATTACACCGTTGAATTCAACCGTAACCGCTATCGAGCAAGAAATCTACAGCTTCGAAACGACTGTGTACGCTCGGGCTTGCATACTTAGCGCCGTTGTTTCATCGCTACCGGCTTCCCGCGCTTGCTGTGCCGACGGGCCCGACCCTGGTGCATCGCCATCGTCAGAGCCCGCCGCGACCGGCGTTCAGGTAGCCCCAACTGGAGTTCGTCCATGCGCAACAGGAAATTGGGTCATACGGGCCTGTTTGTTTCGGAGCTCTGCCTCGGCACAATGACGTTCGGTGGCGGAGACGGAATCTGGGGCCAAATCGGCAACCTGCAACAGTCGGAAGCCGAGCGCTTGATTGGCCGCGCGCTCGACACCGGCATCAACTTTCTGGACACCGCCGACGTCTACGCGGAAGGCCGATCCGAGCTGATCACGGGTCAGGCGCTCAAGAACCTGCAGGTGCCGCGGGAAAACGTCGTTGTTGCCACCAAGGTTTTTGGCGAGGCGGGCACGAAGGCGGCCAACTCGCGCGGCATGTCGCGCTATCACATCATGGAAGCGGTGAAGGCAAGCCTGAAGCGGCTGCAGCTCGACCACATCGACCTGTACCAGATCCACGGCTTCGATCCGGCAACGCCGATCGAGGAGGCCGTGCGCGCTCTCGACACGCTCGTGCAGCAGGGGCACGTGCGGTATCTGGGGGCGTCGAACTGGGCGGCCTGGCAGATCACCAAGGCGCTGGGCATCTCCGAGCGCCTCGGCCTGGCCCGTTTCGAGTCCCTGCAGGCCTATTACACGATCGCCGGACGCGATCTGGAGCGCGAGCTGGTTCCGATGATGCAGAGCGAGAGCGTCGGTCTGCTCGTGTGGAGTCCGCTCGCCGGGGGCCTGCTAAGCGGCAAGTACGGCCGAGACACCAAAGGCGAAGCAGGCAGCCGCCGCACGGCTTTCGACTTCCCGCCCGTGGATCTGGAGCGCGCCTACGCGTGCATCGACGTGATGCGCAACATCGCGAAGACGAAGAGCGTATCGGTTGCGCAGGTCGCTCTTGCTTGGCTGCTGCATCAGAAAGTGGTGAGCAGCGTGATCATCGGCGCCAAGCGTCCCGAGCAGCTCGAGGATAATATCGCGGCAACGAAGCTCGCGTTGAGCGCCGCCGAGTTGACTGCGCTCGACAAGGTGAGCGCGCTGCCGCCCGAGTACCCCGGCTGGATGTTCGAGCGTCAGGGCGAATACCGGCGCCAGCAGCTTCTGCAGTCTCTCCCTGCCTAGGCAAGACCGGGTTTCCTCGCAGCCCTGGCATTGCGATGAACACTCGTGTTCGCGGCGTCCGAGCGCGCCAGATTCTCGACTCGCGCGGTCGTCCCACCGTCGAAGCCGACGTTGAACTTGGCGACGGCAGCTGCGGCCGCGCCTCGGTCCCCTCGGGCGCCTCCACGGGCAGCGCTGAGGCGCACGAACTGCGCGACGGTGATCCGGCGGTGTATGCAGGTCTGGGCGTACTGCGGGCGGTCGCCAACGTGAATGGTGAAATCGCGCAGGCTTTATCGGCGCGCGACGCGCTGGCGCAGCGCCAGATCGATCGGCTGCTGATCGACCTTGATGGGACGCCGCAGCTGTCCCGGCTGGGCGCGAACGCGGTGCTTGCGGTCTCGCTCGCGACGGCGCGAGCGGCCGCGGCGTCGCGTCGCCAGGCACTGTACGAGCGCATTGCCGAACTCGCGGGTGTGGATCGGCCCGCAATGCCGCTGCCGATGGTCAATATCCTGAGCGGCGGGCTGCACGCCTCGCGCGGCATGGACGCACAGGACTTCCTCGCGATCCCTGCCCGCGCCACGTCGATCGCCGACGCGATCCACACGATCGCGCGCGTCCGCGCCGCGGCCAGCGACGAGGCACGCGATCGGGGCCTGCCGACGCTGCTCGCCGACGAGGGCGGCCTGAGCCCGGGCCTCGAGACCGGCCGTGCGGCGCTGCACATGATGCTGCGCTCGATCGAGCGCGCCGGCCTGCAGCCGGGCGAAGACGTCCTGATCGCGATCGACGTCGCCGCCACATCGCTGCAGCTGCCTGACGGTCGCTATCGCCTCGCGCGCGAGGCACGCGTGCTCGAAGGCGACGAAATGATCGAGATGTTGGCCGGCTGGGTGCGCGATTTTCCGGTCGCATCCATCGAGGACGGCCTCGGACAGGACGATTGGAACGCCTGGCGCCATCTGACAGGTCGGCTCGGCGGCGTGGTCCAGCTGGTCGGCGACGACCTTTTTGCCACGCATCCGCAACGCCTGGCGCGCGGCCTGCGCGAGGGCGTTGGCAATGGCGTGCTGGTCAAGACGAACCAGAACGGCACGTTGACGGGCACCATCGACCTGATCGCGCAAGCGCGTGCTGCCGGTTACGCGACCATCGTGTCGGCGCGCTCCGGGGAGACCGAAGATACGTTCATGGCCGACCTCGCCGTCGGCACTGGCGCGGGCCAGATCAAGATCGGGTCGTTGCGCACCTCGAGCACCGTCTCCAAGTACAACCAGCTGCTTCGCATCGAAGAAGCGTGCAGCGCCCCGTATGCCGGCGTCGCGGCTCTGGCCGGGCGCAAATCACGGTGAACGAACTCGATGACTTCCTCACCCGCAGCGGTCTGGTCGCAGCCGACACCGGGCGGCAGTGGGCGCCGCTGAGCGGCGGCATCTCGTCGGACATCTGGCGCGTGGATCTGAGCGACGGGCGCAGCCTATGCGTCAAGCGGGCCCTGCCCCAGTTGAAGGTGCCGGTCCACTGGCAGGCGCCGGTGTCGCGCAACGCGTACGAGTGGGCCTGGATGCGTTTTGCCGCCGGCGTGGTGCCCGATGCCGTGCCGACCCCCCTGGCGTGCGACGAGCGCGCCGGCCTGTTTGCGATGGAATTCCTGCCGCCGCACAATCATCCGCTGTGGAAACAGCAGCTGCTCCAGGGGCGGGTCGAACCCGCGACGGCCGCAGCGGTGGGTGATACGGTTGGTGTGCTGCATGCGGTGAGCGCGCACCGCGCCGACCTCGCGCGCGCGTTCGACACCGGTGAGAGCTTTCACGCAATTCGGCTGGAGCCTTATCTGCTGGCCACCGGCCGGCGCCACCCTGCGCTGGCGCCGCAGCTCGAAGCTCTGGTCAAGCGCACGGCCGCCACAAGGATCGCACTTGTCCACGGCGATGTGAGCCCGAAGAACATCCTCGTGGGACCGAAGGGTCCGGTGATCCTCGACGCCGAGTGCGCATGGTATGGCGATCCGGCCTTCGACGTCGCCTTCTGCCTGAATCATCTGCTGCTCAAGTGCCTGCCGCGGCCGCGTGAGGCAGCACCTCTGCGACAGGCGTTCGATGCCTTCGTGGCGGCGTACTTCGCACGGGCAGCGGCGTTCGAGTCGCGTGCAGCGCTGGAGGCGCGCGCCGCCCAGCTGTTGCCGGCGCTGCTGCTGGCACGCGTCGATGGAAAGTCGCCGGTCGAATACGTCAGCGAGGAAGCCGACCGTGAGCGGGTGCGCGCGGTGGCGCTGCCACTGATCCATTCGGCTCCGACGCGGCTGGGGCAAGTCGCCGATTGCTGGCACGCCCAATTTCAAGAGACCGGCGTCTTCTGGCCCACGCCCTTGAAGAACGTGTAGCAGAAGACACCATCGGCCTGCGCCGCTCGGTAAAGATCTCGAACGCCGGCATCGCTCCAACGCCGCATCCTGCTTCGAGGACCAGGCTTCCCGGCGGGTATGGGTCGTACCCGTGCACGTATGCCTGGTTCATCGCCCTGCTCCTACCCAATCTGTGCGCTGATCAGATGCGTGGTTTTCGGCCCGGGGCCAATCTGAAAGCGGCGCACCTCCTGCTCCAGGATGCGATCCGCCTCCGTCACGCGCTGGTGTTGTCGCAGATGATCGAGCCAGGAGTCCGACCGAAAGGTTTCGATGAAGCGGCCCTCCTCGGCCGGATCTTCGAACAACCCCCAGTCATAAGCACCGTCCCGACGGCGCTCTTGCCCATACCGGCCGAGCGCCTGAAGAAACGGCTCCCGGTTTTTCAGATCGATCCGGTATTCGACCACCACCAGTACCGGTCCTCGATCCTTCTCGATCGCGTGAGTCGTTACCGGCGCGGCCCAATGCAATGACGGCGAAAAGTCGACCTTCGCGCCGGTCTGCAATTTCCAGCGCCGGCTCAGCGGAATCGCGACGATCGCACCCGCGGCCGCGACGATCAGGGCTGCGGGCAGGCCGGCGATGGCGGCAATTTCGCCCCAAATCGCGCTCCCGACAGTCAATGCCCCAAACATGACGGTTACATACATTGCCAATCCGCGACCGCGAACCCATTCGGGCAACGCGACCTGGGCCGAGACGTTCAAGCTGGACAGCGCAACGATCCAAGACGCGCCCGCCAGAAGGCTCGCCGCAACGGCGGTCACGGCGTCATGGGCGAGCGCAAACAGCGCGGTTGCCACCGAGGTGGCTATGGTGGCGGCCGTTAGCAGCCGGCCCGGGTCCAACCTCGCTTTGAGCCGTGGCAGCACGAACGCACCGGCCACGGCCGAGGCCCCGATGGCACCCAGCAACATTCCATACAACCCCGGGCCGCCGGCGATCCGATCGCGTGCAACGAGCGGCAGCAGAGCCCAGTAGGCGCTGGCGAACACGGAGAACCCAAATGCTCGAATCAGAGTCGCGCTCAGATGAGGGTTGTATCGCGCGTGCCGAAGGCCGGTGCGCACGGCGCTGCCGAAGGGCTCGGGTGGCAAGTGCTCGCCACTGGCTTTCGGCGGACGCCACCATACGAGGGCTGCAATGACTCCTATGTTGCTGAACGCGTTGAGCCAGAACGGCGCTGCAATTCCCAGCGCGCCGGCCATGACGCCGCCAAGCGCCGGCCCGACGGCACGGCTGACGTTGATGCCCACACCGTTTGCAGCAACGGCCGAGGACAGATCCGATTTTGGCACCAGCTGAGCCACCACGGCTTGCCAGGCCGGGGCCGTGATGGCCGAACCCACGGCCACGATAAAGCTGAACAGCAAGAGGCTGTTCGGTGTGATCAGATGAAGCCAGACGAGCGCCGCGAACGCAGTCGAGGTGATTGTGACTGCGGCCTCGCCACAGATCAGGAATCGGCGGCGATCGACGATGTCCACGAGCGCGCCTGCCGGAATTGCGAACAGAAAAATCGGCAGACTGTTCGCAACCTGAACCAGCGAGACGACGAACGGATCCGGGTCCAGACTCGTCATGAGCCAGCCGGAAGCGACGTTGTACATCCAGCCGCCGACGTTCGAGACGACCGTCGCCGTCCAGATCACCGCGAAGGCTCTGTGGCGAAACGGAGCCCACGGGGATGCGGTTGCGCGCGGCGGCGGGGTGGTCGGGGGATCAGGGCTCGCGATTGGTGCGCTCATCCCGGTCAACCTGTTCGACCGCGTCGAGGTTTCGAGACTTTCGCAATTCGACTATCGGGCCGATGACCTGTTCAGGGCTGCGGCGGCGCGTATGAGCGTCTTGAAGGCATCCTCATCTATTTCATCACCCTGATGGAAATCGATGGCGCGCCTGGCGTTGCCTTCAAGGCTGGAATTGAACAGTCCTGAAGGGTCCCTGAGCGAAGCGCCCTTGGAGAAAGTCAGTTTCACGACGCTCTTGTACGTCTCGCCGGTGCAAATCAGTCCATCGTGAGACCAAACCGGAACGCTCCACTTCCACTCCTCGACCACCTCGGGGTCAGCCTGTTTGATGAGAGTGCGGACATGGGAGAGCGTCTTGCCCCTCCAGTCGTCCAGTTCCTTGATCCTCGTGTCGATCAGCCGAGACGGGGATTCGCTCTTGGTCGTTGCGGTCTTTTTCATATTGTTGGCACCTCATTCGGAAGTCTATACAGCCGCGTCTCCGCGATCAATGATTGAGCTCGCCCGAGCCGTGGTGCCCGCCATGCGCATCGTGCGAGTGTTTGTCTGCCTTCTGGTCACCCAAAATCGCGCGGTAGGCTTCCGGAGACAGTTTCGGCAGTCTGTGTAGAAACGCAACCATGGCCCAGATGCTGTGATCGTCGTGCGTCGCGCCCCACGCGGGCATGCCGGTCATTTTCAAACCATGCTTGATGATCCAGAACGTCTCCTGGGAGCTGTGAGCTGAGCCACGTTCGACAAGATTCGGCGGCTCGGGATAGAGCCCGCGACGCAGTTCGGAGCCTTCAACTCCCGGCGCCAGATGACACTGTGTGCACATCTCCGAGTAGTGCTCGGCGCCCATGGCGATAAGCTCCGGGTCGTCGAGCGGCGGTACGCTGATTCCACCCACGCGCGCAGCAATCGACCGTTCGCGAGCCGCTTCCAGCAGCCATCGCGTGGCTGCCCAATGAGGGTCATCCGCGGCGACGTTGAAGATTGCAGAGAATATGAACCCGAGGCCCACCACGACCAAGGTTGCGATGACAAGTGCAGCGACCTTCAGTGCTTTCATGAGTCACCTGTAGCGGAATTGTGGTTGGCGGCGCGGGTTGTCAGAACCAAGCGCGAACGCCCGCGACCACGCGCGCATCGCCGATGCCCTCGCCGTCCGTGCGTTTGAACTCTGCGGTCTGGCCGAATGCGCGGCGCCAGCTCACTCCGATGTAGGGGGCGAACTCACGCCAGATCTCGTAGCGCAGACGCAGGCCGAATTCCAGGTCGGATAGACCCGGTCCGAGGCTGCGCTCCGGATCGGCCTTGCCGTACAGATTCGCCTCGAGGTCCGGTTGAAGAATCAGGCGCTGTGTGAACAACAGCTCGCATTGCGCCTGCAGGCGCGCGGCTGTGCGCCCGCCATCGCCAACGTAGAGCGTTGCCTCGATGTCGAACCACTGTGGCGCGAGTCCTTGCACGCTCATCGCAGCCCAGCTGCGCGGCGGACCCGCGCCGAAGTCCTGGCGCGCCCCCAATTGCAGGCTCCACCAGCGCGCGACGATCCGATCCCACGCCAGCTCCGCGCGCGCATCCTCGGTCCGCCCGCGCGCACGCTCGCCTTCCGTCTTGAACCAGAGCTTGCTGTAGTCGCCGCCGTACCAGGCGTGAGCATTCCACGCGCCAGCACTTGCTCCAGCCGCACCGCGCCATTCGAGGCGGTCGAGGAGCACCATGCCAATGGGCGCGGTGTCGTCCATTTCCATCACGGTGACCATCTCGTGATACGGCATGTCGGGCATCGTTTTCGCCGGTGGCTCCGGAGGCACATGTTGCGATGCGCTCTGGGAGCGCGCCGACACCGCCGCGAGCAGCGCGATCGCGAGGGCCATGATGCGTCGGTGCACATGCATGAGGTCAACCCTCGCGCGCCGGGACCGGTCCGGACGCGACGATCACCTCGCGAAACATGCCTGCCTCCATGTGAAAGAGCAGGTGACAGTGATACGCCCAGCGTCCGAGCGCATCGGCCGTGATCAGATAGCTCAAGCGCTGGGCCGGCTGCACCAGGAACGTGTGCTTGCGCACCTGAAAGGCGCCATCGGGCGATTCGATTTCGCTCCACATGCCGTGAAGGTGAATCGGGTGCAGCATCATGCTGTCGTTGACCAGGATGATGCGCAGTCGCTCGCCGTGAGCAAAGCGCAGCGATTCGGCCTCGGAGAACTTCTTGCCGTCGAAGGACCACATGAAGCGTTTCATGTGGCCGGTCAGATGCAGTTCGATCTGGCGTTGTGGCGGGCGCGGATCGATCGGTCCGCCGAGCGTGTGCAAATCGGCATAGGTCAATACGCGCCTGCCGTTGTCGCGTAGTCCGACGCCCGGATCCGACAAGCTGTTCCTTGCCTGCAGAAGCTGCGCATCGACGCCCGGCGTCTGCTCGGACGGCGCGTGCGTGACAGTCGCGGCAGTCACATCGGGCATGGCGCCGTGTTGCATCCCTGGCATATCCCGCATGCCTTCAATGCCCACCACTGCCGACCCTTCACTCATATCGTGTCCCATGCCCATGTCGGCCATCGTGAGCAGTGGTCGCGGATCAAGGGCCGGAATCTGTCCCTGCAGCCCCGGATGCGGCGCGAGCGTTCCGCGCGCGTACCCCGATCGATCCAGCGACTGCGCGAAAATCGTGTACGGCCGCTCTTCTGCAGGTTCCACCATCACGTCGTACACCTCGGCCGTTCCGATGCGAAACTCGTCGACGATGACCGGCTCGACGTCCTGTCCGTCCGTTGCGACCACGGTCATCCTGAGCCCGGGAATTCGAACATCGAAGATGCTCATCGAGGAGCCGTTGATGAAGCGCAGCCGCACCTTCTCTGCGCGGCGAAACAAGCCGGTCCAATTGCCGGTCGGCGTGGCGCCATTCATCAGATACGTGTAGGCGTAGCCCGAGACGTCGGCCAGATCCGCGTCAGTCATGCGCATCTGACCCCATGAGCGTCGCTCTGCGAGCGTTGAGCGCAACCCCATCTGGCGGACGTCCTTGAAGAAATCGCCGACGGTTCGCTTGCCAAAATTGAAGTAGTCGCTTTGACGCTTGAGCGTGGCGTACAGGTGCTCGGGATTCCAGTCGCTCCAATCCGAGAGCAGCACCGTGTAGTCACGATCCACACGGTGCCGCTCACCGGCGCGCGGCTCGATCACGATCGGTCCGTACAGGCCGGTCTGTTCCTGAAAGCGTGAGTGGCTGTGGTACCAATAGGTACCGGCTTGATTGACCTGGAAGCGATAGGTGAAGGTCTGGCCCGGCGCGATGCCCTCGAAGCTCAAGCCCGGCACACCATCCATGTCCGCCGGCAGGATGATGCCGTGCCAGTGAACGGAGCTGGGGACCGGCAGCCGATTGGTGACGCGCAACGTGATCGTGTCGCCTTCGCGCCAACGTAGAAGTGGCGCCGGGAGCTGAGCATTGACCACGGAGGCAAGGCGTCGCTGTCCGGTGAAGTTCACCGCAAGTGGACCGATCTCCAGGTCGAACTGCGTGCCGGATAGTGTCTGGCGCTCCGCAGTCGCCGGGGTCTGCGAGAATGTCCTGGTCGCGGCCAGAGCAAGCACGCCGCAGCTTGCGCCCTGTACAAACCGCCGCCGTGCAGCGTTGAACGGGTCGACAGGGGACGGGCGATACTTGTTCATGGCAATCCCTGATCTCGAGGGCACTGATGCGATGCCGAGCAGCAGCCAAGCGGCGCGCATGGGCCAGCGCCCTGGCGGCCGATATGAGCCGGCGGCGCTAGCGCCCGAGTCGCTCGTTACGAAGGATCAGCGGGAGGGGCGTGAGACCAGAACGAGGCGAAACGCTGGGGCAGACTTCTCGGCGGTCCGTTGGATGGAGGAATCAGTCGCCTGGTCGGATCGACCTTGGCAGCGAGACTTGGGACAGCCGCGTTTGCTGCCGCAAAGGACGGCCCAGGCAGCTTTTCGGCTGTCGGCGCCGCGATGGACTGCGCGACCGCGTGAGCGTTGCCGAGTCGCTCGCAGCAGAGGTCGGACTCGGGGTGACTGGGTGACTTTCCATGTTGCTGGACCTGGCCGCCGAGGGTCGGTGCGTCCTCGTGCGCTTGAACTGCGTCCATGCCGTGATCTGGCATCGGACAAACGACACCGCTGAGCGTCCAGGCCACGAGCGCGAGCAAAGCGACGGCGCGACTCAAGCGGCCGCCGGTCACGATTCGATATGTGCGCAGGCAGGTCACGCCGGCATTATTCGCGTGCATCGCTGCAGAGTCAAAGCTGCATTTCACCAAGGCAATCGCGGTCTCTGCGGCCTTATCGGCTTACCAAATTCACGGTCGAAGCCGGGTTGTGCTCCGCTCAGGCCGACTCTATATTGGCAGCGTAGTAAAAGCCCAGTCGCTCGCAGCGCTTCATCGAAGGCACAAAATCTCACGCATCAAGCACTGACCTGAGCCCGGCGGACGGAAGCGATTCGAGATTCCCGAGCCACATAGGAACTGCCCTTATGTCGGAGCAACCGGGAGAGCCGCTTCCGTCGTTCATTTCCGAGAATATCGACGCCATCATCGACGCGGAGCAGACCGCGAACCGGCGCCGGTCCCGTAGCGAGGCAATTTACGAATTTGTCGGCAACTCCATCGGCACTTTGAACTTCGTTGCCTTTCAGCTGATCGGCACGATCCTCTGGGTGGCGATCAACGCAGGCCTGGTGCCGCCGGTGCGCCCGTTCGATCCTTTCCCGTTCCCCGTCCTGAACCAGATCATCGCGTCGGAGGCCGTGCTGATGACCGCGTTCGTGCTGATGAAGCAGAATCGCATGAGCAAACTTGCGGACCGGCGCGCGCATCTGAGTCTTCAGGTCAACCTGCTGACTGAACGCGAGACGACCAAGATCATTGGAATGTTGCTGGAGATCGGCGAGCGGTTTGATATCCAGCACAAGGTGCTCGACGAGGAAAGCAGCCAGCTCAGCCGGCTGTTGACCATCGAGACGCTGATCGAAGCATTGCAGAGCAAGTTCCCGGACCGGTAACGGGAGCGGTCGAATCGACCGGGGTCCGGGCGAACCGCTTTCTGCGCGGCGTGCACAGAAACGATGCGCGCACGCCTTCCAGGAGAAAGCAGCAATCCCACTTCCAGGACGGTTGCCAGGCTGCAACGCCCGTATTTGCGAGTGCATCGGGCACGTGTAGATTCTGCCGGCCAGTGCGGAAGCGGCCGGTATCGGCGGCGGCAATGTTGGCGGGGAGCGGGGTGCCATGGTCGTCGGGGCGATGCAAACAGGCGGGCGGCAACGCAGCCACGGCGTGCAACAGGTCCCGAGGCGCACGGAACGCCTCGGACCGGCCACGGTGGCGTTGTTGCTTATCTCTATCTCCTCTTCCACGATTACGGTTGCAAACCGCGCGCAGGCAGCCGAGGCGATGGACCTTCGCGATCTTTCGATCGAGGACCTGAGCAACATAAAAATTTCCTCGGTATCCAAGAGGGCTGAGCCGCTGAGCGACGCTGCGGCTTCGATCTATGTGATTTCCGGCGAGGCGATCCGTCGCGCCGGGGCCACCAGTGTCCCGGAAATGCTCCGTCTGGCGCCGAACCTCCAGGTCGCGCAGATCACCGCCCAGGGCTTTGCAATCACCGCGCGAGGGTTCAATGGCAGCAGTAGCGACAAGCTGCTGGTCCTGATCGACGGACGCAGCGTCTACACACCCTTCGCCAACGGCGTGTTCTGGGATTTGCAGCAGGTCCTGCCCGACGACATCGAGCGGATCGAGGTGATCAGCGGACCCGGTGCGACGCTGTGGGGAGCCAATGCGGTCAACGGAGTGATCAACATCATCACCCGTAGGTCCAGCGACACCCAGGGCGCAGTCCTCGATCTGGGCGTCGGCAATCTGGAGCGGCGGGCAAGCCTGCAATATGGCGGCTCGCTGGGCGATGCCGTGACCTACCGCGTTTATGGCAGCGACTTCTATTATGGCGACAGCGCCACCGCGACCGGGACGAATGCGCACGATCATTGGCACAAGCCGCAAGGCGGGTTTCGCCTGGACTGGTCACCAGGCAATGACGCGGTGACGCTGCAGGGCGACTACTACAAAGGCTCCGAAGCCTCGCCGGTCACTGCGAACCAGGAGATCACCGGCCACAATATGATCGCCCGTTGGAACCACCGGTTCGATGGCGGATCGGCGCTGCAGGTGCATGCGTATTACGACCATATCGGCCTGACTGCCCCGCACGCTTTCGCGGAAGACCTCAGTACCTACGATCTGGACGTGCAGCACAGCTTCACCTGGGGAAGCCGCCAGCAGATCGTCTGGGGCGCAGGCTACCGCATCCAGCAGGACTCATTTGCGCTTGCTCCGGCCGCGGTCAATCAATTCTTCGATCCGCAAAGCCGCAGGCTCGATCTTGATAACCTCTTCGTGCAGGACAGCGTTGCCCTCCTGCCCTTGCTCAAGCTGATTCTTGGGGCGAAAGTAGAAGACGATCCCTATAGCGGGGGTCAACTGCTGCCGAACGTGAGACTTTCCTGGAAGGTCACGGATGCGGACCTGCTGTGGTCCGCCGTGTCGCGGGCGATTCGGGCGCCGTCGCGCCTCGACCGAGACTTCTTCCAGACCCAGGGGCCGCTCACCTTGCTCAAAGGCGGCGATTTCCAGCCGGAGAAGGTGATCGCCTACGAAATGGGTTATCGCGCGCGGCCGGGGCCGGGAGCATCGCTGTCGATCTCGGCGTATTACAACCAGTACCAGGATCTGCGCAACGCCGAGGTGACTGTCGGCGGCTTCCCTCCAATCCCCAGCGCCGGCGTGACCTCCGGCGGCTACCCCATCATGTTCGGCAACGGCATGCAGGGTGATACTTACGGCGTCGAACTGTGGGGCAGCTACCAGCTCACACAATGGTGGCGGCTCGATCCGGGCTTTAACTGGCTACACAAGAACCTGCGTTTCAAAGCAGGCGCGAGCACGATCGGGGGCATCGAGATCGCGGGGGACGATCCGACCTACCAGTTCTCGCTGCGTTCCTCGATGAACTTGAACCGCGACGTGATGCTCGACCTTGAATTGCGCAGCATCGCTTCGCTGCCCGCTCCCGCCTCTGCGTCTTATACGGAGCTTGATGCGCGCCTCGGTTGGGCGGTGTCCGAGCGCCTCCAGGTCTCGGCCCGCGGCTCCAATCTTCTGCACTCGCACCATCTGGAGTTCGGTACGATGCCCGTCCCGCTCCAGGTGGGGGCAAATGGTGTCCAGGCCGAGCGCAGTTATTACATCGACATACGGTGGAGACTTTAGCCGTGCAACCGATCAATCCCTTGGTACGTTCGTGAAGGCCCGCGGGCGGCACTGAGCTTCGGCTGCGCCAGCGACCCCCACGCACCCGTCGACGACGCTAGGCCATTGGCAGCGTAACGGAGAAACACGATCCGCCGCCCGGCCGGGCCAGGCATTTGACCTGGCCGTTGTGGCGCTCGGCGATGCTGCGTACGAGCGCCAGTCCGAGGCCGACGCCGCCGTCGCCCTCCCGGGTCCCGGGAGCACGAAAAAATGGCTCGAAGACGCGCTCGCGCGGCTCGGCCGGGATGCCAGAGCCGCGGTCGCACACGTCCAATTGGGCGGTATCGGCGTGCGCCACGATCAGCGCGACCTCGAGCGCCGAGCTTCCACCGTGTCGACGGCCATTGTCCAGCAGATTTCTCACGAGTCTGCGCAGCAGCCGAGAATCGCCGCGCAGGTGAACCTGTGCCCCGGAGAACTGCGCACCTGCGCGGGCGCACTCCTCGGCAACGAGCGCGGTGAGGTCGATCGCCTCGAAATCGGCCGTCAGATTCGGTGCGTTGGCCTCGAGCCGACTCGCCAGGAGGATCTCGTCGATCAACAGGTCCAGTTCGATGATGTTCCTGCGCAGTTCCTCGCCCACGCCCGGGCTCGCCTGGGGTTCGGCCAGCTCGACCGCCATTCGAATTCGCGCCAGCGGTGACCGCAGCTCGTGCGATGCGTTGGCCAGCAACGTCTTCTGCGATGCAACCAAAGCTTCAATGCGCGCGGCTGCGTGATTAAAGCTCCTGGCAAGATGAGCCACCTCGTCGCATCCCGTCGCATCGACCCGGGACTTCAAATCGCCGGCGCCAAGGGCCTCGACGCTGACCTGAAGCTTTTCCAGGCGCAACGTCAATCGGCGCACGACCGGGTACGCAACCATCGACACTGCGAGCGCGATCAGCACCAGCAAGCCGGCAACCCGCAGCGGCTGGTGAGGAATGAAGCTGGACCTGCGCCCGACCAGCCACCGGCCATCGGCCAGCTTCAATGCGGCGATGCCTGAATCGAAATCGAGCCAGCCGCTCTGCGTACGCTGCGCGCCCGGAGCCGGCAGCGCGTCTCCGGTGTGTGCGACGAGCTCGCCATCGGGTGCGTACAGCGTCAACTGAGCCCCCATGCGCCGGCCCCACGTCTCCAGTGCCTGCTGCTGAACGCCGGCTGGCGCGGCCGCTGCCGGCATGACGTGGGAGGCGAGCTCGGGGTAGGTGTCAAACGCGGCCCGCTCGTGCTGCGTGGCAGTCCAGCGCCAAACCGCCCAGAAAAGGCAGGCCACCACGAGCAGCCCCGTCAGCAGCGCGAAGTAAATCCGGACGTACAGCCGATCGCGCCCGCGCAGGCGCCCCGCCTCTTGCGCCTGCAAGGCAGTGCGGCTCTTTGCGAGAGCACCGAGCTCGCGCTGAACCGAGGAAACCGACCCGTTCACGTTCGATTCTCCAGCAGGCTCAGTTCCCGGATTTCACTCGTCCTGCACCTTGGCGAAAACATAGCCGGCCCCGCGCACCGTGATGACCCGGCGCGGCCGTTTCGGATCGTCCTCGATCGCGGCCCGGATGCGGGCGATGTGCACGTCGATCGAGCGGTCAAACGCATCCATCGGCTCTCCCCTGATGCTGTCCAACAACTGCTCCCGCGACAGGACCCTGCCCGCACTGCGGGCCATGGTCGCCAGCAGGTCGAACTGGTAGGCCGTCACGTTCCGCACATCGCTATCGATGCGCACCCGTCGCGCGCCCTGGTCGATCTCGAGTCGGCCAAAGCGCAACACGCCGGCCTCGACGCCCGCGCTCGCGCCGGCGCTGCGTCGCAGGACGGCTCGGATGCGGGCCAGAAGTTCGCGCGGTTCGAACGGCTTGGAAACATAATCGTCTGCGCCAAGCTCCAGCCCGACCACGCGGTCGGTGGGGTCCCCTTTGGCCGTGACCATGATGATCGGGACATGACGTTGGCCCGACGTTTCGGCTCGAACGCGCCTGCAAAGCTCCAGGCCATCGGCGTCCGGAAGCATCAGGTCCAGCAACAGCAAGTCAAAGGAATCGGTCTGCAGCGCCGCCAGACCGCGTTCGGCATCTGGCGCATGCACGACGCCGTAGCCGTTCTGCCGTAGATAGTCGCTCATCATCCCGGCCAGGCGCGTGTCGTCCTCGATCATCAGTAGACGCTGATTCATGAAGGCACTCTAAACGATCCGCGCCCGGCCCGGATTCAGACGAATCCAGGGCGGCGCCGGGCAAGTCGCTACGGCATCGTGGGCGTTGCGGATTGCCGGACTGTGCGAGTTCGGTGAAGTTTTGTAAAGCACCCGCCGTGGCCGGCGGGATTCGGCGCGCGATCGACGGCGGACCGGTTGGTCGCTTGCCATACAAATCTTTACTTCGCCCACACATCGCAGAGATGTTCGGCGGTTCCAATGTCGTCAATCGATCAGCGCCGCGGAACGACAGGCAATCGGCCTGCGCGCCGCGGGGCATGAAGTGCGGAGACGGTCAGATGGAATTTGTCAGGATCGCAGGCACGTCAGAGCTGATACCGGGGCAGATGAAGCGCGTCCAGGTCGAAGGCCAGGACATCCTGTTGGCCAATGTCGATGGCCACTACTACGCAATCGCCAATCGATGCACGCACCTCGGAGGCTCGCTGTGCGAGGGCTCGCTCGCCTCCACCGTTGTGGCGTGCCCCAAGCATGGGGCACGGTTCGACGTCAGAACTGGCGAGGCCCTCTCGGGTGCAAAGGTTCTCTTCTTTGAAGGGGCGGTCAGGAACACGGTCCGCTTCGAGGTGCTGGTGGACGGTGCGCAGGTCTTCGTCGGTGTGTCCGCCTGATCAAACGCAAGACGACCCAAGGAGATCATTCCAATGATGAAGCTTCGCACCTCCTCGATTGCGCTGATGATCGCCAGCGCGTCGTCCGCGCTGAGCGTGCAGCGCGCAGCTGCCGACTCGGCCGACGAGTCCTCCTGGGGCACGTGGCAGTTCACCGCTGGCCTTGGCGCGATGGCCCGGCCGCTGTTCCCGGGCAGCGATCGAACCCGATACCTCGCGCTTCCGCTGTTCAGTGTCTCGTACGGTCGGTTCTTCTTCGGCGATGCGCCCGGATCCGGCTCCGGCGGCGGGCTGGGCGTGAATCTGTACCGGGACTCTCACTGGCGCCTGGGCACATCGATTTCGGGCGATTTCGTCGCACCGCGCAAGGAATCCGACGATCCGCGCCTGCATGGTCTGGGCGATATCGGCCGCACCGCGCGAGCCTCGCTGTTCGCCGCCTACACGCTGGACTGGGCCACGCTGCGCACGAATGTCAGCTCCGATGTTGCAGGACATGGAGAAGGCACGCTGGTCGCAGTGGAGCTCGAGGGGCGCTATCACCCGACCGAAAGCCTGACCTTGTCGGCCGGTCCCGGATTGACGTGGGCCAGCGGCCAGTACATGCGCACCTTTTTTGGAGTCAGCGCTGCGCAAAGCGCCGCCTCCGGATTGCAACCATTCGAGGCGGGCGGCGGGGTCGACGCGATTCGTTTTTCGCTGGGGTCCAATTACCGTCTCACCACGGCCTGGGACCTGGGCGCGCGCGCGAGCCTGTCGCGCTTGCGCGCTGATGCGGCAGACAGTCCGATCACCGAGGCACGCAACCAGAACACCTACGCGGTGTTTGCCGAGTACCACTTTTGAGATGGGTTGCGCACGCCGGCCCGCCTACGCACTGAGCCGATCAATTCGATCCGAGGAGCGAGGGTCATGCACGGTAAGAAGATTCTGGTTTTCGGAGCCACGGGGGCCCTCGGGCGGCAGATCGTGCGGCAGGGTCTGGCGGCCGGCGCGAACGTGACGGCCTTCGTCCGGGATCCGAGAAAGCTCACCCTGACGCACGAGAACCTTCGCCTGGTGGCGGGCGACGCGACCTATGACCGTGAAACAGTCGCCGCCGCGATTCGCGGCCAGGACGCGGTGATCAGCGCGCTGGGAAACAGCACATTGCTGCGTACCGAGGGGTTGATGCAGCGCTGCCTGCTGGCAATTCGGCTTGGCATGCAGAAAACGAATGTCAAGCGCCTGATCGTCACCTCGGCCTTCGGGGTCGGAGAGTCGGTGCACGATGCGCCCGTCCTGATGCGGGTGCTGTATCGGTTGCTGATGAAGCAGGTGTTCGAAGATAAGGCGGCGAGCGAAGATCAAATCCGCAGGACCGACCTCGACTGGACCCTCGTTTATCCGGTGATGCTCACCAACGGCCCGAGGACCGAGTCCTATCGAGTCGGCGAGAAAATGGCCTTGAATGGATTTGCCACGATCTCGCGTGCCGATGTGGCGGACTTCATCTTGAAGCAGCTGGCGGACACGAGTTTCGTCCGCAAAGCGGCGGTCCTGACCTCGTAGAGCGCCTTTGGAGCAAGCCCCATGATGCAAGCGCAGCCTGTGCATGAACCGTTCATCCCGTCTGAGGCGGCGGCGCCGGTAGCACGGCCCAAGCGACGTCGGCCGAGCCTGATGCGTGCACTCGTTCCCGCATTTTCCTTCCTGCTTCACGCTTACGTCGCCTGGCGCCTTCTACCCGACCTCTCGGAGAAGCCGCGAGCTTTCGTCCTGCTCACAGCGCTGCTGGCCCTTTCATCCTTGGCAATGCCGCTTGGCCTGCTGGCCCGGCGCACGTGGTCGCAGCGGCTTGGCGAGCTCATCGCTTGGGTCAGCTGGATCGCGGTCGGGTTTTTTTCTTCGCTCTTCGTGCTGACGCTGCTGCGCGACCTTTCCTTGGGACTCCTGGCGATCACCCATGTGATCTGGCCCGCCCTGCCCGGCTGGCAAGACCTGGCTCCCGTTTCGTCGGTGATCGTTGCGCTGGGAGCCGTTCTGATCACGGCGCTCGGCTTCGTGAACGCGCGCCGGACCGCGTCGGTTGTGCACGTGGAGGTCCCAATCCCATCCCTGCCCGAGGCGCTGTCAGGCTTGACGATCGTGCAGATCAGCGACGTCCATGTCGGCCCGACGATCAAGCAGCCGTACCTGAATGCCATCGTGCAAACGGTGAACCGCCTGGCCCCCGACCTGGTTGCGGTGACCGGCGATCTGGTCGATGGGAGCGTGGCCGACCTCGCGCGGCACGTGGCGCCCATTGCACATCTCTCATCACGCCATGGAACCTTCTTCGTGACGGGCAACCATGAGTACTACTGCGGGGCGGAGCCGTGGATCGCTGAATTGCGGCGCCTGAACGTGCACGTGCTGTTAAACGAACACGTCGTGCTGCAACACGATGCCGAGGTCTTCATCGTGGCCGGCGTGACCGACGTCAGTTCGCACCATTTCATCGCCTCGCACCGCAGCGACCCGCGAGCGGCGTTACGAGGTGCGCCGTCCCACGCATCGTTCAGGTTGCTTCTGGCGCATCAGCCGCGCAGCGCGGCGGCTGCGGCCGATGCGGGCTTTGATCTGCAACTGTCCGGCCATACCCACGGCGGGCAGTTCTTGCCATGGAATTTCTTTGTTCGCCTGCAGCAGCCCTTCGTTTCCGGACTGCATCGACTTCGCGACCTTTGGGTTTATGTGAGTCGTGGCACCGGATACTGGGGACCACCGACGCGGTTTGGCGTTCCCTCGGAGATCACGTGCCTGAAGCTCGTGCGGCCCGCTGACTGACACACCTCGAATCGAAGTTAATATACTAATGTATATTATTGATTTTTAACAGAATACGGGCCGCACGAATGCGGCCCGCTCAAGGCAGTCCGGGGTGTGACGGTTACAGTCGAACGGTGACCGCCTTCGTTTCGGTGTAATGCTCGAGGACCGCTTCGCCCATTTCGCGGCCCCAGCCCGATTGCTTGTACCCACCGAACGGCAATGCCGCATCGAAGATGTTGTAGCAATTGATCCAGACGGTTCCCGCCTTCAGCTTGGCGGCGAGGCTGTGCGCTTTCGAAATGTCCTTCGTCCATATTCCTGCCGCCAGGCCGTAGATGGTGTCGTTGGCCTGGCGCACGACCTCGTCGAATCCCTGGAACGGGGCGGCGGTGACAACCGGTCCGAAGATTTCCTCACGCACGATCTTCATGGTCGGCTTGGTGTCGACGAATACGGTCGGTTCGATGAAATAGCCGCTACCAGCACGCATCTTGCCCCCGGTGAGCGCCTTGGCGCCCTCCTGCTTGCCGGCGTCCAGATAGCTCGCCACGCGCTTGTGCTGCGTTTCCGAGACCATCGGTCCCATCTGGGTGCTCGGATCGAGGCCCGGGCCGAGCTTGATCTTGCGGGCAAAGTCGGCCACGCCTTCCACCACCCGATCGAAGACCTTGGCCTCGGCGTAGAGCCGCGAGCCGGCGCAGCAACACTGCCCGTGGTTGAAGAAGATCGCATTGGCCGCGCCGGGAATGGCGGTTTCGAGGTCGGCATCGGCCAGGATGATATTGGGCGACTTGCCGCCCAGCTCGAGGGACACTTTCTTCAGATCGTTGGCTGCGGCCCGGACGATCAGCCGACCGACCTCGGTCGAGCCGGTGAAGGCCACCTTGTCGACCCCGGGATGCGCCGCAAGTGCTGCTCCGGCGGTCTCGCCGAAGCCGGTGATGATATTGACCACCCCCGGTGGCAGTCCCGCCTCGTCCATGATCTCGGCCAGTTTCAAGGCCGACAGAGGCGTCTCCTCCGCGACCTTCAGCACGACCGTGCAGCCGGTGGCCAGCGCTGGCGAGAGCTTCCAGGCGGCCATGAGCAGCGGAAAGTTCCAGGGGATGATCTGGCCGACGACGCCCACCGGTTCGGGGCGCGTATACGAGTGGTATTGCACCCCGGGCGTGTAGAGCACGGACAGCGGGATGGTCTTGCCGTGTTGCTTGGTGCACCAACCGGCCATGTACTGGAAGATATCGGCCGACAACGCGACATCTGCGGCGCGCGCGATCGTGACCGGCTTGCCGTTGTCAAGCGATTCGAGCTCGGCGAGCTCGTCGGCATACTTCATGATCAGATCGCCGATGCGCCAGACCAGCTTGCCGCGCTCTGACGGCGTCATCGCCGGCCACGGGCCGGTCTCGAACGCGCGCCGCGCAGCCGTCACTGCGCGATCGACGTCCTGCTTGTCGCCCTCGGCCACACGGGCCACGACCTCACCGGTTGCGGGATTGGTGACCTCGAACGTCTTGCCCGACGCCGCCGGCACCCACTTGCCGTCGATAAAAAGCTGTCTGGGCTTGGCTATGAAGTTGCCGGCAGCCCGTGAGAGTCCGGCGATTTCCTTCGGTAGTGCACTCATGGCCTCTGTCTCCCAACGATGTCGATGGTGTGCAGGCGAGCCTCACGCCTGTGTCATATCGCCGGCGTCCCCGGCTCAGGAGTAATTTCGACCTGTACTTCGTGACTGCCACGATATACGAACTCTGAATCGCAGTCGGGTTCGAACGTCCCGTATTGGGGTCCGACCGAATCTATCGGGGTGCTGCAAGATCGCTTTATGTTGCGATGCGGCGAGCACCTGCTGGTGCCAGCCCGGGTGCGTCAGTTCACTGCCTTGCATCTGCCTTTCGGGGCGTGAAATCCTTCAAAGGTACGACATACCCCGGTGGATCGTTCTTGACGTTGACCAGCAGCATGGAGGCATCGGTGTCGGTGATCGAACCCTCGACCATCGCACCCGGCGGGATCGCAACGCATTGCCCGTGGACCACCTGTTCCGTCAAGAGCTTGTAAAAGGCGTTGGCATCGGAGCGAACGGCCTGCAATCTGGCGACCTCTGCGTTCGAGCTACAGCCGAAGGTTGGAACTTGGGCCTCGTAGAGCATCTGAGAGGCGGAAACCAGAACAGCGAGGATGGTGTGCATGCGAGGCTGGCGAGTGCAATAGATGGACTCCCGCCCGGGGTGTTACTGCGGGCGGGAAATCAGCGATCAGTCATCGTGGCCGTCGTTCTCCTTCACGTGGTGCTTGATCCAGGCAATGATGAGGTCTGCGATCTTCAGGTTGTTGTGGTCCTGCATGAACATGTGGCTGTTCCCGGTCCCGATTCCGGGGACTTCCGGCAGATGGACGTAGGTAATGTCGCCGCCCGCCGCTTGGATCGCCGCGATCTCCTGTGGGCAAGGTGCAACCGGTCGCGGCTGTGGAACCGGCGGGTTACCAGTGGTGAAGTGGTCGCCCTCGACGATCAGCATCGGGATTTTCGCCAGGGTGGCAACGTCGGCGTCAGTCAGAGTGCCACCAGGACCTGGAAGGAAACATCCGGTCTCCAGCTGGATGATGCCTCGAACTCCTGTCGGGTCTTGAAGGGCTGCTCTGGTCGGGAATGAGCTCGATTGCGAGTGACCGACCAAGATGGCGCCGCCCAGCTTCTTCGCGAGCACCGCCATCCTCTGCGGAGTCGGCCGGAAATCGGCGGCGTTTACACCAAATGTACCCAGGCTCGCGCTCAAGTCAGGAATGACCTGCTTGAAGAAGGTCTGGCTGCCCCCTGCCAGGACAGTCTCCATCGGGAACTGCTCATCAGGCCACGGCGCAATCGTCGGCGGCGAAGTGAAGGCACCGCAGGGTGCGGTGCACGGTGGCCCGTAACGAAATACATCCCACGCGAACATGTCGGTGGCGATCAGGATGCTGGGATTCGTTGCGCCCGTTTTACCAGGCAAGGTTGCGGAGACCGGGTTGCCCCGGGGGTCGCCGGGAGCAAGGCATCCTGCCGGGTTCGGACCCGGAGGGGAAACGCCATTGATGCAGCCAGCCCCGTTGCCGTCGTCGTCAAATTCGAGGGCTTCACTGTCGTACCGCACCTTCTGGTACTGCAGAGCGTCGAAGCCCGACCGGGCGCGGCCAACCTGGTCGGCCATGTAAGTATCGAAACCCTTGCGCGTGAAGTACTCGTACCACCCCATCCGTCCATCGGGTGTGGTCTCCCACGTCTTTGAGCTCAGGCAGCAGCCATGCACGAAGACGATCGGAGGTCGATGATTGCTTTGCGCCGGTTTCTGGAACTGCACGTACATCTGGTTGATCATCGAGTTACCCGGGCTCCCGGCATATGGGCTGGGAACCGCGTGCGTGTTTCCGCCGATAAAGAAGCTGCCTTGCTGCTTCAGTGAGAGTATTCCTACCGAGGGCTGCACATCTTCAAACTCCTGTGCCGCGCCCGTTGCGGGCAGCAGCGCAAGCGCGAACAGTGCTGAACCCAGCAATGCCCCGTTCGCGGTCAGTTTCAGTTCCGGAAAGCCCATGAGTTCCTCCTGTTCTCGAACACCTGAATCGGAAGCGCGCTTAGAGTGCTTGCGTTCTGCAATTGGTGAGGTTCTCCGAGGCCCGCCCCGCTACTGCCTCAGGGTTGCGGTCCCCGCATGTCGGCGCACATGGAGCCGGCTGCCTGCTTGTCTGAAGACTGTGCGCATTTCGTCGATGCGAATCTAGAAGAATCGTCCGATTCTTGTTCGAAAGTTCCGCTCGTTCAGGGTCCCCCCTTTCGTTGCACTTGAATGACGGGGTCCTGCGCCAGCCTCCCTCGTCCTGGACAGGCCGATCTGCGCGGTATTGGCCTTCCCCGTGTTCGCGCTACTTGGCGCGATCGCGGTAGTGGTCCCGGACGCGACGCACGAAAACACTGAAGGTTTTGATGCGGTGCGTATTGACTTGGCAACAACGACACGAAAAATTGCAACGCCCGTCACGGGCTGTGGAGCGGACCGGTGAACACTGTCAGCGAATCGGCGGCCTGCCTTCGGAAGATCGATTTCGTGGAGGCCATGCTCCGGACGAAAGGCATATTGCCGAGCAGATCGGCTGCATTTGAGACGCCGGGCCCTCTTGGAGTTGCCGCTGTCTCTTACAGATTCAGACTCCAGAGCTACAAACCGGCCGACCAGGCCTATCACGGCGTCGGATACAGAATCTGCGGCGCCCAGACGGTCAGGACCGACATGCCCGCGTCGTTTCGGCGCAGAACGGGCAGCTCGGGCATGACTGCCATCGTCCCCGCCAAGGAAGAGTCCGCGTGGGAATCCGAAGGGCCACACGAGATGGTCCACTTCTATCTTGCGTCTTGTTTTCTTGACGAGCTGGCCGGTGAAATCTATGGAGTCGATGGGAGCGGCGTGCAATTGCAGGAGGCCGGCTTTCATGTCGACGAATTCATCGCGCGCTTCGCGATGACTTTTCGGGAAAGGTTGCTGGACCCGCAGCCGCTGACCGAACTCGAACTCAATGCCGGCGCACAGCTTTTGGGCGCGCACCTGCTCCGGCGCTATTCAAGCCTGGCGGGCCGTCCGGTGCCGTCCGCGGATCAGAAGATATCGGCCACCTTGTCGCCGACGCAGCTTCAGCGGGTGCGCGAATATATCCGGGCGAACCTCGGATGCGACATCGGCCTGGCCGAGCTGGCTCATCAGGTCGGCCTGAGCCCGCGGTATTTCTCGGTGCTGTTCAAGCGTGCCCTTGGCGCATCGCCGCACCATTTCGTGCTGCGTGAACGAATCGACGAAGCTCAGCGGTTGCTTGCCGCCGGTCAGATGCCCATCTCCGAGGTGGCCCTGAACCTCGGTTTCGCCGACCAGAGTCACTTCTCTCAAGCATTCCGGAAAATCACCGGCACGACGCCCAAGCGATATCAAGGTGCGTGCTGACGAGCCCCAGCCCCTACCCTCGGTTAGAGACGCGGCGCAATCGCGTGGCGCTCGGAAATCTGATGGTGAGTGCGATCAATCAAAACGGGAGCAACGCGTCGATATTGCATCTGCCGGACATCGGCATACATGGCAAGACGCACTTTTCGTTCTCCGACGTCAACAATAGCCAGATCGCTGATCTGCTATCGCGATGGCTTTCCGAAAATCATCTCAATCGGTGATCTGGAAGCAGCCCGCGAGCCTTTGATCGCTCGATTCGCTGGACGGTCCGCCGCTTGCTGAAACACGGCGCACCGCACCGACCCATCACCATGACTGGCGCGGGGACTCGATGTCGCTGGCTCGCCTGCTCGCAGGACTCATGCTGACGCTGGGCGCGGTCGACGCCACGGCGCTGATAACACCCAAGGAAAACGCCGTTACCGTGTACGGTGCCTACCGCGCGACGGCGGCGCCTTCGTCAACAGCAGCGGCGGGCTGTTCTGTTCGGGTGGTTAACCCCAATCGCCCCCGCCGCCTGCGTCCATACCGCCGCCACCGGAGTCCCAGGAACCGGCATCGGTGATGCCGAAGTCCTGCCCGCCCAGGT
>Ga0137412_10000744_pt1 | contig 24093 bp, 19 predicted proteins | sample CZODoug2_1_16fun_FD_122160 | JGI IMG/M metagenome (GOLD analysis project Ga0137412, IMG submission 122160) | Vadose zone soil fungal communities from Angelo Coast Range Reserve, California, USA - CZODoug2_1_16fungal (Hybrid Assembly) | ecosystem: Environmental > Terrestrial > Soil > Vadose zone... | reverse complement strand
TTGGGCGAGAGCACGGGGATTTCCATCTTCATCGATTCGAGGATCATGATCTCGCCCTCGGCCTCGATCCTGTCGCCGGGCTTGGTCTGGATTTTCCAGACGTTGCCGGCGATCTCCGACTTCACGTTGACGACGGCCATACCCTGGTTTTCTCCCCGGCGTTGCTCAGGCGGCTTTTTCGGCCACGAGGCGCGCCAACGCAAGGGCCGAGCCGCCCACACGCCCGCCGAGCCGGTATGCGGCTTCGTTCACGGCGGACAGGACGCCCTTGGTGAGGGTCGAGCGGCCATCGCCGATCTTTGCCGACAGCGCCGCTACCGTGGCGCCGGCAATCCCCGCATTGTTGAGGATGGACAGGCCGGCTGCACCTGCACGATCGGCGCCGAAGCCTGCGTCGTTGTAGAGCACCAGGGCAGGCTGCACGGGCGCGACAACCTGACCCGACGCTTCCGCGCCATGACTGCCGGTGGCGACGACCTGGTCGCGCTCCTCGGGCAGGATCAGCGTGGCTGAATCGATGCAGATGATCTTTCGTCGTCCGGCTTTGGCCTCGAATACCGAGCGACCTTCGGCTCTGGCTGGCGGCGCGCGATGTGGCCACGGTGCTGCCTTGAGCCGCTCTGCGGCTTCGGCGCAGGTTTGACCGGGCGCCACGCCGCAGGCGGCGGCGAGCGCATTGGCGCGGCTCACGATGCCCCGGCGCATCATGTCCTCGGCCTCGCCGATGCGGGCGCTTGCCGAATCGACCGCGGCCATCGCCATGCCGAGTTCCTGCGCCAGGGCGAGACCGGCCACGCCGGCTTCCTCGAAGCCGATGCCGGCATCGTGATGGATGGCGGCGCGGGCGCCGGCCTTGGCAACGACATGGGCGGCATAGAGGGCGGCATGGGAGCCGCCGACGATCACGGCGCCGTCCGCTTCGGGCGGCAGCTTGGTCACGCTCGGCACGACAAGGATGGCGACGGTCATGGCGACATCATATCGCCAATGCGCCTATAAGTCCGCGCATGCCCGAACCGGCGAGCGAACCCACGGTCGACAACAAGGTCGCAGTCCTGATCCTGCAGCATCCGCAGGAGCAGGATCACGTGCTGGGCACGGCTGGCCTGCTGCGTCAGACGCTGGCCCACGCCAAGCTTTCAGTTGGCCTGTCATGGCGCAATCTGGGCCACGCGCTGGGCGAGCCCGGTGAGGCGAAGGATTGGGGCGTGCTTTACCTCGGCTCGGCGCATACCGCCGGGCAGGGCCCGCTGGTCGCGCTTAACCAAAAGGGCGAGCCGCTGGCCGATCAGGCGAGCGCGCGGCGCGGCCTCGGGGGCATCGTGGTCCTGGACGGCAACTGGGCGCAGGCCAAGGCGCTGTGGTGGCGCAACGCCTGGCTGACCAGGCTCCGCCGCTTCGTCGTGGTTCCGGACGGGCCCTCGCTCTATGGCACGCTGCGCAAGGAGGCCCGACCCGACGCGGTCTCGACCCTCGAGGCCGTGGCGCTCGCTTTGTCGGTGCTCGAGAGCGATGCGGCGCTGCGGGAAAAGCTCCTGGCGCCGTTCCGCGCGCTGATCGCACAGGCGCGCAGCGAGGGTGTCCGGGACGTCAAACGGGATCGTCGCAAGCGCCGTTAACCCCTATAATCGGGCCATGCTGGACCAACCGCAGATTCCCGTCGCCCAACGGACCAACCCGGAGCGCTCCTTCACCGAGGAGGTGCGCGCGCTCAGGCTGGGCCAGGGCGAGGTCTTCCGTGGCGAGGGCATCCTCGCGGTCACCAAGGCCATCCTGCAGTCGGGCGTGGCCTATGTCGGCGGCTACCAGGGCGCGCCGGTCTCGCATCTGGTCGATGTGCTGGTCGAATCGCAGGACCTGCTCGACGAACTGGGCGTCCATCTCGAAACCTGCACCAACGAGGCCTCGGCGGCGGCGCTCCTGGGTGCCTCGATCAATTATCCGATCCGCGGCTGCGTCACCTGGAAATCCATCGTCGGCACCAACGTGGCCGCCGATGCGCTCAGCAACCTTGCCTCGCCGGGCGTGATCGGCGGCGCATTGATCGTGGTCGGAGAGGATTACGGCGAGGGCGCCTCGGTGATCCAGGAACGCGCGCATGCCTACGCGCTGAAATCCTCGGTGTGGCTGATGGACCCCCGGCCGTCGCTGCCGACCATCGTGCACTGCACCGAGAAGGCGTTCGAGCTCTCCGAGGCGACCAACACGCCGGTGATGATGGAGCTGCGCATCCGCGCCTGCCACGTCACCGGCGAATTTATGGCCAAGGACAACCAGCCGCCGGCGATCTCGCGCAACCATCGTCTGGCCAATCCCGCCGCGCACAATTACGACCGCATCTCGCATCCGCCGTCGACCTACGCCCACGAGAAGATCAAGGTCGAGGTCCGCCAACCCGCCGCCCAGCGCTTCATCGTCGAGCACGGCCTGAACGAATTCCTGCCCGGCGAGCGCACCGACCTCGGCATCATCGTGCAGGGCGGCATCACCAACGTGCTGGTGCGCGGCCTCGACCGCCTCGAAGTCGACGGCAAGATCCCGACCCTGGTGCTGAACGTCACGCACCCGCTGGTGCCCGACCAGATCGCCCATTTCTGCAAGGGCAAGCGTGCGGTGCTGATCGTCGAAGAGGGCGCTCCCGATTATATCGAGCAGGCGATCCACGCCATCCTGCGCAAGCGCGACATCGACACCAAGCTCTATGGCAAGGACGTGCTGCCGATGGCCGGCGAGTACACCGCCGAGGTGGTGACCGACGGCCTGCTGAAATTCTTCGCCCAGTCGGCCAACGACATCGATCTTTCCAAGCCACGTGAGCGCTTCGAGGCGGCGCGGGCCGGCCGTGCCGAGGCGCAGCGCCTGCTGGGCGGGCCGTTGCCGCTCAGGCCGCCGGGCTTCTGCGTCGGCTGCCCCGAGCGGCCGGTCTTCTCGGCGATCAAGCTTCTGGAGCGCGAGGTCGGCAAGGTCCACATCTCGAGCGACATCGGCTGCCATTCGTTTGCGACCCTGGCGCCGTTCAATCTCGGCAATTCGATCCTGGGCTTCGGCATGTCGCTGGCGGCCGCGGGCGCGGTGGCGCCGGTGATGCAGAAGCGCACCATCTCGGTGATGGGCGATGGCGGTTTCTGGCACAACGGGCTTTTGAGCGGCGTCGCCTCGGCGATGTTCAATCGCGGCGACCGCGTGCTGGTGATCATGCAGAACGGCTACACCTCGGCCACCGGCGCGCAGTTCATTCCCAACACGGCCGGCAACCGGCGCGACGGCGAGACCACGTCCGACATCGCAGCCACCCTCAAGGCGATGGGCGTGAAGTGGCTGCGCACCATCCGCACCTACAATGTCGGCACCATGCTCGGGACCCTGCGCGAAGCGATGAGCACCGACGACAAGGGCCTGAAGGTCATCGTCGCCGACGGCGAATGCCAGCTCGCCCGCCAGCGCCGCATCCGGCCGCAGATCGCGGCCCAGCTCAAGCGCGGCGAGCGGGTGGTGCGCACGCGCTTCGGCGTCGACGACGAGGTCTGCACCGGCGATCATTCCTGCATCCGGCTGTCGGGCTGCCCGTCGCTGGTGGTCAAGCCCAGCCCCGATCCGCTGCGCTCCGATCCGGTGGCGCACGTCAACAATGGCTGCGTCGGCTGCGGGCTGTGCGGCGAGGTCGCCGATGCCGCCGTCCTCTGCCCGTCCTTCTACAAGGCCGACATCGTGCAGAACGCCACCTGGTGGGACCGGCTGAAGTGGAAGATGCGGACGGCGGTCATCGGGGCGATGGCGTGAGCCGCAGTCTCATTGCTGGGGGCGCGCCACTCCAGTGGCGCGTCATGTTTGGACCGGACACGAAGATCGCGCCACTGGAGTGGCGCGCCCCCAGCGCATGAATCCCGTTACGATCCTGGTCGGTGCGCTGGGCGGCGATGGCGGTGGCGTGCTGTGCGACTGGATCGTCGCCGCGGCGCAAAGCCAGGGATTGGGCGTGCAGGCAACGCAGATCCCCGGCGTCGCGCAGCGCACCGGCGCCACGACCTATTATCTGGAAGTGATGCCGACGCCGGCCCCCACGACGTCGGTGCTGGCGCTCAACCCGGCGATCGGCGAGGTCGACGTGGCGCTGGCGACCGAGCTTCTCGAAGCCGGCCGCATGATCTTCAACGGCTTCGTCACGCCTGACCGCACGACCCTCATCGCCTCGACGCACCGCGTGCTGGCCATTGGCGAACGGGCGGCGATGGGTGACGGCAGCTTCGACGTCGGCCGCCTGCTGCGCGCCGTCAAGGAACGCAGCAAGGAGCAGATCCTCTTCGACATGGACCAGGCGGCCGAGGAGTCGGGCGGCGTCATCAACGCCGTGCTGCTGGGGGCGCTCGCCGGTTCGGGCCGCCTGCCAATTCCGGATGCCGCCTTCGAGGCCGCCATCCGCCATGCCGGCAAGTCGGTCGATACCAACCTTGCCGCCTTCGCCTTTGGCCGTGGCCATGCGCGGGGCGAGCTCGAGCAGGTCGTGCGCGAGCACTACAAACGGCAGTCGGCTGCGGCAGGCGTCGAAGACCTGATCGAGCGCGCCCGGCGGGACTATCCAGCCGGGAGCCTCGACATGGTGGAGGAGGGCATTCGCCGCCTCGCCACCTACCAGGATCGCTCTTACGCCGCGCTCTATCTCGACCGCCTCGATCCCGTGAACGCGCTGGGCTCGGCAGAGCTGCTGCGCGAGACGGCGCGGCATCTTGCCGTGCGCATGTCGTTCGAGGACGTGATCCGCGTGGCGCAGGCCAAGACCGCGCCCGATCGTATGGCGCGCATCCGCTCCGAAGTGCGCGCCAGACCACACGAGCCGCTGGAGATCACCGAGCATTTCAAGCCCGGCATCGAGGAGATCGCAGCCGTCCTGCCGCCAGGCCTCGCGCGACGGCTCATCGGCTGGGCCGAGCGCCCCGATCGGCATGGGAGGGCCCGGCTGGGCAAGGTCTATTTCTCGATGCATGTGCGGACGACCACGATCTTCGGTTTCGCCCGCCTGCGCCTGCTGGCGGGTCTGCGCTGGTGGCGGCCGCACACCTATCGCTATGCCGAAGAACAGGCCGAGATCGAGCGCTGGCTGGCGCAAATCCGCGCTGCGGCGCCGCTCGGCGTCGACCTGGCGCGCGAGATCGCGGAGTCGGCGCGCCTGATCAAGGGCTATGGCGACACGTACAGGCGCGGCCTCGCGAACTACCGTCGCATCGCCGCCGACGTGATCGGCCCGGCGCTCGCGGGCAGGATGCCGGCGCAGGCCGCCGCCGACGCCGTCGCCAATGCGCGTGTCGCCGCGCTGGCGGATCCGGACGGCGAATCGCTGTCGCGCACCCTGGCGGCCATCGCTTCGGCATCTCCGTCCTTGCGGCAGGCGGCGGAGTAGGATCGAGCGATGGCCAAGGCGGGCGCGGCATCGGTGATCGACGGGCAGCTTGTCGCCGTGATGACAGGCACCGCCTTCATCAGCGGCAAGCCAGCGGTCGTGTAGTTCGATGCCGCTGGTATCCATCTACGAAGTCACCGTCGAATGGGGTGACTGCGATCCTGCCGGCATCGTCTATTACCCGGCCTACTTCCGCTGGTCTGATCAAGCGACCTATCGCCTCTTCCTGAAGGCCGGTATCACGCGCGACGAGACGCGCGGCGGGCAGTGGAAGGAAGGTACCCCGCTGGTCGCCGCCGAATGTTCCTTCAAGCGCGCCTCTCAGACCGGCGAGAAGCTTTTGGTCGAGAGCCACGTCTCCCGCTTCGGCCGCAGCTCCTTCACCATCAGCCACACCTTTCGCGACGCCTCCGGCGAGATCGCAGCCCAGGGCAGCGAGACCCGCATCTGGGCCAGGAAGGAAGGCGATGTGCGTTCGCTGAAGTCGGTGCCGATTCCGGAGGACGTGAAGAAAAAGCTCGGCGGCTGAGCCGAAAGCGAGAAAGGGATCTAGATGCTCAAGAGCCACGGTCGGTACGACTATTCGGCGATCGCAAAGCGGCCGGACTATTCATTTCCCGACGGTCGCAGGCTGGCCGTCCATTTCTGTCTCAACCTCGAGCACTTCTCTTTCGGGGAAGGCCTGGGCAACGACTACGGCACCAATCAGCCGCAGCCGAACGTGCGCAGCTACGCCTGGCGGGACTATGGAAACCGTGTCGGCGCCTGGCGCCTTCTTGAATTGGCCGAGGCCTACGACCTGCCCTATGGCGTGCTGCTGAACACCGCGCTTTACGACTACTGCCCGGAATTGGTCGAGGCCTTCAGCGCCCGTGGCGACGAGATCGTCGGCCACGGACGCACCAACAGCGAGCGCCAGATCGACATGAGCATGGCCGAGGAGCGCGCCTGCCTCCAGGAGGTCAGCGAGGCCATTGAGCGTCACGAAGGCAAGAAGCCGAGGGGCTGGCTCGCTCCCTATGTCTGCCAGACACAGCGTACGCCGGAGCTGCTGAAGCAGGCCGGCTATCGTTACATGATGGACTGGCCGCTCGACGATCAGCCGATCTGGTTTCGCACCGCCGATGGGCCTCTTCTATCGATCCCCTATGCGCACGATCTCAACGATTCCCTCGAGGTCGTGACGCGGCGCACGTCGTCCCAGGTGCTGTGCGAGAACCTGATCGATCAGTTCGACGAGATGCTGGCGGAGTCGGCGCGGCGGCCGCTGGTCATGGGCGTGGTCCTGCACAGCTTCATTCTCGGCCAGCCGCATCGGCTGCGCCGCTTCCGCTCCGTGGTGGAGCACATCCTGAAGCATCGCGATCGCGTATGGATCACCCGGCCGGGCGACATTTGTGGCTTCATCGAATCGCTGCCCGAGGGCATCGTCCCGGGCCGGTGACCGGCGTGCGTGCGCCGTCAGCCGGCGACCGGCGCCTGGTCGAGGCAGGCCTGCCAGAATCGATCGACCAGCTTGCGGCGGGGATGGATCCGGCGGATCAGCGCGAGCCCGACCTTCGGCAGTCCATGGGGCCGTTCGATGTCGCACATCCGCACGCCCGTCATGCCGATGAAGCCAACGCAGTCCGGCAGCAACGAGGCGCCGAGGCCGGCGGCCACGCAGGCCAAGACCGCGAGCGTCGGACTGGCTTCCTGCACGATCCGCGGCTCGCAGCCGGCTTGCCGAAACGCTTCGACGATCTGCGTCCGGTCAGGCGGTCCTTCGCCTTCCGGGAAAAGCACGAGTCCCCGGGCCGCGAGGGCGGTCAACGTGACGGCGCCGCGGGCCGTCGGAGGATCGGCCGCAGGCAGGGCGGCGCATAGTCCATATTCCGCGATCGTCCGCTGACGCAGCCAGCTCTCGCCGCGCACCGCCGCATGGCAGATCCCGACATCGATTTCGCCGATGCGCAGCGCTTCGATCTGGTCGTTGGTGCGCATCTCGCGGATCCGGATCCGGGCCTCGGGCGAGAATCGCTTCAGGTCGGCGATGGCGTGCGGCAGGATCCGGTACAGCGCCGTGCTGACAAAGCCCACCGTGATGGCGCCCGTCGTGCCGTCGGCGTGACGTTCGGCGGCACGGGCGACGGCGTCGGCGCGGGCCAGCAGGTCGCGAGCCTCGCCGAACAGGAAGCTGCCGGCTTCGGTCAGCTCGACGCCGCGCCGCGAGCGCAGGAACAGGCGGATCTTCAGCTCCTTCTCCAGCCGGGCGATGGACTGGGTGAGGGCAGGCTGCGCCATCCGCAGGCGGACAGCCCCGCCGGTCATGCTGCCGGCCTCTGCCACGGCCAGGAAATGACCGAGTTTGCGAAGATCCATAAGGAAAACGTATAGCAAAAAAACAGCAGTCGGAATTGGAACGGCCAGCCTCTGGCCGCACCATGCGCCCATGAGACCTCAACGAGTCCTGGTCACCGGCTCGAGTGGCTGCCTCGGCCGCCCGCTCGCCAATCGTCTGGCGCGCGAGGGCCGCACCGTGGTCGGCCTCGATATCGCGGGCGCCAACGATCCTGTCGACTTCAGCCCGGTGACCGGCGACGTCGCTGATGCGCAACTCCTGCACCGGCTGTTCGTGCATCATGGCTTCGATTCCGTCGTCCATTGCGGCGGCATTTCTGGCCAGATGGTCGCCGCTGAAGATCCCTACAAGAACTGCCAGGTCAATGTGTTCGGAACGGTGCATCTCCTCGAGGCCGCCCGTATCCACAAGGTGGCGCGATTCATCTACAGCTCCTCGCAGGGCGCCTATGGTGTTTCCGCGCGCGATGCGATGACGGAGGAGACGGCGTTGCTGCCGGTGACGGTCTATGGCGCCACCAAGGCGGCCTGCGACGTGATCGTCCGGGCCTATCGCCTGCAGCATGGGTTGAATGCGACCTCACTGCGCATCGGCAGAGTCTACGGTCCCGGTCGGCGCACCGGATCGCTGATCACCACCATGATGGAAGCCGCGGTCGCGGGGCGGCCGCTGCGCCTGCCGGCGAGTGGTGGACGGCGCCTACAGTATGTCTACGAAGACGATATCGTGACGGCACTTCATCTGGCGCTGGACGCACCGGACCTGCCGCAGCCGTCGTATAACGTCTCCGGTCCAGGCAGCCATTCCGACGAAGAGATCGCGACCGTGATCGGCGCGCTCGTGCCCGGCGCCGCCATCGCCTTCGAAGCCGGCACTCTCGACGACGGCAGCTTTCCAGGCGCGCCACTCGATTGCTCCGCCGCGCAACGCGACTTCAACTATACGCCGCAATTCGACCTCGAGCGCGGCCTGACGGCCTTTCTCGCAAACCTGCAAAATCGTCCGGGAAAAGAGAAACGTCGGGACATTTCTTCTTTTAGGACCGTGTCATGACAAACTTTTCTCGACTTGCCTGGGCCGTCACGTGGGCCGCCTTGGCGCTGCTGGCTGCCGTGCAATCCGGCGCCGCCGCGCCCGAGGCGAACTTTCCGTCCAAGCCGGTCAAGCTGGTCGTTACCTTTGCGCCAGGCGGCGGCGCCGACATCCTGGCGCGAATCATTTCCGGCGCTCTGTCGGAGCGTCTCGGCCAGCCGGTGGTCGTCGAGAACCGCGCCGGCGCCAACGGCAATATCGGCATGGAATACGTCGCGAAATCGCCGGCTGACGGCTACACGGTCGTGTTCACCACGGCAGGTACCTGGGCCGTCAACCCCAGCCTGTACACGTCGTCGTTCGACGTGATCAAGGACTTCGCGCCGATCATGCAGGTCACGTCGTCTCCCGGCCTGCTGGTCGTCAATCCGTCTTTCCCGGCTAAGACCGCGGCGGAGTTGATTGCGATGGCCAAGGCCCAGCCGGGCAAGCTCGACTACGGTTCGGCGGGCATCGGCGGCTTCGGCCATATCTCCGCGGTCATGTTCACGCTGATGACCGGCACTGAGATGACCCACGTCCCTTACAAGGGCGCCGGTCCGGCGATGGTCGGTCTGCTGGGTGGCGAGGTCCAGATGCTGTTCAACGACGCACTCGCCACGATGGCCTACATCGATGCGAAGACGGTGCGGCCCCTCGCGGTGACCACGCTGAAGCGTGCGGCTTTCCTTCCCGACCTGCCGACGCTCGATGAATCGGGCGTGAAGGGCTTCGAGAATGCCTCATGGGCGGCAATGGCCGCGCCGGCCGGCACGCCCAAGGAGATCGTCGACAAGCTCAACCGCGAGATGGCGGCGGTGCTTGCCCTGCCGGCCATCAGGGAGAAGATTGCCGCTGCCGGGGCAAGCATCGTCGGCGGAACACCCGAGCAGTTCGCCGACTATCTCAAGGTCGAGATCGCCAAGTTCGAGCGCATCGTGCGTGAAGGCAAGATCTCCGTTCAATGAACATCGGCTAACGAGGACCCGACATGGGGAAACAGGTCGAAGCCCTGGCGCAGTTCGTCGCCGAGACGCAGTGGGATGACGTGCCGCCGGACGTGCAACGCCATGCCAAGCTCGTGGTGCTCGACACGTTGGGCGTCATGCTGGCCGGCGCGGGGCGGCCAGAAGTGCGTGACCTGCGCACGCGCATGCTCGCGGGTGGCGGCTCCGGCGCGACGGTGCTCGCCGCCGGCTGGCCTTCGGCGGATGTGCGCACAGCCGCGTTGCTGAACGGCATTAGCGGCCGGTCGATCGAACTCTGCGAGGGCCTGCGCCTGGTGTCGGGACAGCCCGCCATCCAGATCCTGCCCGGCGTGCTGGCGGTGGGCGAGCAGGCGCGCAGCACAGGACGCGAGATGCTGAGCGGCTTTCTCCTGGGCTACGACGTGGCGGCGCGGTTGTGCATGGGCTTCACCGCCCGGCCGCTTGCGCATCAGAACGGCCAGGCCACGATGCTCGGCGCGGCCGCGGCCGGTGCGCGGGTGCGCGGCCTCGATGCGGCGGGCGTCAGCCTGGCGATGCGCATCGCGACGGTGCTGGTGCTGACGCCGAGCTACAACAACGTCGTCGCCGGTGCGACCGCCCTCAACGTCGCCGGCGGCATGAGCAGCTTCGCGGCGGCATTGGCGCCCGACCTTGCGTTGGCGGGCTTCGGGGCCCAGGAGGGCGCTATCGAGGAAGCCCTGGGCCAACTCGTCGGGAGCGGCTTCGAGGTCGCCCATCTTGTCGATGAGCTGGGCAGCCGCTGGGAGATCATGCGGAACTATTTTCGGCTCTATGCCTGCTGCAATCCGGTGCATCCTGCGCTCGATGCGCTGCAGCACGTGCTCGGAGAGCTGAAGCCAGCGCCGTCCGATGTCGATCGCATCGATATCGCCACCTATCGGTTCGCCTCGGTCATGCGCAATCCCGACCCGCCGAACTATTTTGCGTCCAAATATTCACTGCCGCATGCGGCGGCGACCATGGTGGTCAGGGGCGGTGCGAGCCATGCCATGCTCGACGATACCGCGCTCGCCGATCCGCAGATCGTGGCGTTGCGTCACCGCGTGACCATAAGTGAAGACCCCGCCATGAGCGCTCTGGCACCCAAGCTGCGGCCAGCGCGCGTGACGGTCGGCCTCAAGGATGGCCGCGCCGCCACGTACGAGGTGCGCAGCCATCGCGGCGACTTCCATGACCCGTTTGCCGACTCGGAAGTACGCGCCAAATATCGCGCCCTGGCCGGCGAGGTGCTGACCGGTGAAGGCGTCGCCGCCGTGGAGCGGGCCGTCGATCGCTTCGAGGACTGGACGACGACGAGCGAGCTTCTCGACCTGCTGCGTCGTCATACGCGGGCGCGGTAGAGCGCCCGGCGGCTACGCCGCCACATCACCGACGAGGTGATCGCGCCCGCGCTGGCCGGCAAGCTGGCGCCGTGTGCGGCGGCCGACGCCGTCACTGCGATCGCCGTGTCGCCTGCCATGCTGCGCCATGCCGCTGAGTCACCGCCACGAGCTTACCGTCGAATGGGGTGATTGCGATCCGGCCAGCATCGTCTACTACCCGGCCCGTTTCCGCTGGTGCGATCGGGCGACCTATCGGCTGTTCCTCGCGGCCGGCATCACGCGAGACGACACGCGCGGCGGCCAACGGAAGGAAGGCACGCCGCTGGTCGCTGCCGAATGCTCCTTCCGTCGCGCCTCGCAGACCGGAGAGAAGCTTTCGGTCGAGAGCCACGTCTCACGGTTTGGCCGCAGCTCTTTCACCATAAGCCACGTCTTCCGCGACGCCTCGGGCGAGATCGCCGCCGAGGGCAAGGAAACCCGCATCTGGGCCCGCAACGACGGCGACGCGCGCTCGCTGGAGTCGGTGCCGATCCTCGACGATGTCGGGCGACGGCTGGCCGGCTAGCTCGGCCTCGCGCCGGTGAATGGCGCGATAGATCACCTCGCCGATATCGTTCTGGTAGAGCCATAGGCTGTTGGCCTGGCCGTCGAAATTGGGTTCGCCGCCCATGCTGGCAGGCAAGCTGAAGCCGGTGCCGAGCCCGATGCAAAAGAGATTGGGCAGGCTCGTCCCGTCACCCAGCAGCAGGCGGCTGTCCTCGCCGACGGCCGCCCCTCCGGCCTCGGCGTTGAGCGACAGCCGCTCTCCGTCGACGCCGAAGATCGGCAGCATTGCCGAGCGATAGCCGAAGCAGGGTATGACCAACGCCGCCCGTTCCAGCTTCGAGCGCAGCTCGGTGGCGGAGAACTGTTGCATCGGCATGCTGACGACCCGCGGCTCGGGCAGCGTCCGCGGACGGCGCGCGATCTGGCGCCACATTTCGCGGCCGTACCCGCGCAGGCCACCCATGCGATTGACCCTCAGCGTGCGCGGGCAAATGTCGCCCGGATCGACATCGTAGAGATCGTGCAGTGCGGCCTCACGATCGGGATAGAAGACGCGCGGTTCGCGACGCTGAAGGATCTCGATCTGGCCGGCGCCCAATCGGCCGGCAGCCGGTAACGCGAGCAGCGCATCGACCACGGCGTAGGCGCTGTGCGAGCCGCCCAGGATCAGTATCCGTCGCCGGCCTGCAGCGGCGAGGATGTGGTCAGCCTCCCGGAGGCCGTCGCTCGACAGCGCACGGTCCGACGGCATCACGTGGCGCATGCGGCAGCCGGCCAGCGTCACTCCCGGCAACAGCGCCTGCTGTGGCCACAACTGGTGGCCGCCCAGCGCGATGACCGCGGAGCGGGCGAAGAGGGTGGTGCCGGTTCCGTCGGGCACGATGGTTTCGACCGCAATCGTGCCGTCGGGGCGCAGGTGCACGGCCCGCGCCTCGGTGGAAAGATGAAGAGACGACGCTGGGCTCTCGGCCAGCATCGATGCCAGGGCGGCGCCGATTCGGCGCATGAAGCGGTCGACGAGGCCGAGCGGCGGAAAGCTGTCGCGATACTGCGCCATCTCGCACGCCAGCGGATCGTCGCGCAGGGGCAGCAAGGCTTCCGGCAGGCCCGGCGCTTCAAGGCATTCGAGGTAGGAGCCGCCCAGCGAATCGGAATGGATGCCGAATCGCCCCAGCGTGCCGCCGAGATGGGCCTGGCGTTCGACGATTGCGACCCCGCGGTCGAGCCAGTCGGGCAGCAATCCGTGCTGCGCCGCCCAGATCAGCGGGCCCAGCCCGCCGGGACCGCCGCCGACGATGATCGATGACAACATGGTGCGGTCTTCCCGACCCGTCAGGTGAGCACGTCATGGAACACGCGCGCGACGCGCTCCACGATCTGCTCGTCGACGTCACCCGATGTCGGCAGGTTGACGCCGGTGGCCGAAAGCTCGGCGCTGTTGGGGCAGCTGCGGGCATACTTGCCGTAAGGCGGCAGCGTCGACAAAGGATGGAAGAACGGCCTGGTCTCGATCTTGTCCTCGTGCGCTGCACGCATGATCGCCAGGCGCTTGTCGGCCGGCACCTGGACGCAGGCGAGCCAGACCACGGGCTCGTATTCGTCCGACATGGTGGGGGGAAAGCGCACGCCGGGAATACCTTTGAGCGCCTCGCGGTAGAGCGCCGCGACGCGGCCATTGCGCCGCAGCGTGTCGCCGATGCGCCAGAGCTGGGATTCGCCGATCGCCGCCTGCAGGTTGGTGATGCGATAATTGTAGCCGACCCTCTCATGCCAGTAGGAACGGTCCGGCGACATGCCGTGATCGCGCAGCAGCCGCAATGAGGTCGCGAGCTCCTCGGAGTCGGTCAGGCACATGCCGCCCTCGCCCGTGGTGACGATCTTGTTGGCATAGAAGGAGAAGCAGGAGATGTCGCCGAACTGCCCGACCGCCCGTCCGGCGTAGCGTGCGCCGTGCGCTTCCGCGCAGTCCTCGACCACGACGATGCCGCGGCCTCGGGCGAACTCGGCGATCGGGCCGATCTCCGCCGGCCGCCCGTAGAGATGGACGGGAATGATCGCCTTGGTCTGCGCCGTGCAAGCGTGCTCGACCGATTCGAGAGACATGCACCATGTCTCGCGGTCGACGTCGACGATCACCGGCGTGGCGCCGCAATAGAGCACCGCGTTGATGGTCGCCGCAAAGGTAAGGTCCGGCACGATCACTTCATCACCCGGCCCGACCCCAAGGGCGACAAGCGCCAGGTGCAGGGCAACAGTGCCGTTGGACACGGCGACGCCGTGCCGGACCCCCACGAAACTACGGAACTCCTGTTCGAACTTCTGGACATAGGGCCCCTTGCTGGAGATCCAGCAGGAGATGAAAGCGTCCAGCACCGAGCGGAACTCATGATGCGTCATCTGAGGCTTTGCGACCTGCACGGGCACGGTCGAACGGTCGATCAGGACACCGGTCAGATGCCCGCTTGGATCGAGGACCGGCTGCAGCACGGCGTCGTCGATGTCGTTGCGTAGCGGACGCGTCACCGCCGTGGTGCCGGCGTCGGCCAGGTGCCATCCCAGAGTCGGGTCGATGATCGCCGTGCCATCGAGCAAGGCCTGACGTATGTCGTCCATCGAAATGCGTCCGGCCAGGCGCTGATCGTCTTCGACGATCAGGCAGGTGCCCAATCCGTTGTCGAGGCACTTCTCGATAACCGAGAGCACGCTCTCCGACTTGTTGCAAACGTACGCGGTTCCACTCGACGTCCCCTCCGGCGCGGCCAGAGACATTTAGCCTCCCTTTCGCGAGACACCCCTCTCGCGCAAGCCCGGGGCTGGCGGGCCAGATCGGACTATAAAAATGCATGTCCCGCGGAGCCGCCAGTGTTCAGGTTGTGGTCGTGGAAGGTGTTGCCGCGCGGCAACACTGTCTCGACCGGCGGCAGAGAACTCATCGTCTTTGCCGTCATAGGTTGCAGCGACACAGCTTGATCACTGGCGCCGCGATAGGTCGCTCCACATCGTGTGGCTGTGTGTCGGGAGATCGCGATGCAGTGCCTGTGGCTCACCCTTGCCGATCCGGAACCCGCGACCAACGGCCAGCTCATCTACTCCAAAGGCCTGATCGAAGCGGCTTGTCACGCCGGTGCCTCGCTCACGGTGATCGGCCTGGCCCGGCCGGAAAATCCGCGAGCATCGGTCGATCCGCGCGGCATTGACTGGCGCCTTGCCGACGAGCAACCGAAATCCGCAGCGCGAAGGCTGCTGTCGCGCGATCCCATGGTGACACAGCGCAACTCGACAGAGATGGCGCGGACGCTTGAGCATGCCCTCGTGGAACGATCGTGGGATGCCGTCGTGTTCGACAGCATCTGTGCCGGCTGGGCGCTGCGTCACGTCGTGCGCCATCGCTCCCGCAACGCGCGGCCGCCGCGCATCGTCTATATCGCGCACAATCACGAGGTCACGGTGGCGCGGCGCATCGCGGCCGCTTCACAAGGGCTGCGTCGAATCCTCAAGGAGATCGATTTCCTGAAAGTGATCGGCCTGGAACGCCGTCTGATATCGGTTGCAGACATTGTGACATCGAACACGCCCGACGATTGCCGACGCTTCGCGGCGAGCTCGGGCGTTCGGCCGATCGTGTTTCTTCCGCCGGGCTATGGCGGACCGCGGGTCGCCAGCCGCAAGATCGACGCCAGCGTGCCGCGGCGCGCCATCCTGGTCGGCAGCCTCGATTGGCCGCCCAAGCGCATCAGCCTGGAAGCATTCCTGGCGGCCGCCGCCGACCTATTCTTGCATGCTGGAATTGAGCTGCAGATCGTGGGCGAGGTCGAGGCCGGCTATCGCGCCGATCTCCGCCGGCGCTTCCCCTCGGTCGACTTCGTCGGACCTGTAACCGATGTCCGCCCATATATGCAGGATGCGCGCATAGCGCTGGTGCCGGACCTTCTGGGCGGCTTCAAGCTCAAAGGCCTGGACTACGTGTTCAATCGCCTGCCCATCCTGGCGATGCGGATCGCCTTGCCGGGCATGCCGCTGGAGGATGGACGCGACGTCGGCCTGTTCGACAGCCACAGCGCGCTGGCCGACGGCGTGGTGGCATTGATCGATAATTTCCAGAGCCTCAATGCGTGGCAGGAAGGCGCCTACGCGGCCTGTGCCGACCGCTTCGACTGGGACCGCATCGGTCGCCATCTTATGGCGCACATACGCGGCACGACCGATCGGCAGGTCAGAGCTGGGACAGCCGCTCCGACATCCGACGCAGTGTCTCAGCCGGCTCGTCTGGCGGCAGGAAGATGAAATTGTAGAGGTACTGCCCGAACCGCTTGCGCTGCTCGAGCGGCGCGGTCAGGTCGGGAAGGTTCGATGGCTTCTGCAGGTGTGCGATCGAGAACTGATCGATCTGCTTCAGACATCCGTCATGGACGTAGTAGCCGCGATAGCCAAGCTCCTTGAAATAGGCCTTGGCGCGCGCCAATCCGCCCGGCGACAGGCGCTCTTCCGCTTCGACCAGCATGCGTGGCTGGCAGCGTCGGATCGTCGCCGCGGCGCCGTCCAGCACGGCCTGTTGATGGCCCTCGACGTCGATTTTGATGAAACCCACATCGCCGCCATAGACGTTGTCGAGGCGGTCCATCGGCACCTTGATGGCGCGATGCGCGGGATAGACGGCCGATGCCGCCGAGGAGATGGTCGAGCAGCCGTTCACCACTGCGCCATCGACGACCGGCATGCACAACGACACCGTGCCGGCGGCGTCCGACAACGCCACGGATTCGACGACGACCCCGCGCCGGAACTTGCGGCGCAACATATTGGCCAAAGCCGGCATGGGCTCGAAGGCGATGACCTGTCGGGCGTACCGTCTCAGGTAGTGCACGTAGCTGCCATCATTGGCGCCGACATCGATGGCGTCACGGTCGCGCCGGCACAGGAATTCGAGCAGGTGCAGCTCGACCTCGCCATAGCGCGCGTAGTAGCGCGCTTCCCGCCAGTTGAGTACGGCCTGCGGGCAGAATGACCGCAGCGTTCGTCGCGCCTCTCTGTAGAAGTTGCCGTCACCCGGGAGACCGGCAATCGGACCTTCGGCCTTGGCGGTCGCGCTCATGATGCCCTCTCGTAACGGTAGAAAGAGCAAGAAGGATAAGCATCACGCTGACCATGCGTAGTGATCAGACGGTGATATTGCGGTGCGCTATGCCGCCGCTTTCAGGATGTCCGCCGCCTTCTCGCCCACCATGATCGAGGGCGCGTTGGTGTTGCCCGAGGGCATGGTGGGGAAGATCGAGGCGTCGGCGATGCGCAGCCCATCGAGCCCGTGCACCTTGAGCTTGTCGTCGACCACGGTGTTGGGTCCCGGCCCCATGCGGCAGGTGCCGATCGGGTGATAGGCGGTCTGCGAGTTGTTCCGGATCCAGGTCAGGATCTCCTCGTCGCTGTTGACGGAGGGGCCGGGCGAGAACTCCTCGCCGCGATAGACTTCCATCGGCGCCGCGTTGACGATCTTCCGCATCATGCGGAAGCCGCCGACCATGGCTTGCTGGTCGATGCTATCGCCCAGGAAATTGAAGCGGATCGCCGGCTGCGCCCTGGGATCGGCCGAACGGATGTGGATCGAGCCCAGGCTCTCCGGGCGGAGCTGGTAGCAGGAGATCGTCATCGACGGGAAGTCCTGCAGCTTGCGCGTCTTGGGGTCCTTGATCGAATAGGGCACGAGATGCATCTGCACGTCGGGCGTCGCGAGCTCCGGTCGGGTCTTGAGGAAGGCGAGCAGCGGCGCCGACGGCAGGCTCATGAAGCCGCCGCCGGTGGTAAGGTACTTCATCATCTGCGTCACCGCGCCCACGCCGCGCGCCATGTGGTTGTAGGAGACGCGCGCGTCCTTCACCTTCCAGATGATGCGGGCGTTGATGTGGTCGCGGAAATTCTCGCCCACCGCTTTCAGCTCGTGCTTCACCTCGATGCCGTGCTTCTTCAGGAGCTCGGGCTGGCCGATGCCTGAGAGTTCGAGGATCTGCGGGCTGGCGACGCCGCCCGCCGACAGGATGGTCTCGCGCGCGCGGGCTTGCACGACCTTGCCGTCCTTTTCATATTCGACGCCGACGCAGCGCTTGCCCTCGAGCAGGACGCGGAGCGTCATGGCGTTGGTGACGACGTGCAGGTTGGCATGCTTCATCGCCGGCTCGATGTAGCAATGGGCGACGCTCATGCGCCGGCCCTTGTAGATCGAGGTCTGCGTCTTGACGACGCCTTCCTGGTCCTCGCTGTTGTAGTCGGGGTTGAGCTTGAAGCCGGCCGCCTTGGCGGCGGCGAACAGCGCGTCATACAGCGGGTTCTGGTCGGGCACCGTCGAGACCTTGAGCGGCCCCGCGGTGCCGCGGCCGTTGCTGCCGTCGCCGTCGACGAAGTTCTCGATCCGGGTGAAGACGGGCGCCACGTCGCGCCAGCTCCAGCCGCGGCAGCCCATCTGCGCCCAGGTGTCGAAATCGAGCGGCTGGCCGCGCACCCAGACCAGCCCGTTGATCGAACTCGAACCGCCCAAAAGTTTTCCGCGCGGGACCGGAATGGTTCGATTGGCCGTGCCGGGCTCCGGTTCGGACTGGTAGCACCAATTCGCCGCTGGATTGTCGATCAGCAGACCGAATGAAAGCGGCATGCGTGAGTAGGGATGGCTGGCGGCTCCCGCCTCCAGCAGCAGAATCTTGTTGTTCGGAGTCTCGCTCAGCCGAGCCGCCAGCGCGCCGCCCGCCGAACCTGCACCCACGATGATGTAGTCGTAGTCGGCCATGATGTTTGATCCTCCCGCTCACGGCTGCGTTACTCGCCGCGCCACACTAACGCACCACGGTGTGAAAGAACCAATATCGCTCGACAGAATAGGCGCGGCATGATTCGATGTTGCAGTGCGGTCGCTGGGGGCCGGCATCTCATAAATTACGGATTTTCTACAGAGAATGCTGAACCTCGTTCGGATTGCTTTGACCCGGCCGTACACGTTCGTTGTGCTGGCGGTATTGATTCTGATCGTCGGACCGCTCGCGGCCCTGCGGACGCCGACCGACATCTTCCCCGAAATCCGCATTCCCATCATCGCGGTCGTCTGGGGTTATACCGGCCTGCCGCCGGACGAGATGTCGGGCCGCGTCATGCTGCAGTTCCAGCGCTCGCTGACCACCACGGTCAACGACATCGAGCATATCGAGGGCACATCCTATACCGGCATCGGCATCGTCAAGGTCTTCTTCCAGCCCGGCACCGACATCCGCACGGCCAACGCCCAGGTCACGGCGATCGCGCAGACCGTCATCAAGCAGATGCCGCCCAACATGACGCCGCCGCTGATCCTGAACTACAATGCGGCGACGGTGCCGATCCTGCAGCCCGCACTTTCGGCCAAAGGCATGTCGGAGCAGGCGGTCTTCGACATCGCCATCAACACGGTGCGCACGCCGCTGGTCACCGTGCCCGGCGCGGCCATCCCTTTTCCGTTCGGCGGCAAGTTCCGGCAAATCCAGATCGACCTCGATCCGGGCGCCATGCAGGCGCGGGGCCTGTCGGCCAACGACGTCGCCAACGCCCTTGCCGCGCAGAACCTTTTGACTCCAGCGGGCACGCAGAAGATCGGCGACGTCGAGTACGCCATCCAGCTCAACAACGCGCCCAAGAACTTCGCAGCCCTTGCCGACCTCCCGGTGTTCGCCGCCAACGGGACCATCGTCTACCTGCGCGACGTGGCGCAGGTGAGGGACGGCAACCCGCCGCAACAGAACATCGTCCATGTCGACGGCGGGCGTTCGGTCATGCTGCAGGTGCTGAAGAATGGCGCGGTGTCGACGCTGGCCATCATCGACGGCATCAAGCAAAGGGTGGCCGAGCTGCGTGGGTCGCTGCCCGACAACCTCAGCATCGCCATCCTGGGCGACCAGTCGCTGTTCGTTGAAAGCGCGATCACCGGCGTCATCACCGAGGCTGCGATCGCCGCCATACTAACCAGCCTGATGATCCTGCTGTTCCTCGGCAGCTGGCGATCGACCATCATCATCGCGACGTCCATCCCGCTCGCCATCTTTGCCGCGATCGCGACGCTGGCCGCGGCGGGGGAGACGCTCAACATCATGACGCTGGGTGGCCTGGCGCTGGCGGTCGGCATCCTGGTCGACGATGCCACCGTCACCATCGAGAATATCAACTGGCACCTCGAGCAGGGAAAAGGCGTCGTGGCGGCGATCACCGACGGCGCACAGCAGATCGCCGCGCCGGCGTTCGTGTCGACGCTCTGCATCTGCATCGTGTTCGTGCCGATGTTCTTCCTCGAAGGGGTGCCGCGCTTCCTGTTCGTGCCCATGGCCCTGGCCGTGATGTTCGCGATGGCCTGGTCGTACTTCCTTTCGCGGACCCTGGTGCCAACCATGGCCGCCTATCTTCTCAAGCCGCATACGATCCATGGTCATGATGGCCCACCACCGACGCGCAACCCGTTGGTGATGTTCCAGAGGGCCTTCGAGACGCGGTTCGAACGTTTTCGGGCCGGCTATCGTGACGTGCTTGGGCTGGCGTTGCATCACCGGGGGATCTTCATTGGCGGCTTTCTCGCCTTCGTCGCGGCGTCGTTCCTCTTGACGCCATATCTCGGGCGCAACTTCTTTCCTTCGGTCGATGCCGGCCAGATCCTTATGCATGCCCGCGCGCCGATTGGTATGCGGGTCGAGGAAACCGCCAACCGGTTCGCCGACGTCCAGAAGGAAATACGCCGCATCATCCCGTCGAATGAGATCGCCACGATGGTCGACAATATCGGCGTGCCGGTGAGTGGCATCAATTTGACCTACAACAACACCGGCACGATCGGCAGCCAGGACGGCGAGATCCAGGTCAAGCTCACGCCGGAGCACCGGCCGACCGCCGACTATGTGCGCCAGCTCCGGCTCGAACTTCCGGAGCGCTTTCCGGGATTCACTTTTTCGTTCCTCCCTGCCGACATCATCAGTCAGATCCTGAACCTCGGCGCGCCGTCACCGATCGACATTCAGGTGCGCAGCTCCGACCTCGACGCCGCCTTCGACCATGCCAACCGGATACTTGCCCGTCTGCGCCAGGTGCCGGGCGTCGTCGACGCACGCATCCAGCAGTCACGCAGCGCTCCGGTGTTCGACGTCGATGTCGACCGTACGCGGGCGCAGTATGTCGGCCTGACCACGCGCGACGTCACCAATTCGCTGGTCGTCAACCTGGCGGGCAGCGGACAGGTCCAGCCGACCTACTGGTTGAACCGCGAGAACGGCGTTTCCTACAACATCGTCCTGCAGACGCCGCAGTATCGCCTCGATTCGCTGTCCTCGCTGTCCAACCTGCCGATCATGGCGCCATCGGCCACCTCCTTGCAGGTCCTGGGCGGCTTTGCCGATATCAAGCGCGACGTCGCCAATGCCGTCGTGTCCCAGTACGACCTGCAAAACACCGTGCAGGTCTACGCCGCCGTCCAGGATCGCGATCTCGGCGCCGTGGCGGCCGACGTCCGCCGCATCATCGATGAACTCTCCAGCCAGGCCTCGCCGAAAATCCGTGCAGTCAAGCTGCAAGGCCAGGTCAGGACCATGGACAGCGCCTTCGCCGGTCTGCTGTTTGGTCTTCTGGGTGCAATCGTCCTGATCTATCTGTTGATCGTGGTGAATTTCCAGTCCTGGAGCGATCCTTTCATCATTATTACGGCGCTGCCGGCTGCGCTCGCCGGCATCGTGTGGATGCTGTTTGCCACCAATACGACTCTCTCGGTCCCCGCGCTCACCGGGGCCATCATGTGCATGGGCGTGGCTACGGCCAACTCCGTGCTGGTCATCAGCTTCGCGCGCGAGCGGCTGGCCGTGCTGGGCGATGCGACTGCCGCCGCCTTCGAAGCGGGTTTCGTGCGCTGCCGCCCGGTGATGATGACGGCGCTTGCCATGATCATCGGCATGCTGCCGATGTCGCTCGGCCTGGGCGAAGGCGGTGAACAGAATGCGCCGCTCGGTCGTGCCGTGATCGGTGGCCTGATTTTTGCGACGATCGCCACGCTCTTGTTTGTTCCCGTCGTGTTTAGCGTCGTCCATCGGCATCACGGCAAGAAGGCCGCAGTGCCGGCGGAAGCTTCTGGAGTACCCCATGTCGCCTGAACCCGCGTCCATACCCACCAAAACCCCGCGGCGCAGTCTCGCAATCGGGGGCGTCGTCGTCTGCCTGTCGCTTGGCCTGATCGTGGTGAACGGAGTCTGGAGTCGCAGTTCAAGTGAAGTGCAGCTCAAGCAGTTGACTACTGCCACGGCCGTCCCAACCGTGGCCGTGGTGGCTCCCGACCACGCCGCCAACAAATCCTCTCTCGACCTGCCGGGCCGTTTGGAAGCCTATTTCCGGGCGCCGATCTATGCCCGTGTCAGCGGCTTCCTCAAGGGGTGGCACGTCGATATCGGCGCGCAGGTCAAGGCCGGGCAGCTGCTGGCGGAAATCGAAGCCCCCGATCTCGACCAGCAGCTCCTGCAGGCCCGCGCCGCGCTCGCCAGCGCCCAGGCGGCGGAAGCCCTTGCACTCGTCACGGCCCAGCGCTGGCAGACGCTGGGCGGCACCAACACCGTGGCCAAGCAGACGGTCGACGAGAAGACCGGCGACCTCACCGTCAAGCAGGCGCTCAGCAAGGCCGCACTAGCCAACGTCGACCGGCTGACGGTGCTTGCCGACTTCAAGCGCGTGATAGCGCCGTTCGATGGAATCGTGACGATGCGCAACACCGATGTCGGCGCGCTCATCAACGCCGATTCGAGCGCGGGCCTTGCCCTGTTCGTCATCTCCGATACGCGCAAGCTCAGGTTGACGGTGAGCGTGCCGCAGAACTACGTGCCGGCGGTGACGCTCAACACCAAGGTCGATATCATGGTGCCGGAATATCCCGGCAAGACCTACACAGGGAAGGTTGAAGCTTCGGCGCGCTCGGTCGATGCGGCGTCGGGCACCACCCGCATGCAGGTCGTAGTCGACAACGCTGCCGGCGAGTTGATGCCCGGCGCCTTCGCGAACACCCATATCGCGCTGCCGCAGGACATGGTGGCGCTCACCATCCCGTCGGGCGCGCTGATTTTCGGCCAGAAGGGGCTGCGCGTGGCGACCGTGGACGCCAACGACAAGGTCGTGCTGAAACCTGTCGTCATCAGTCGTGACCTGGGCCAGATCGTCGAGATCGCGACCGGCCTCTCTGCCACCGATCGCATCATCGAGAGTCCGCCCGACGGGTTGGCCGATGGCGACCCGGTGCGAGTGGTGAACACCGCCAAGAAGACCGCGGCCGCACGCTAACCCGCAAAAAAGGAACCGCGCCTACGGCCGGCGGGCGGGGTTCGTTCGGGACATGGCGCCGACGCGGCTAACAACCGCTATGCGGCTCAAAATTCTGCGACTCGCACGAGCTTCGGCTTCTACCCGCGTAATCGGCCATGATCCTGGCGCCCTCCCACTCATGGGGGTGCAGCTTCCATGCAAGTACAGCGCAGAGCCATGCAGGAAGCAGGGGCAGTCCCGTCTCGAAAGACCTGTCATGTTCCGATCGTTTGCCGCGTTGATCGGGACGCCAGCGGCATTCTGTGGAGTGGGGAAGTACGGCCAGATGCTGGCTTTGGTTCGGGTCGCTCTGACGCGGCCTTACACGTTCGTCGTTCTCGCGTTGCTGATCCTGATCGTCGGCCCGCTAGCGGCGTTGCGCACGCCGGTCGACATCTTCCCGGAAATCCGCATCCCCGTGATCGCGGTCGTCTGGCAGTACACGGGCCTGCCGCCTGACCAGATGTCGGGCCGCGTCCTACTGAACTTCCAGCGTTCCCTCACCACGACCGTCAACGACATCGAGCACATCGAGGGCACGTCCTACACTGGCATCGGCATCGTCAAGGTCTTCTTCCAGCCCGGCACTGACATCCGCACCGCCAATGCGCAGGTCACGGCGATCTCGCAGACCGTGCTGAAGCAGATGCCGCCCAACATCACGCCGCCGCTGATCCTGAACTACAACGCCTCGACAGTGCCGATCATCCAGCTGGCGCTGGCGGGCAAGGGCATGTCGGAGCAGGCGGTGTTCGACATCGCCATCAACACCGTGCGCACGCCCCTGGTCACCGTGCCGGGCGCGGCGATCCCGTTCCCGTTCGGCGGCAAGTCGCGGCAGATCCAGATCGACCTCGATCCGGCGGCGATGCAGGCGCGCGGCCTGTCGGCCAACGACGTTGCCAATGCGCTCGCCGCCCAGAACCTGCTGACACCGGTCGGCACCCAGAAGATCGGCAGCTACGAATACGCCATCCAGCTCAACAACGCGCCGACCGACTTCGCAGCATCGGTCGGGTAGCATTCGCGTGGTATCTGGAAGTCAATGTGGATGCCGCCGAAGGCGCTTCCCCGCACGGTTTG
>Ga0137412_10000743_pt1 | contig 24099 bp, 22 predicted proteins | sample CZODoug2_1_16fun_FD_122160 | JGI IMG/M metagenome (GOLD analysis project Ga0137412, IMG submission 122160) | Vadose zone soil fungal communities from Angelo Coast Range Reserve, California, USA - CZODoug2_1_16fungal (Hybrid Assembly) | ecosystem: Environmental > Terrestrial > Soil > Vadose zone... | reverse complement strand
CCCCGGCACCCGCCGCCGTACCACCGGCAACGGCACCGCCACCAGCCGCGGCACCACCACCGGCGGCGGCTCCCGCGGCGGCCGCTCCGCCGATGATTACCGCACCCTTGGCGGCGCCGCCCAGGCCCAGGTACCCGGCCACCCAAGGCGAGCCACACACGATCGCGGCCACGATCCCGCGCAGGCCGTGGTTGACGTCCAGCAGCTCGGCGGCCAGCGCCTTGCACCGGGCGCAGCCGGCGAGGTGGTCGTCCACCTGTGCCATTTCCCGTTTGGACAGGCCCTTGCGGGCCCAGGCGCCGAGACGTTCGGACGTACTGCGGCAGCTTTCGGCGGCGGTGTCGGCCAGGTGCACCTGCAAATACGCCTGGCGCAGGCCTTCGCGGGCGCGATACGCGAGCGCGGACACCCCGTTGGCGGTCAGCCCGAGCAGCGGGGCCACGGTCGCGGCCGACTCACCCTCGATCTCGGTGTGCCAGAGCACGGTCTGCCAGCGCTCGGGCAGGCTGGCGAAGGCGCGCGCGGCCATCGAGGACTCCAGGCCCTCGATCGCGGTGTCGCGGAACGGCACACCCGGGTCGACCGCGGTCATGTCGTCGTGCAGCTGCAGCCGCTTGTCCCGCTTGATCTTGTCGTAGAACGTGTTGCGCAGCGCGGTCAGCAGGTAGGCCCGGAATGCGGTGTCCGGCCCGCCGCCGGACTGCAGGGTGCTCAATACCTTCGCGAATGCCTCGGAGACCAGATCGTCCGCCTCGGCCGGACCGCTGGCGATCTGCCGGGCCAGCCGTCGGGCGGCGTCCACGTGGCGCTGCCACAGCTCGCCGTAGGCGTTGCGATCCCCGCCGCGGACCGCGGTGATCAGCTCGGCGTCGCTGCGCTGCAGCGGCTCGGTGGGTGCGGTCATGCCGCGCTTCGAGCACGCGTGGGGTTGTCGGACGGTGCGCTCATGGTCCCCTTCTCCGACAACTCCGGTCCCCCAACCGACCCGGACAGGCTAGTGCACCACAGCCATATGGAACAGATTGACAAGAAGCGCGTCATGGGTTGCCGCCTCGGCCGTCTGAACTAGTGCAAGCGGGGTGAGGCGTGAGTGAGCGCCGCGCCGAGCCATGCATCCAGGCGGGTCGGGGGTGATCGGCCGTTGTGTGAGGGGAAGGCAACGTGGGGATGCGGCTTGTCGAGGCATCGAGCGCGGACGTACGCGGGATCCGCGAGCGGTGGCGGGCTGCCAGCCTGGCCGCAGGCTGGGCTTTTCCGAGCGACTGGTGGTCGCCGGCCGTCGACGCGGTAGTTGATGCGGTACGCGATCACGCGCCGCTGGAATCCGTCTGTGGCGAGCTGGGTCGAGGGCGAGCCCGGGCTGGAGTGGAGCTGGGTGAGCTGCTCGACGACCTGGATGCGCTGTTTCTCGCGCTGCGGCAGCGACCGACGCCGCGGTCGGTGATCCGGTCCGCGGCGCTCGGTTGGGCGGACGTGACCTGCGAGCTGCTGGCCACCGCCGCCTGCGAGGACCCGCTGAGTCGACTGACCACGCCGGCATACTTGCGTACCCGGCTCGGCGAGCTGTACCGGGAGGCCTCGCGCAGCGCAACCGTGGTGCGGCGTACCCATGCATTGGTCGTGGTGCACACCGACGCGCGTCCCGGCATCGAGAGTCTGACCGTCGACCTGCGGGTGGCCGAGAGTCTGCGCGCGGTGTTCTCGGGCGGCGAGACCCTATGCGCCGCGGGGCCGGCCCATACCGTCGCGCTGGTCGGTCGCGATGCGACGCTGGCCGGGCGGGTCGCTGCGCTCCGCCGGCTGTTCCACGACCGGCCGGGTCGGGTGCCCAGGGTCTGGGTGGAGGGACTGCCGGCCGCGGAGGTTGCGGCGTTCGGTCTGCTCGACGACTTCGCCCGCTGACCTCGCGCGCGAGCCTTTAGGGAGCGAACGTGACGTTGGTGCGGAACGGTGTGCGGTCAGCGCGCTGCAGGGTTCGCCAATTAGGGTGGCGGTATGGACGCACGGACCGGCCTGCCGGTGGTCGGCATGGTCGGCGCCGGGCAGCTGGCCCGGATGACGCACCAGGCCGCGATCGCGCTTGGGCAGTCGCTGCGCATCCTGGCCGCATCGCCGGAGGACGGCGCCGCACTGGTCGCCGCCGATGTGGTGCTGGGCGATCACACCAACTATGCCGATCTGGCCGGGTTCGCGGCCGGCTGTGACGTGGTCACTTTCGACCACGAGCACGTACCCGCCGAGCACATTGCCGCCCTCGCCGCGGCCGGCCGGACCGTGCTGCCCTCGGCCGCGGCACTGCGATATGCCCAGGACAAGCTGCAGATGCGCGAGCACCTGGGCAAGCTCGGTTTTCCGGTACCGCGGTGGGCGCCGGTGCACGACATCGCGGAATTGGCCGAATTCGCCGGCGGTGAATCATTCGTACTGAAAGCAATACGCGGCGGGTACGACGGCAAGGGTGTCTGGCTATCGTCCACAGTGGACGACATGGCGCCGGTGTTCGACAGCGGGACCGCTTTGCTGGCCGAGGAGCGGGTGCCGATCGTGCGCGAGCTCGCCGCGGTGGTGGCCCGCTCGCCGTTCGGCCAGGGCGCGGCCTGGCCGGTCGTGCAGACCGTGCAGGACAACGGGATCTGCGTTCAGGTACTCGCGCCGGCCCCCGACCTGGACGAGGACGCCGCCGCGGAGGCACAGACCCTCGCGCTGCGCATTGCCGCCGAGCTTGATGTGGTTGGTGTACTGGCGGTCGAGCTCTTCGAGACCGCGGATCGGCTGATCGTCAACGAATTGGCGATGCGGCCACACAATTCCGCGCACTGGACGATCGAGGGTTCGCGTACCTCACAGTTCGAGCAACATTTGCGCGCGGTATTGGACTATCCACTGGGGACGACGGAGATGACCGCGCCGGTTGTGGTTATGGCGAATGTACTTGGCGGGCCCGACGGCGGAATGCCGATCGACGAGCGCATTCATCATTTAATGGCGCGCTGGCCGTCGGTGAAACTGCATTTGTATGGAAAGGCGACCCGACCCGGACGCAAGATCGGGCACGTCACCGCACTGGGCGATGACCTCGAGGAGATCCGGGGCTGTGCGGCCGCCGCGGCGCACTGGTTGACACACGGGGAGGACGCGTGATCGGCCTCATTATGGGCAGCGACTCGGACTGGCCGGTCATGTCGGCCGCGGCCGAGGCGCTCGACGAATTCGACGTTCCGTACGAAGCGCGGGTTGTGTCCGCGCATCGGATGCCTCGCGACATGCTCGATTATGCCGAAACCGCCGCCGAGCGGGGGATCCGGGTGCTGATCGCCGGCGCCGGCGGCGCCGCGCACTTGCCGGGCATGGTGGCCGCCGCGACCACGCTGCCGGTAATCGGCGTTCCGGTGCCACTGAAATACCTCGACGGGATGGATTCGCTGCTGTCGATCGTGCAAATGCCGGCCGGGGTGCCGGTGGCGACCGTGTCGATCGGCGGCGCGCGCAATGCCGGCCTGCTGGCGGTGCGCATTCTCGGCGCGAGCGATCCGGTGCTGGCGAAACGAATGCAAGAATTCCAAGTGCAGCTGCGGCAGACCGCGCTGGACAAGGGCGCCGCGCTGACAGATCGTTTGAAATAGGGGGGTTCGTCATGGCCGGCTGGATTTGCGCGGCGTGCGGTGTGCAGTACGCGGACACGGAGACTGTCCCGGAGCGCTGCATTATCTGCTCCGACGACCGGCAGTATGTCAAGGAATCCGGCCAGCGCTGGACGACACTCGCCGAGCTGACCGCCGCGGGGCACCAGACGCGTTTCGAGGAGATCGAGCGGGGCCTGCATACGATCCGGATCGAGCCGACCGTCGGGATCGGGCAGCGTACCCTGCTGATCACCACGTCCGACGGCAATTTATTGTGGGATGCCAACGGATTTATCGATGAGGCCGGCATCGAGCGGGTGCGGGAGCTCGGCGGTATTGCCGCTATCTCGGCGAGTCATCCGCATATGTATGGCGCGATGATCGAATGGAGTGCGGCTTTCGGCGGCGCGCCGGTGTATGTGCCGGAGGCCGACAAGGAATGGGTTACCCGGCCGGACCCGGCGGTGCGTTTCTGGTCCGATCAGGAGAAGGTGCTGCCCGAGGTGACGCTGGTCCAGTGTGGCGGGCATTTCCGCGGCAGCGCGACCGCGTATTGGTCGGCCGGCGCCGAGGGGCGTGGGCTGATGCTGGCCGGCGATACCGTGATGGTGGCGCAGGATCGCGGTTGGGTCTCGTTTATGCGCAGCTACCCGAATTACATTCCGCTGTCGGCGAAGGCGGTACGGCTGATTTCCGCGCGACTGCAGCCGTACGAGTTCGATCGGCTTTACGACAACTTCAACGGCGTGGCAAAAACCGGTGCGCGCGAAGCGGTCGCCCGCTCGGCCGAACGCTACGCAAAATGGGTAAGCGGCGAAATGGATCATCTCATCTAACACGCCACCCCTACCCGCACTCATTCCCCGTGATCATGCAGAAAGTATGGGCGACACGCCGCGCGGAGCCTGCATTTGTGCATGATCACCGGGGTGGGGGGCGCGCACAATGCCGCGCCAGCCGAGCTGGCAGAGTCAGTGCGGGTAATTGCGCGGGTCGACCTTGCTCGTGGTCGCGTTTCCGCCGATTACCGGATACAGCGTCAGGGTCCAGGTGCTGTATTGCACGAACCCGACCGACGACGTCGTGGTAAATGTCAGCGATTTGTCGAAACGGGAGAACGAGCAGTTGCGCGCGAACGCTTGCGTAACGCCATCCCAGGCCGTACCGCCGGCGTAATAGACGGCGTACCTACCGTCGCTGATGCTCGGGATCTTGTAGTCGGCGCCACGCCGGATGAACACCGAAAACTGCGCCTGCGAGCCCACCGCGAGCGTCAGCACCGCTTCGCCTTCGCTGCCATTCTCGATGGTGAGCTGGCCATTCCCCGACCGATTGCCATCACGCAGAAAGGTGCCGGTACCCGGTCGGGGCGTGCCGTGCGCCGGCGCGCTCGGAACGGTCGCGCGCAGGTGGTAACCCTTGACCGCCAGCGCGTGCGCCGCCGTCGCCAACCGTTTCCGCCCGGTCAACCGGGCGAGCGAGCTCAATGCCGAGGAGGATGCGCACAAGGTCTGCTCGCTGGCATGTTCCGCGGTCGCTCCGAGGTCGGTGTCGAGCTGCCGCAGACCGGCCACCACCCTGGCGTGCTCGGTCCGGACCGGCCGCGGCGGCTTCACCGCGGCGAGCAGGGTCGCGGCGGCCCCGGCGGCGTGCGTGGCCGACCGCAACCGCGAGGTGAGCACCGACAGCGATCCGGCATCGGGGAGCGCCGACAATGCCCTGTCGAGCGGCCGCCCGGCGGCCGCGAGCTTGGCCCGGTATGCCGTCGGTGAGATGCCGTGGTAGACCGGCTTTGGCTTCGGTTTCGGCGACGAGGCAGCGCTCGTTCCGGCAGTCGTCGGTTGGGTGGCGCCCGACAAGCTCACCTGGGCGGTGGGCTTCTTCGAGCTGCTGCATCCGACCGAGACGACCACAAGCGCTGCTAAGACCGCTGCATACCGGGCACTGATCAACATTCGGCAATCCTGCCGTACCGCACCCGCCAAATACCACGATAAGCGCTCGAAAATTACGGCAGCTTGGTGCCATTTTCGGCGGTTGGCTGGTCGAGTACGCCTGGTGGGTAGCCGAATTCGGCCACGATCGCCTCGGCCTCGGTACGGCTGATCGGCTCGCCGTAATCCGATCCGCGCCAGACATTCCGGTCCGGACTCTCAGACGGCCGCCAGCAGCCGGTCACCGCGTTCAGGTAGGCGCCCCGCGGAAATCCGTAACCTTCCCGGTCGTACCGGAGCAGCACGCCCGCCCGATCGCCGCGATAGCGAGTATAGAAACCGCGGCCGTGCTCAGAAATCTCGTAGTGCACCACGACCGGGTTGCCGCGGTCGCCGCCGCTGTACTCCGCCCAGTAGAGGAATCGAGGCTCAGCCCGGCCCATGGGCGGCCCATTCGATGGCTGGGCAGTGATCCATCACCACGTCGAGCCCGGCGGCCGCGGCCCGCGCGGCGGCCGCCTCGTCGATGACCCCGAGCTGCAGCCAGACCGCCTTCGCGCCGATCGCGATCGCCTCATCGACATGCGCCCCGGCGAATTCACTGCGCCGGAAGATGTCCACCACATCGATCTCGAACGGGATGTCGGCCAGCGCAGCGAATCCGGCAGCACCATGGACCGATTCCGCGCGCGGGTTGACCGGCACGATCCGCTTTCCGTGCTGCTGCAGGAAACGGGCCACCCCGAACGCCGGCCGGGCCGTGTTGGTGCTGAGCCCGACCACCGCCCAGACCTCATGCCGCAGCACCCGTTCGATGGTCGCGGCGTCGCCGATCCCCATGGACTAAGGCCGGCCGAGGGCCCGATACGTCCAGCCCGCGGCCCGCCAGGTGGTCGGATCGAGCGCGTTGCGGCCGTCCACGATGTTGCGCTGTACGGTGACCGCGGCCAGTGCGTCCGGGCTCATCTGGCGGAATTCGTTCCACTCGGTGAGCAGCAGCACCAGATCGGCCCCGGCGACCGCCTCGATCGTGGAGCTGGCGTACTCCAGCTCGGGGTGCACCCGCTTGGCGTTCTCGTTGGCGGCCGGGTCGAAGACGACCACGCGGGCGCCGTGCCGGTGCACGTTGGCCGCGACGTCGAGGGCCGGTGAGTCGCGGATGTCGTCGGAGTTGGGCTTGAACGCCGCGCCCAGCGCCGCCACGGTCGCGCCGTGGAAGGAGCCGTCCAGCAGCTCCCGGCCGAGGTCGACGGTACGGGCCCGCCGGCGCATGTTGATCTCGTCGACCTCCTTGAGGAACGCGAGCGCCTGGTCGGCGCCGAGCTCGCCTGCTCGGGCCATGAACGCCCGGATGTCCTTGGGCAGGCAGCCGCCACCGAAGCCGAGGCCGGCGCGCAGGAACTTCGCCCCGATCCGGTCGTCGTAGCCGAGCGCCTCGGCCAGCTGGGTCACGTCGGCGTGCACGGTCTCGCACACCTCGGCCATCGCGTTGATGAACGAGATCTTGGTGGCCAGGAACGCGTTGGCCGACACCTTGACCAGCTCGGCGGTGGCGAGTTCGGTCACCACGACCGGACAGCCGCCCTCGATCACCGGCGCGAACGCCGCCCTTAGCCCCGCCTCGGCGTTCGGCGACTCGACGCCGAACACCAGCCGATCGGGATGCAGGGTGTCCTCCACCGCGAAGCCCTCGCGCAGGAACTCCGGGTTCCACGCCAGCTCGACGGCGTCGCCGGCCGGCGCCAGCTCGCGCAGCCGCGCGGCCAACCGGGCCGCCGTACCCACCGGCACCGTGGACTTGCCGGCCACCAGCGCCGGGCGCTTCAGGTGCGGGGCGAGCCCGTCGATCGCGGCGTCGACGTAGGTCAGATCCGCGGCGTACTCACCCTTCTTCTGCGGCGTACCCACGCAGATGAAGTGCACGTCGGCAAACTCGGCCGCCTCGGCCAGCGAGGTGCTGAAGTGCAGCCGGCCGGTGGCCAGGTTCTTGCGTAGCAGCTCGTCGAGCCCGGGCTCGTAGAACGGCACCTCGCCGGCGGATAGGCGGGCGATCTTCGCCGCATCGACGTCGACGCCGATCACCTCGAACCCCAGCTCGGTCATGGCCACGGCGTGCGTCGCCCCGAGGTAGCCGGTGCCGATGACAGACAGCTTCGGGCGGCCGGTCGATGTAGTTGGTGTGGTCACTGGACAGACTCCCTGCAACACGGATGCACAGTTATGACGGCTCCGCCTCGCAGGCTCCGCTTCGCGGGGGCCCAGCGTTGAGACGGCGCTGTCAGATCCAGAGAAGGGTAGGCCAGCGCCGCGCATCGGCGCTGTCGGGGCGGTCGAACTCGTCGTAGAGTGCAGTTCTACAGGGGCCCTACTGATGAGTAACTGTGCACCTCGCACGGGAAAGGTGACTGTCGCCATGGACGCGGATTTCGACACATACCGGCTCACCGACGAGCACGAGATGCTGCGGGAGACCGTTCGGCAGCTGGCCGAGGACAAGATCATGCCGCGGGCAGCTGAGATTGACGCCACAGCAGAGTTTCCGTGGGACGTGTACGACGCGCTCGTGCGATCCGACCTGCACGCCACGCACATTCCGGAGGAGTACGGCGGGGTGGGCGCCGATTCGATCGCGACCTGCATCGTGATCGAGGAGGTGGCCCGGGCGTGCGCCTCGAGCTCGCTGATCCCAGGGGTGAACAAGCTCGCCACGGTGCCGCTGCTGCTGGCCGGCTCCGAGGAGCTCAAGCGCGAGGTGTTGCCGGTGATGGCCTCCGGGGAGGCGATGGCGTCGTATGCGCTGTCCGAGCGGGAAGCCGGCAGTGATACCGCGTCAATGCGCGCCCGCGCCGTCCGCGACGGCGACTCGTGGATATTGAACGGTACGAAATGCTGGATCACCGGTGCCGGTGTGTCCACTTACTACACCGTGATGGCGAAAACCGACCCGGATGCCGGCGCCCGCGGGGTTTCCGCATTTGTCGTGCACAAGGATGACCCTGGTTTTTCGGTTGGTACGAAGGAAAGGAAGCTCGGCATCAAGGGCTCGCCGACGTGCGAGATCTATCTGGAGAATTGCCGTATTCCGGCGCATCGGATTATCGGTGAACCCGGCACCGGGCTGAAAACCGCACTGCGCACGCTGGATCACACCCGATTGACGATCGGCGCGCAGGCGGTGGGAATTGCGCAGGGCGCGATTGACGCGGCTATTGCGTATGTCAAGGAGCGTCGACAGTTCGGCAAGTCGGTGTCGGAATTCCAGGGTGTCCAATTCATGCTCGCCGACATGGCGATGCACACCGAGTCGGCGCGGCAGCTCATTTACGTCGCGGCGAGTAAGGCCGAGCGGCAGGCATCCGATCTAACATTTATTTCGGCGGCCGCGAAATGCCTCGCGTCCGACGTGGCAATGTCGGTGACCACCGACGCGGTGCAACTCTTCGGTGGATACGGTTATACGAAGGACTTCCCGGTCGAACGCATGATGCGCGACGCGAAGATCACCCAGATCTATGAGGGTACGAACCAGATCCAGCGCATGGTCATGGCCCGCCAACTCCTCAAGTAGCGCTGCGATGTTCCCGCGCCGATCTTGAAGATATGGCCCCACATTTCGGACATTCATGGGCCATATCCTCAAGATCGATAAGGGCTTGCGATCATGAAAACGTCGGGTCGGGGTGACCCCGCACGATGCTTCAGTCGGCGGTTTTGGCGCGGGCGGTACGGCCGGCCGGATCGGCCGAGTCCCGAGTCTTGCCGGTGCTGCGGGCCCGCATTCGGCGGATCATCGCGTCCATTCCCGGCTGCTCGGTCAGATCGGCCAGCGCATTGCGGGCCGCGGCGGCATCGCCGCGCTGGGCGGCCTCCAACGCCGCATAGAGCCCGCGGTTACCAGCCGGCGCCGCGTCGGCCAACGCCGCCCAGTCGCCACCTTCATGCGCCCGCTGCAGCTCCAGCAGCCGGTGCAACTCGCCGATCGGGTCGGTGTGATCGTCCACCCGAAGGTCGACCGGTACGGCATTCCACGGCTCGTCGGTCGGCCCGGTCTCGACCACCATCAGCGCCGCGGACTGCCGGCCGCGCACGTCGCCGCCGGCCTCCTCGGCGGCCAGCAGCGCACCCAGCAGCCGTACGGCCAGCGGCCCGCTGCTCTCGTTGAATGCCTCGGCCATGCTCGGCACCACCGACCGGGATGCCAGCGTGTTGCCCTGCGCGGAAAAGCCCTTGCCGGTGACGTGCCCGCACGCCGACAGGCAGTATCCGCCGGTCCACGCCGCCACCTCACCGTCGGCGCCGAGCACCGCGACCTGCCGTTGGGCGGGGCTCGGATCGGCCGCGAGCAGCTCGTCCAACGAGTCCCGTGGGGTGAGCCCGGACTCCAATAGCTCCAAACCGCGGGCGCCGTACATTCGGTTGGTCTGGGCTTGAGTGGCGATAACGCCGACGCCGGCCTTCGCCCATGGCACGGCCCGACCGGCGGCCAGTGCACAGGTGGCGACCGCAATGCCCATCTGACCGGTCTCGGCGTCGTGCGCCACGATGGAGAATGTCATGAGGCGGCGGCCGCGATCGTGACCGCCTGCTGGTCCACGGTTATCGGCGGTCCGGTCTTTTCGCGCAGCTCCTCGATATCGACTCCGGGCGCCAACTCGCGCACCACGAGTCCGTCGGCGGTAATGTCGAGCACCGCCAGGTCGGTGATGATGCGCTGCACACATGCCTTTCCGGTCAATGGCAGGGTGCATTCGTCGACTATTTTGTGCGTACCGTCTCTCGCTACGTGTTCCATTAGCACGATTACCCGTTTCGCGCCGTGCACCAGATCCATGGCACCACCCATGCCCTTGACCATCTTTCCCGGGATCATCCAGTTCGCCAGATCACCGGTTACCGACACCTGCATAGCTCCAAGAATTGCCGCGTCGATGTGCCCGCCGCGGATCATGCCGAATGAGAGCGCCGAGTCGAAGAATGACGCACCGGGAAGTAAGGTCACCGTTTCCTTGCCGGCATTGATCAGATCAGCGTCCTCATCGCCGTCGTACGGATACGGCCCTACGCCGAGAATCCCATTCTCGCTCTGGAGAACGACGGTGATGTCGGCGGCGAGATAATTTGGCACCAGGGTGGGCAGGCCGATGCCCAGGTTGACGTATTGCCCATCGGTTAGCTCGGCCGCGGCGCGGGCCGCCATCTGGTCGCGAGTAAGTGGCATGATCAGGCCGCTCCTGCCGACGCCGGTCGGGGTCTGGTAGTGCGGCGCTCGATGCGTTTGTCTTCGGTGCCGACGGGGCCGACAACACGTTGCACGAAGATTCCTGGTGTATGCACATTTTCCGGCAGGATTTCGCCGGGCTCGACGAGCCGTTCCACCTCGGCGATGGTCACCCGGCCCGCCATGGCGCACAGCGGGTTAAAATTGCGGGTCGACTCATGGAATACGAGATTCCCGTTCCGATCGCCGATCGTGGCGCGGACCAAGGCGAAATCGGCAACAATTCCCTCTTCGAGTACGTATTCCGTCTCGCCGAATATTCGAGTCTCTTTTTCTGGCGATGAGATCAGGACCGAGCCGTCTGGCGCGTATCGCCACGGCAGGCCGCCTTCGGAAACCTGGGTGCCGACACCGGCCGGCGTATAAAACGCGGGAATTCCGCAACCGCCGGCACGTAACCGTTCGGCGAGCGTTCCCTGCGGGCAGAGCTCAACCTCTAATTCACCGGCAAGGAATTGCCGCGCGAATTCTTTATTTTCGCCGACATACGAGCTGGTCATGCGGCTGATGCGCTGATCGGCGAGCAGGATGCCCAGACCCCAGGTATCCACGCCGCAGTTGTTCGAAATGATCTTGAGGTCGTCAACGCCGACATCGTGCAGCGCCGCAATTGTCACCTCGGGTATGCCACACAGACCGAAACCGCCCACCGCAATCGTGGAGCCGGAGGCAATATCGGCGATCGCATCGGCTGCACTGCCTGCGACCTTGTCCACGTGTTGCTCCTCCCGACGTGATTCTAGAACTGTATCGGTCGAACGGAGGCGCTGTCGCTCGGAGTAAGCACTAGTGTCACCCGTTCGGAGTCGATCCGGCGCGGCAGCGCCGCCTGGTCGGCATTGGCGCACAACACGAGAGACGCGCCGGCCGCAAGTGGGGCCAGCAGGCCAGCCAACCAGTCGACCAGCCCATTCCACGGTCGCGTGCTGAGCACCCGGCTGGTGCCGCTGATTCCCTGTCGGGCAGCGGCGTCTCGACTGGCCGCGACCAGGTCGGCCGCGCTGCAAGGCATCCCGTCGCGCAGAGCGGCCGGAGCATCATCAGAAATTGGCGCATACGGCGAGAAGTTGTCCGGCTGACCGGGCACCACTGCCGCATAATCCAGCGCGCCGGCGGGCGGTTCGGCGAACGGCCGGCCCAGCGGCGCCAACGACAGCGCGACGATCTCGCCGGCCCCGGCCGACCGGGCCAGCTCCAGCCGGTCGGCGTCGCAGAACACGACCGCCGCGCCGGCCGGGTCGGTGTCGAGGACCGCGCCCACCGACCAGCCGGCCAGCAGCACGGCCGCCGTCTGCCAATGCGCCGGGAGCAGCACCGCGACCCGGTCACCGGGCTCGACCGCCAACTCGTCCTGGACCAGGCCCGCGGTCTTGGCCACCCAGCCGGCGAGCGTGGTCGCAGACAGCTCGGTCCGTTCACCGGTGGCGTCGTCGTAGTAGGTCAGCAGCGGTCGGGTTGGGTCGCTCGCGAGCGCGTCAGCGAGCAGGGCATCGATAGCGGACATCGGAGCAGGTTTACCAGAGTCGTGTTACCAACACCTGACGTTACGCTGAGAATTCACTCGTTCACCGACCGTGCCGGCGACTGTTCCCCGCCTCCCCGCTTCATGATCGACATCGTCTGGTGGCTGCCAGGGCAACCAGGAGACGATGTCGATCACGGGAGGAGCGGGGTCGATCATGGGAGGAGGGGGGTCGGCCCGGGCGGCGAGCCTCAGTCGACGCAGGTCGGGCCGCTGCTCTTCTTCGCCGCCGGCGCCGCGACCATGATCGGCCCGCTCGCGCCGGCCGCCACGTACCCCGTGCCGGAGCCGGTCGGGCGCCCATAACCGCCGGCGGGCACCACGTAGTCGACCGCCTGTACGCCGCCGAAGTTGCTGCCCACGATCAGGTGCAGCGTGGTGCCGAGGGCCGGGTCCTGCTGCAATACCGCCCCTGGCACTACGGCGGCCAACGTCTTCGCGGCGTCGGCCTGCCCGGGCGCGTAGTGGATCTCGGGCTTGGCGTAGTTGCCCGGCGCCACGGTGCCCGGCGTGGTGGTCTGGAATCCGGCCTTCTGCAACGAGGCGCTGGTCTTCGCGGCCAGCCCGGTCACGGTGCCGCCGTTGAGCACCTGCACGGTGATGTGGCTGCGCGGCACCGCCTGCGTGGTCGGCGTGCCGGTGGAGCCGGTGCCGGCGGCGTGCGTCGACCCGCTGCTGCCCTTGCCGATCTTGGCGAAGAAGGACCGTACCGTCGTCGTATTGACTTGCAGCACGTCCTTGCCGTTGATCAACGCGCCGGCGCCGACCGGCATGGTCGCGAACGTCACGTTGCCGGCCGCCAGGTCGCGCAGCCGTTCGATCTCGCTCACTGGGTTGAAGCTCTTGTCGACGGTCAACGCCTTGGCCACCGAGTCCAGCAGCGGCTTGAGCTTCCACGGCTTGAGCAGGGTGTCCTTGGAGAGCACCTTGTCGGCCACCGCGGACAGGAACGCCTGCTGGCGCTTGACCCGGTCCAGGTCGCCACCGGGCAGCCCGTGCCGCTGGCGGACGAACGCCAACGCCTGGCTGCCCTTGATGGTCTGCACGCCGGCCGGCAGGTCGATGCCGGAGTAGTGGTCCTTGGCCGGTGCCTTCAGGCACACGGTGACGCCGCCGAGCTCATTGGTGATGTCGTAGAAACCGAGCAGCCCAACCTCGACGTAGTGGTCGATATGCAATCCGGACAGCTGCTGCACGGTCTCGACCAGCTTGCGGGCGCCGTCGGACTTCTGCTTCGTGGTGAGCCGATTGCCGCAGCCGGCCGCGCAGGCACCGTTCGCATACGCGGCGTTGAGTTTGTTCATACCGACGCCGGGAATGTTTACGTAGGAGTCGCGCGGCATCGAGACCGCGGTCGCCTTCTTGCCGTCGGCCGGTATGTGCACCAACAGCATCGTGTCGGTATCGAGCCCCGGATCGGCCTGGGTGCCGACCTCTTTCAGCTGCTTGTCGGTCAGCCCGGCCCGGCTGTCGTTGCCGACCATCAGGAGGTTTTGCGCCTTGCCACTGCTGCTCGCCCCGGCCGGCATCGCGTTGATGTGGGTGACCTTGGCGTTGAAGCTGCGATAGAAGTTCCACATCGCGCCGCTGATCACCAGCACCGCGACCGCGGCCACCGCGCCGATGATCTTGAACGTCCGGGCCACCCGGTGACCGCGCGGACCGGAGCTCTCCCGGCCGGGCCCGCCCGGGCCACCGGTACGCGGCGGCCTGCCCGGACCGCCAGGACCACCCGGACCGCCTGGACCAGCTGGCCCGCCGGGTCCACTGCCGGGTCGCCGGGCCGATCCGCGCTGGTACCCGGCCTGCCGGAACCGCTCGGCCGGGTCCGGGCGCGCGTTGTCGCCGTCGGACCTGCGTTGACCGCGACGCGGATCGAGCTCCGGCGGTAGTCCGGCGGAGCGATCGGGTCGGCGGGTTGGGTCGGTCACGGAATCTCCCGGGTCACTGCGGATCTGCCGGTGCCGCCCTCATGGGCGGTGCCGGCGGGTTCACCCATACGACGCCACGACGTGCCGGTCGGTTGGCTGTTTGTCCGCCCAGCGTAGTAGCGGCGATGCGATTTGCCCGGTTGACGCGCGCCTAGTTGACACAGCTGCGGCTGGACGCCGAGCGCGACTCGACCTTTGTCGTGGCCGCGCTCGACGGGGCGTGCGAGGGCGTAGTGGTGTGCTGCGTGGAGGACGCGGCCTTCACCGAGGTGAAGTCGGCGCCGAGGATGAGCCGCACCGTGCCGGTGAGGGCGTCGTCGGTCTGCAGGGTCGCGCCGGGGACGACCGCGGCCAGCGTACGGGCGGCGGCCGCCTGGCCGGTCCCGTACTCGATCACGGTGTTGGTGTAGTCCTGCCGGCCGGCGTTGGTCGCGCCGGTGACCTGGAAGCCGGCGTTCACCAGTTGGGTACGGGTCGTCTGGGCCAGACCCTGCGTGGTGGTCCCGTTCTGCACCTGCACGCTGACCGTGCTCGGCGACACCGTGCTGGGCTTCGCTTTCGACCTCGACGCCGACGAGCTCGGTTTGGGATCGGGCTGCCCGATCACCGTGTCGATGAATGTCTGCACCTTCGCCGGCTCGACCAGCAGCGTCTTTTTGCCGTCGGGCGTCGTGTAGTCGCCGCCGGTCGGAATCGTGGCGAAGGTGACGTTGCCGGCCGCCACGTCGCGCATCTGGTCGATCAGGTCGAACGGTTTCAGCCCGCTGTCGAGGGTCAGTGAGTTGGACACCGCCTGCACCAACCGATTGATCTTGATCGGGTTCAGCAGCGTGCCGGCCGACAGCACCTTGCGCACCAACGCGCCGATGAACGCCTGCTGGCGGCGGATCCGGTCCAGGTCGCCGCCCGGCAACGTGTAGCGCTCGCGCACAAATGCCAGTGCCAGCTTGCCCCTCAGCGTGATATTGCCCGGCGGGTAGTCGATGCCCTTCTCGTGCACCGGGTCGTACCAGCGCCTGGCCAGGCACACGTTGACGCCGCCGAGCGCGTTGCTGATCGTGTAGAAGCCGAGCAGGCTCACCTCGACGTAATGATCGATATGCAGCTGGGTCAGCTCGCTGACCGTCCTGATCAGCACCTGCGCGCCCTCGCTGTGCGCCTGCTTGGAGAGCGTGCTGCCGCAGTCCCGCTCCGGCTTGCCCGGCGGTAGGCAGGCGCCGTCGGCGTACGCGGCATTGATCTTGTTCTTCTTGAAGCCGGGAATGTCCACATAGGAGTCCCGGGGGAACGAGACAATCGTGGCCTTGCTGCCGTCGGCCGGCAGGTGCACCAGCAGGATCGTGTCGGTGTCGAGGCCAGGACTGGCGTCGGTGCCGACCTGCTCCAGTTCCTTGGGCGACAGGCCGGCCCGGCTGTCGTTGCCGACCACGAGGATGTTTTGGGACTTGCCGTCCTTGTCGTGCTTGGTGCCGCCCTTGCCCAGACCGTCGTCGGACGGGATCGCGTTGATCGTCTTGGGGTGCAGGTTGCGTCCGGTGGTCGCCCACATCATCCCGGAGGTGATGAACACGGTGGCCGAGACGACGGCGGCGATCACCTTGCCGGTCGTGGCCAGCGGGCCGCTGCGCCGGCGCCGGTAGCGCCCGGAGGAATGCTTGCCGTGTCGACCGACCCGACCGCCGCGCGGATCCAGCTCGGGTGGCAGCGGGCCGTCGGTGTAATGCCGACCGCCGCCCTGGCTCGTACCGTGCCGGGCGCGGTGTCCGCCGCCGCTGCCCCTGGGCTCGCCGCTGCTCGTGGCATCGCGGCTTCTTCTGGAGTCCCCGCTCTTTCTGGGGTCGAGGTGGCGCGGCAGCGGCCCGTCAGGGGTCTCGTCGCTCACGTACTCTCCTCGGTCGGTCGGGGCGCGACCCGTTGCCCGATCGCGCGCCGCGAACTCCCCCGTGCTGGGGTGCCGGCGCTCCTCTCCTCGCCGGCAGCCGTTTCCTGCAAGACGCGCGACATGCCGAGCCGGATGACCGTTCGCGGCTGGCACCCCTGCATCGCCGCAACCCTAGCGGCGGGTAACAACTGGGTCACGACGGAGTACCGCCTTTCGGTCTGCCACACTGGCTGGCGGTAGCAAACTGGCACATCCTGTGAATGGGGATTTGGAACTCATGCGCTTGTTCGTCACCGGGGCCGCGGGATTCATCGGCTCCCACTACGTACGGACGCTGCTGTCCGGCGGTTATCCCGGCTTCGAGGACGCCGAGGTGACCGTCTTCGACAAGCTCACCTACGCCGGCAACCTGGCCAATCTCGAGCCGGTCGCCGACAGCCCGCGGTATGCGTTCGTGCGGGGCGACATCGCCGACGCGGCCCGGTTGGACGAGGTGCTGCCAGGGCACGACGTCGTGCTGAACTTCGCCGCCGAGACGCACGTCGACCGCTCGATCACCGGCGCCGCGGACTTCGCGCTGACCAACTTCGTGGGCGCCCAGCAGGTCTTCGATGCCGCCCTCCGGCACGGGGTGTCGCGGGTGCTGCACGTCTCCACCGACGAGGTGTACGGGACGATTCCGGCCGGGTCCTGGCAGGAGGACCACATTCTGGAGCCGAACTCGCCGTACTCGGCGGCCAAGGCCGGTGCCGACCTGCTGGCCCGCGCCTACGCCCGTACCTACGGGCTCAACATCTCGGTGACCCGCTGCTCGAACAACTACGGGCCGTACCAGTTCCCGGAGAAGGTCATCCCGCTGTTCGTCACCAACCTCATCGACGGCGGCACCGTCCCGCTTTACGGGGATGGGCTCAACGTGCGCGACTGGCTGCACGTGGCGGATCACTGCCGCGGGATCCAGCTGGCGCTGGAGAAGGGCGCGCCGGGCGAGTTCTACAACATCGGCGGCGGCCGGGAGCTGACCAACAAGGAGCTGACCGGGCTGCTGCTCGAGGCATCCGGCGTCGGCTGGGAGCGGGTCACCTACGTCGAGGACCGCAAGGGCCACGATCGGCGGTACTCGGTCGATCACGGCAAGCTCGCCGCGCTCGGATACGCCCCGCAGGTGTCCTTTGAGGACGGACTGGCCGAGACGGTGCAGTGGTACCGGGACAACCGCGCCTGGTGGGAGCCACTGAAGAAACGGGCAGCACTATGATATCCCGCCGCGAAAACGCATCGCAGGCTCCGCGTTCTCTCGGGAAACCGCGTGGGACCCGGTATCTGGTCACCGGTGCGCGCGGGCAGCTGGGCTCCGACCTGCTGCGGCTCCTGCCGGATGCGGTGGGACTCGGTCATGCCGAGCTCGACGTCACCGACGCCGACGCGGTCGCGAAGGTATTCGCCGACGTGGCGCCGGACGTGGTGCTCAATGCGGCCGCCTACACCGCGGTGGATGCGGCCGAGGCCGACGAGGCCGGCGCCCGGGCGGGCAACGCGATCGGGCCGGCGACCCTGGCCGGGGCCTGCGCCCAGTCCGGTGCCAGGCTGGTACATGTCTCCACCGACTACGTCTTCAGCGGCGACGCGGCCGCGCCCTACGAGGTGGATGCGCCGACCGGACCGCGCTCGGTCTATGGCGCGACGAAGCTGGCCGGGGAGCGGCAGGTGTTGGCCGCGTGCCCGCAGGCGTATGTGGTCCGTACCGCCTGGGTCTATGGCCAGACCGGCGGCAATTTCGTCAAGACGATGGCGCGGTTGGAATCCGCGCGCGAGACGCTGGACGTGGTGGATGACCAGCACGGCTCGCCGACCTGGTCCTTCGACCTGGCCCGCGGGCTGATCGAGCTGGCCGAATCGGCCGCCGCGCCGGGGATTTACCACTGTACGAACGTCGGTGAGACGACCTGGTACGGCCTGGCCCGGGCGGTGTTCGAGGAGCTGGGCGCCGATCCGGCGCGGATACGACCGACCACGAGCGATGCCTTCGTCCGGCCGGCGCCCCGGCCGGCGTACTCGGTGCTGTCGAATCGGGCCTGGCTGGCCGCCGGACTGTCGGCGCTGCCGCACTGGCGCGAGGCGCTGCATCAGGCCTTCGTCACGGCCGGGCCGGCCCTGCGCGGCTGACCGCTCACCGGCCGTAATTGCCGGCGGGACCGCGTTGCCCGACCCGGGTAGCGGTCGACCGGGTAGCGCTCGGTGATCATGCGCAAAGTCCGTGGAACACGCCGCTCCAAAGCTGGATTCGTTCATGATCACGGGTGGTAGGCCGGGCAATTGGGCATAAAGGAGGGGGCTCCCGCACATCGCGAGAGCCCCCTTGTTAATTGCTGGTGCTACGGCCTACCAGATGAACACGCCCAGGAAGACATCCAGGACAAGCCCAAGGCCCAAAAAGCCGTGGCCGTGGCCGTGCAACCCATTGCTGTGCGCCATGTGAGATCCCCTCTCCATGTGAAGCACCCCTGACAGTGCTTCTATCCGGACAAAAACATCACATAGAGTAACTACTCGTATGCGATGAGTGCACTCTATCGGGTCGTTACGGCGGACGCCAGCAGGGGTGCCGCTAATTGTCCGGCGCGTCGTCCCGCTGTTTGACGTAACCCGAGATTGGTTCATTTTGCGGTTGTGCGTCGGCCGTCATTTCTTTGCCGACGATCACCAGACCAACTAACCCGGCTGACCTGTTGATCGACAACCCGGGTCGCCGCGTTACAAGCGGACCGGCGGGTGACCGAAACCGCCGGTGTCGGGCCGCTGCCGGGGTGCCCTAAGATCCGGGGACAGGCCGTGACTGGCGCGAAGAGGGTGGATGACCACCGGGGAGCGGCCCTGCAAGCTTTGAGTGCCGTGCGCCTGGGCCGAGTCGATGATGTCTCACGACAGGAGCAGGTCATGACCCACCCGAATGACGCCGCCTCGACCGCCTACCGCGAGTCGCTGCGGGTGATCGAGGCCGTCGAGCCGGCCATTGCCGCCGCTATCGGCCAGGAACTCGCCGACCAGCGGTCCTCGCTCAAGCTGATCGCCAGCGAGAACTACGCCAGCCCCGCCGTGCTGCTCACCATGGGCAACTGGTTCAGCGACAAGTACGCGGAGGGCACGATCGGGCACCGGTTTTACGCCGGCTGCCAAAACGTGGACACCGTCGAGGCGCTGGCCGCAAAGCATGCTCAGGAGCTGTTCGGCGCCAGCCATGCCTATGTGCAGCCGCATTCGGGCATCGACGCCAACCTCGTCGCATTCTGGTCGGTGCTGGCCCACCGGGTCGAGGCGCCGGCGCTGAGCGAGGCCGGCGTGCGGCAGGTGAATGAGCTGTCCGATGCCGATTGGGCGGTGCTGCGCCGCCGCTTCGGCGACCAGCGGATGCTCGGCATGGCGCTGGATGCCGGCGGACACCTCACCCACGGATTCCGCCCGAACATTTCCGGCAAGATGTTCGAGCAGTCCTCGTACGGCACGGATCCCGAGACCGGTCTGCTCGACTACGACGCACTCCGTAAGCAGGCGCAGGAATTCCGCCCGTTGATTCTGATGGCGGGCTACTCGGCATATCCGCGCAAAGTCAATTTCGCCACCATGCGGGAGATCGCCGATGAGGTCGGTGCCACTCTCATCGTCGACATGGCGCACTTCGCCGGTCTCGTGGCCGGCAAGGTCTTCACCGGCGATTACGACCCGGTGCCGCACGCGCACATCACCACCACGACCACGCACAAGTCGTTGCGTGGGCCGCGCGGCGGGATGGTGCTGACCCAGCCCGAATACGCCGACGTCGTGGACCACGGCTGCCCGATGGTGCTCGGCGGCCCGCTGGCGCACGTGATGGCCGCGAAGGCGGTCGCGTTCGCCGAGGCCAAGCAGCCGGCGTTCGCCGACTACGCGCGGGCGGTGGCCGACAATGCCGTCACGCTGGCCGAGGGGCTTGTCCGGCGCGGCGCCCGCCTGGTCACCGGCGGCACCGAAAACCACCTGGTGCTGCTGGATGTCGGCTCGTTCGGGCTCACCGGGCGGCAGGCCGAGTCCGCGCTGCTGGACGCCGGCATCGTCACCAACCGCAACGCGATCCCGGCCGACCCGAACGGCGCGTGGTACACCTCGGGCGTCCGGCTGGGCACCCCGGCGCTGACCACCCGCGGCTTCGGCGCCGACGAGTTCGACCGCACCGCCGAGCTGATCGTCAGCGTGCTGAGTGCGACCAGCCCGGCGAAGGTCGGCGCCAAGGCGAAGTACGACCTGCCGGCCGAGGTTGCGGAGAAGGTCCACGCGGCGGCCGGCGAAATGCTCGTCGCGAACCCGTTGTATCCAGGAATCGAGCTGAACTGATCGGTCGAAAGTAGGCTCGTCACCTCGGCCTAGCACCGATCAAAGTGCGCCCTACCGCGAGATTGGCGTCAAATTACGCGGTAGGGCGCACTTTGATCAGACTGGCGCTGCCCCAGGTGAGACCCACCCACGTTGTCCGAGCTCTAGCCCATGATCATGAGTGCCTGACCCTACGGAATCCGACGCTGATGCACTCATGATCATGGGCGGATGACGCTTTCGGCCGCCACCCAGGATCAGCGCCGCGGCACGGATCTGGGTGTCGATTGGCGAGGCTGCCGTCCGTCGTGATGGTGATGGGCCCGAAGCGGGCCCGCCGATCACTCACGCGGAGGTTGCAATGAGTCTTCCCGAGGTTGTGTCCCGCGAGGAGTGGCTGCCTGCACGCAAGCAGCTGCTGCTCCGGGAGAAGAAGCAGACCCACGAACGTGATGCGCTCAACGCCGACCGGCGGCGGTTGCCGATGGTGCGGATCGACAAGGAGTACGTCTTCGAGGGCGAGTCCGGCCGGTCCAGCCTGCTTGACCTCTTCGGCGACAACCGCCAGCTCATCGTCTACCACGCGATGTTTGACCCGGACTGGGAAAAGGCCTGCCCGGGTTGCACCGCATCTATGGACGAGGCCGCCCCGGCGCTGTTTGCGCATCTGAACGCGCGCGACACCAATTATGTGATGGTCTCCCGCGCGCCGTACCCGAAAATCGCTGCCTACAAGGCGGAATACGGTTGGACGTTCGGCTGGTACTCGTCGTACGACAGCGATTTTAACTACGACTTTCATGTCAGCTTCGACGCCACCAAAGCTCCGATCGAATACAACTACAAGACCCTGGAGGAGCTCGGCGAGGGATGGGCGGGCACGACAGAAATGCCGGCGTTCAGCTGCTTTCTACGTGACGGCGACACGATCTTCCACACGTACTCGGTATACGCCCGTGGCACCGAGCAGAGCGGTGACGCTTATGCATTGCTGGACATGACCGCGCTCGGTCGCCAGGAGGACTGGGAGGAGCCGAAGGGGCGGGTCGCCGACCCGGGCCCGGCAGGGCCGGTGTTCTGACTCGGCCACCTCAGGACAGGCCCGCCGGATCGGGCCGGCTGCGGCTACGGTGACATGACTACCCGATCGTCGAAGGGTCGTCACCGTGGCCGAGCCTCGCTCCATGATCGTCGAGTTCGATGTACCGGCAACAATGCGGGACGGCACCGTCCTGCGCGCCAACGTGTATCGGCGGGGTGGTGCCGATCCGGGTCCGGTGCTGCTGTGTCGAACGCCGTACGGCAAGGATTTTCCGAATGCCGGCGCGACCATTGACGTCCCTGAAGCGACCAAGCGCGGCTTCGTGGTGGTCATCCAGGACACCCGCGGCCGGTTCAACTCCGAGGGCGACTGGGAGCCGATGCTGAACGAGGCCGAGGACGGCGCGGACAGCGTCGCCTGGGCCGCCACACTGCCCGGATCCGACGGGCAGGTCGCGATGTACGGTGCGTCCTATTTCGGCTTTACCCAATGGGCGGCGGCGTCCCAGAAACCGCCGGCATTGCGCGCGATCGCGCCGTTCGTAACCTGGTTTGATCCGTTCGACGGAATTCTCTTCCGCGGCGGTGCGCTGGAGCTCGGCCTACAAGCATCCTGGCACATGCAGGTCGGGCTGAATTCCCTTATGCGTCGGCACAAGGACGACAAGGTCGCGCTCGGTCGCGCGGTCTATGCACTGGTCGCCGACTACGACGCCCTGCCAGCCGGATTTGCCGAATTACCGCTACGAGAATTTCCGCCGTTACGCCGCCACGGCGTTGGCGAGGCATTCTTTGAGACCGTGTCCAATCCGCTGGCGCAGACGGATCGGACCGCGGTGAGCACCGCCGTTCATACCTGGCATGACCGGATTACGGTGCCGAGCTTCAATATCGGCGGGTGGCACGACATATTTCTCGCCGGCACGATCGCCAACTATCGAGCCGCCCGCCGGGCCGGGCAGCCGGCGCGGCTGCTGATCGGACCGTGGCCGCACGGGCCGGCTACCAACCCGATCGGCGAGATCAACTACGGATTCGGCGCGCAGGCGGGATTTATCGACCTGCGTTCCGACCTGTCCAGCATGCAGCTGGACTGGTTCGAGCACCGGCTGCGTGACACGGTCGGGCCCGACCCGGATAAGCCCGTACAGGTGTTCGTCATGGGTATCAACAAATGGCGTACCGAGGTCGATTGGCCGTTGGATCGGGCCGAGACTGTGCCGTTCTTTCTGCATGCCGACGGCGGATTGTCCGAGCAGGAATCGGCGACCGAGCAGCCCGATCGGTACGAGTACGACCCGGCCGACCCGGCGCCGACCCTCGGCGGCGCGACCCTGTTGTCGCCGGATTACCCGGCCGGGCCGCGGGATCAGCGCCGCGTCGAGGAGCGGCCGGACGTGCTCGCGTTCACTACGGCGCCGCTCGAGCAGGATCTGGAGGTCACCGGTCCGATCGAGCTGTCGCTTTGGGCGAGCAGCTCCGCGCCGGACACCGATTTCGTCGCTCGCCTCTGCGACGTATTTCCCGATGGTCGGTCGATCAACCTCACCGACGGCATTATCCGGGCCCGTTATCGCAACGGAATCGGCGATCCGCAATTACTCGAGCCGGGGCGGCCGTACGAATTCACCATCGATCTGTGGGCGACCAGTAATGTCTTTCTGGCCGGGCACCGGATCCGGCTGGATATCACGTCGAGCTCGTTCCCGCGCTGGGACCGCAACCCCAATACCGGTCACGAGCTCGGTGCGGATGCCGAGCTTCGCGTTGCGCAGCAGCAGATTTGGCACGACCGGGAGCATCCGTCCCAGCTACTGCTGCCGGTCGTTCCCGGGCTTTCCCTCGAGGCCGATGCCGAGCAGCATACTGATAAATAGCAGCGCAACTCCGGTCGTTACGGCGGAGTCGGCGATGTTGAATACCGGGAAATGCTGGCCGTCCGGGCCGAGTACCGAGATGAAGTCGACGACCCGGCCGCGCAGGAATCCGGGTGCGCGGAACAGCCGGTCGGACAGGTTGCCCAGCGCGCCGCCGAGCAGCAGCCCCAGTGCGACGGCCCATACGGTCGAGCGCAGCCGGCGGGCCATCCGGATGATGGTCGCGGCGACGGCGGCGGAGATCACCGCGAAGAGCGCCGTCGCGCCGCCGGCCACGCCCCACGCCGCGCCGGAGTTGCGGACCAGCGAGAAATAGAACAGCCCGCCGAGAATGCGCGGCGAGCTGCCCGGGGTGAGGTGGGCGGCGACAATGCTCTTGGTGATCTCGTCGGCGAGCAGTACGAATGCGGCCACCGCCGTCAGAATCGCTACCCGGCGCACGCTCGTCGGCGAGTTCGGGGCCGCGGGGAGCGGCTCATCGACCGGCGGATCGATCGGCGGATCGGGGCTGGCCAGCTCGGTCGGCGTCGGGTCGTCGATGGACACCAGCCCAGTCTGTCAGATCGGTCGGCGGGGAGCCGGTCTGCCATCGGAGAGGCGGGCAGGGCGCACTCTGCCTGGTTGGGGCCGGGTGGTCAGGCGGGCAGGGCGCACTCTGCCCGGT
>Ga0137412_10000742_pt1 | contig 24119 bp, 19 predicted proteins | sample CZODoug2_1_16fun_FD_122160 | JGI IMG/M metagenome (GOLD analysis project Ga0137412, IMG submission 122160) | Vadose zone soil fungal communities from Angelo Coast Range Reserve, California, USA - CZODoug2_1_16fungal (Hybrid Assembly) | ecosystem: Environmental > Terrestrial > Soil > Vadose zone... | reverse complement strand
GCGGCCAATCCGGTCAGTGCCGATTTGTCAATGCGAGTTATCCCGAGTCTGAGCCCACGTCGACCTCCCATGCGACCGAGGTAGCATCGCCCTGCTGGTGAGTTCGTCGGCAGCATCTGTTTCTTGAATACCTGTTCTGACCGGGAGCGTCGAACCTGACTGTGGGTGGGATCTCACAGTTTTGCTGGGGCGACGCAGCGATGTGCCTCGCCTGAAGGATTGAGAGCAAGACCGCAGTTTCCCTCAAAACAGATCGCGAATGATCAAGATTGCTTCGGGTGTGCACAGTACCATGAGATCACGATAGGAGCTTGATCCTCTACACCGTCGAGCTAGTCGACATCTCGCATCGGGAGTAGTACTTGCATGACCAACTACCTGATCGTCACGCGCGTCGCGATCATCCTCTGGATCAATCTAGCGGTGATGCCGGCCGCGCTTGCCTTTGACGCCGTCGAAGCCGATCTGGCGCGCTGCGGCATCGAGCCATAGCAGAAAATAGTTAAAGTGACGGCGGAAAGGCTTTCTTTGGAATCCGCCACGAAAGACAAGCAGGCTCGAAGTTCAATGCAATCGCAATGCGTGCTCAGTTGCCTAGAGAGCATTCAGGAGAGCATTGCCCATGGATGGGCGGTAATTACCGTCCGTGTCTCGACGATCCGAGTTCTTGCCGCAGCGCTCAGCCCCGACGTCGTGCTGCCACCAAGGATTTATATTGGTGGATTCCTTTTATCGATTAGCTCCCACCCGTTGGCAGTTGCCGGGCCTCTATAGTTTATCATCTGAAGAGATCAGGTGGCCGAGGCTCGTCCCGTGACCGGCGACCAAAAGCAAACACACCGCGAATATGTTCGCGGTTCCTGTACAGGCAGTAGCCGGTCCGGCGAACGGAAAACGATGATTCGATGCTATGCTACCTTACCGGCTTCCGTTCCCTTCCCGTGGCGGCTGCGCTCGCGGGCGGCATTTTTCTCGTCGATACTCGGTCGTCGCTCCAGTTTGCGGTTGCCTCCCTCTATGTGATTGTTGTTTTGGTTGCCGCTCACGACCTTCGTCGCCGTGGCGTCGTGATCATGGGTGTCACCTGCGCATTCCTCACGGTCCTCAGCCACGTCCTCGTGCACGGATTTGCTTTGACTGGGACCGCCCCTTTGCGGTCTGCGGTGAGCCTGATTTCGATCCTGATTGCCACTATCCTTGTGCTCCGGAACGTTTCTGCAAATCAACGCGTCAAGGAGGTCGAGCGGGAGCGCGCAAACCTCGCTCGCTTCTTCTCGCCAAAAATAGTTGACCAACTCGTCGGTATTCATACGCCTTTTTCGTTTGCACGCCGCCAACCCGCCACCGTTCTGTTTGCGGACATGATAGGCTTTACCGCGTATTCATCGGGAAAGCCTCCAGACGTTGTCATCTGCTTGCTGCGCGATCTGCTTCATCTCCTGAGCGAGGCGGTTTTCTCCAATCACGGATCGGTGGACAAATATCTGGGCGACGGACTGATGGCATTTTTTGGTCCACCCCTGACGAGCCTGCGAGATGCCACGAACGCGGCTGTGTGTGCTCTGGAAATCGTGAAATCGCTCGAATGCTGGAATCGCCAGCACACCCGCTGCAACGAGGGTGCCGTCCGCATCGCCGTTGGCATTCATTACGGGGAGGTCGTGCAGGGAAATATTGGCAGCGAAAAACGGCTCGAACTCACCTTGGTCGGAGACACCGTGAATATCGCGAGCCGCGTTGAAGCTTATTGCCGAACTCTCGATGCCTCGGTGCTGGTTACCGGTGAATTCGTGGAGGCGCTGTTAGCAGAGGGTAGTCTGGAACTTGCGAACGCTTTTGTGGACGAAGGTTTCCACGTATTGCGCGGTTGCAAAGAGCCCATCCGTCTCTTTAGCGTGAGAAGAACCAAAGTGGGCCCAGCGACCGGACAACTGGCTGGTCTGCAGTCGTCCAGCGGATGAAGTTGGGTAAAATGGATACATCGGCCTATTGTGGACCAATGCTCGACTGGCGTTCGGCCAGGAGGAATGTCCGAAAATTGGCCCGCCAACATCAGCAATCGAGCGTGGTCGTGCGCTCCCAATCGGTCAGATACTGGGAGAAGTCGTTCCATTCCTGATACTTCAGCTTGAGATAGGCCGGCACATATTCGCCGAGACTTTCGTTCAGGAGCTTCGAGTCCTGCAGCGCGCGGAGCGCGTCGAGGAGGTTGAGCGGCAGGTGCTTGACGTCGCTGACCAGATGTCCCTCGGTGTACATGTTGATGTCGAGCCGTTTGCCGGGATCGCGGCGCCCCTGGATCCCATCCAGCCCTGCGGCGAGGAGGGCGGCCTGCATGGTATAGGGATTAGCGGCCCCATCCGCGAGGCGGAGTTCGAACCGCCCGCCCTCGGGAATGCGGATCATGTGGGTGCGGTTGTTGCCGGAATAGGTCACCGAACTCGGCGACCACGTCGCGCCGGAAAGTGTCCGCGGGGCGTTGATACGCTTGTAGGAGTTGACCGTCGGATTGAGGATCGCGGCTAGGGCGTCAGCGGAATGAATGATACCTCCGATGAAATTGTATCCCTGCGAGGAAACGCCGAGCTCGCCTTGTTCGTCCTCGAATACGTTCTGATCGCCCTTCCACAGCGACACATGAACATGGCAGCCGTTGCCGGTCAGGTGCGAGAACGGCTTCGGCATGAAGGTCGCACGCATCTCGTGCTTTTCTGCGATCGACTTCACCATGTATTTGAAGAAGGCGTGCCGGTCGGCCGTCACCAGGGCGTCGCCATAGTCCCAATTCATCTCGAACTGGCCGTTCGCATCCTCATGGTCGTTCTGGTATGGATTCCAGCCGAGCTTGAGCATGCCGTCGCAGATTTCACTGATGACGTCGTAGCGGCGCATCAGCGCCGACTGGTCGTAGCAGGGCTTCGCTTGCCGATCGGCGGAATCCTTGACGCTAGTGCCGTCCGGCGAGATCAGGAAGAACTCGCACTCCACACCACTCTTGAGTTGCAGCGCGCTCTCGGCTGCCTTTGCCTTCATCCTCTTGAGCAGGTTTCGCGGCGCCTGTTCGACGGGTTTGCCGTTCATCCAGGGATCGGCTGCGAGCCAAGCCACTTCGGGCTTCCACGGAAGCTGGATCAGGCTGTCCGGATCGGGAATGGCGAACACGTCGGGATCCGCAGGCGTCATGTCGAGCCAAGTCGCGAAGCCGGCAAATCCGGCGCCGTTTTTCGCCATCGTGCCGATCGCCTCGGCCGGCACCAATTTGGCGCGTTGAGTCCCGACCAGATCAGTGAAGGAGATCAGAAAATACCTGATGTTCTTTTCCTTGGCCGCCTGCACGAGATCCATTGTCATGAAGTCCTCTTTGTGACCTTACGAAGAAACGTCAGTACCTGCTCTGACCTGGAATCCAGTCGGTCCCAACAAGCGGCACACGGGCGATCGCCGCGGCCTCGACCGTGAGGGCGACGAGATCTTCCGGCTCAAGGTTGTGGATATGACTCTTGCCGCAGGCCCGCGCGATGGTCTGCGCCTCCAGCGTCAGCACGGAAAGGAAATTGGCCAATCGCCGGCCACCGATAATCGGATCGAGCCGCTTTGCAAGGTCGGGATCCTGGGTGGTGATCCCCGCGGGATCGAGACCTTCCTGCCAATCATCGTAAGCGCCGGCGGTGGTCCCAAGCGCCTGATATTCCGCCTCCAGGTTCGGATTGTTGTCGCCAAGCGCGATCAACGCCGCCGTGCCGATGGCGACGGCGTCGGCGCCGAGTGCAAGCGCCTTGGCTACGTCGGCGCCATTGCGAATGCCGCCGGAGACGATCAGCTGAACCTTGCGGTGCATCCCCAATTCCTGCAGCGCCTGCACCGCGGGCCGGACCGCGGCGAGCGTCGGGATGCCGACGTTTTCGATGAAGACTTCTTGCGTCGCAGCTGTGCCGCCCTGCATCCCGTCGATCACCACGACATCGGCGCCGGACTTCACGGCGAGAGCCGTATCATAATAGGGCCGGCTGGCGCCGACTTTCACATAGATCGGCTTTTCCCAGTCGGTGATCTCCCTGAGTTCCTCGATCTTGATCTCGAGATCGTCCGGTCCGGTCCAGTCCGGATGGCGGGACGCGGAGCGTTGGTCGATGCCTTCCGGCAAGGTTCGCATCTTCGCGACGCGTTCGGATATCTTCTGCCCGAGCAGCATGCCGCCGCCGCCAGGCTTGGCGCCTTGCCCGATCACGATCTCGATCGCATCGGCCTTTCGCAGGTCGTCGGGATTCATGCCGTAGCGTGATGGTAAATATTGGTAGACCAGCAGCGACGAGTGGCCGCGCTCCTCCGTCGTCATGCCGCCGTCGCCGGTGGTCGTGCTGGTCCCCACTGCGGACGCTCCCCGCCCGAGCGCTTCCTTGGCCTGGGCGGACAGCGCGCCGAAGCTCATGCCGGCAACGGTCACGGGAATCTTCAGGTGGATCGGCTTCTTGGCGAAGCGCGATCCCAGCACGATATCGGTGCCGCATTTTTCCCGGTATCCCTCCAGCGGATATCGCGAGATCGAGGCGCCCAGAAACAGCAGGTCGTCGAAATTGGGCAGTTTGCGCTTGGCGCCGCCGCCGCGGATATCGTAGATGCCGGTGGCCGCGGCGCGCTGGATTTCTGAAATCGTATAGCGGTCGAACGTCGACGAGAAACGCGGCTCGGTTCTGTTGGGAGGGACTGCCATGAATTCCTCCGTCAATAGGACGCGATGTTGTCGATATGGAAATGGTAGAGGCGGCGCGCCGATCCATACATCCGGAAGTCATCGATCTTCGCTTCGCCGTTGAGACCGCCACGGCGCAGCACGTCGGCCAAACGCGCGCGATCCTCAGGCGTCATCGGCTTTTCGATGCAGTCGGTACCCAGGCTCTTAACGTCGCCGCGGACGAAGATGGAGGCTTCATAAATGGAATCGCCGAGCGCGTCGCCGGCATCGCCGAGCACGACCAGGCTTCCGGCCTGCGCCATGAAGGCGCTCATAGCGCCGATCGAGCCTTTCACGAGAATGTCGATGCCCTTCATCGAAATGCCGCAGCGCGCGGCGGCATCGCCGTCGATGATCAGCAGCCCGCCGCAGCCGGTAGCGCCAGCCGACTGGCTCGCATCGCCCATGACGTGAACCAGCCCGGACATCATGTTTTCCGCGACCCCGGTTCCGGCATTGCCGTGAATACGCAACCTGGCCTGCTTGTTCATGCCGCCGCAATAATAGCCGACGTGGCCGTTGATCTCGACATCGACGGGGGCATCGATGCCGACGCCGATCGCGTGTTTGCCTTGCGGGTTCTCGATCTCCCAGAACGTCTCGTTGGTGTCCGGCGGAAGCCGATGCAGCGCTTCGTTGAGCGCGCGCACCGCGGTGACGTTCAGATCGTGCGTCGGCATTACGGATGTTCCCAGGCGTAGACGGTCGCCGGCTCCGGTTCGAAGACGCGAGCCCTGTCGATATTGGGCAGCACCGACAGCGCGCGATATTCGGAGCCGAACGCGACGTAGTCGTCCGACTCCGCCATGACGGCGGGCTTGCACGCGATCGGGTCTCTCAGCACGGCAAAGCCGTTTCGCGTGCCGACCACGAAGGTAAAGAATCCGTCGAGATCGCTGAGGCTCGACGACAGCGAGTCCCGCAGGCTGGCGCCCTGACTCATCCGCCACGTCAAATAACCCGCCGCGACCTCGGAATCGTTGTCGGTCGAGAAGGCCATGCCCTCGTGCTGCAGCGAGCGGCGGACCGCGTTGTGGTTGGAGAGCGAGCCGTTGTGGACGAGGCACTGATCCTCGCCGGTCGAGAACGGATGAGCGCCGTTGGTGGTCACGGCGGACTCGGTCGCCATCCGGGTGTGACCGATGCCGTGCGTCCCGCTCATGCCGGACAGTCCGAATTTTCGGACAACTTGTTCCGGCAGGCCGACCTCCTTGTAGATCTCCATGGTCTCGCCGACGCTGACGAGTTGCAGACGGCCTTTCTGGGCACTCAGCCATCGCATGAGCGACGCAGCACGAGGACGTGCTACGGACAGCACGATGTGAGTTGATCTGATGCTGATATCGACAGCCGACCCCGCCGCCCCGACGAACTCGTTCTGCAGCTCGTCAACCGAGGTTCCATCGGCCTTGCGCAGCGTCAGTTTGACCTTGTCGTCATCGGCCGCGCCATAGATCGCGACCCCCGCACTGTCTGGGCCGCGCGCGGTCATCGTCACCAACATGTGCGACAGCATGTCGCCGAGAGCGGGTTCGAGGCCTTTGTTCTTCAGAAACAGTCCCACAATGCCGCACATCGGTGGCTCCTTCCTGCCAGCCGACTTTAGACGGGCTCAATGTCGGTCGTCAACCGACAGGAATGTTATTTTCCCAGCAAGAAAATAAGCAAGAGCTGGCCTTCTCCTCGAAATACCGTCGGCGCGTTACGTTCTCGGGTAGACGATGATCGACAAATACGTCGTCGGCCGCTTAACCAGCGTTTCGGGACCGTGCAGCGCGCTTGAGTCAAAGAGAATTGAATCGCCCGGACGTAGTCGATAGGTGTTGTCGCCATGGCGATAGATCACCTCGCCGGTCAGCATGTAGATGAATTCCACGCCGGCATGCTGAAATGCGGTATAGGCCTCGGCATCCTCCTTGAGCGTAATTAGATAGGGTTCGACCACAACGTCGCCGCCGATGACGTGGCCAAGCAGTTGATAGACATGCCCGGCCTTGGTACCGCGGCGCTCGATGACGACGCCCTGCTTGGCGCGCACGTAGGAGCAGTCCCGCCGCTCTTCGGACGCCGCGAACAGCAGGCTGAGCGGAACGCTCAGCGCGCCTGCGATGGATTGCAGCGTCGACAGCGACGGCGATATCTGACCGTTCTCGATCTTTGACAGCATGCCTGCGGAGATGTTCGATGCATTGGATAGATCGAGTACCGAGAGATCCCGTTCGCGTCTGATGAGCCGGATCTTGGCGCCCAATGCGCGCTCCAAGCTTCGTACGCCTTCGTGCGGCGCGTTTGATCCTGTCCTATAGACCGCCTGGTCAGGGCCGGCTTCGGCGAGCGGCGACTTGGAATTTCGTTTCATTGAAGTTCCCCAGAGGAAGCCATTTTCCTCCCTAACACAAATGGAACGGCCGCCGACCAGGAATTTCCGGGCGGAGTCGGGTGCGTGGCGCGACGCCACCGTCCTAGAGCAGGCGGTCGGCTGACGGCGTTCGCGCAAAGCGCTGCTTGTAGGCGCGGGAAAAATGGCTTGGGCTCATGAAGCCGCATTCCGCGCCGATCTGCGTCACCGGAAGCGCGGTCTGTCGCAGTAGAGTGCGCGCGCGCTGCAGCCTGATCGTCAGATAGCGCCGCTCGATGCTGGTCTTGAGATGCGCCGCGAACAGCCTTTCGAGCTGACGGACCGAAATTCCGGCCTCGCGCGCAATCTCAGCCCGGCTGGCGGGCTCGCGCAGCCTTCGTTCCATCAGATCGATCGCGCTCAGCAATTTGGGATGACCAAGGCCGCCGTCGCGCCGCGGTATCCGTTGGCTGGCGTCGCCGAGCCGGATATTGGCCTGCAAGAACCAGTCGCTGATGCGCAACGCCAACTCCCGGCCATGGTCGCGTCGAATCAGCGCGTGCATCATATCCAGCCCGGCGACGCCGCCGCCGCAGGTCATGCGGTCGCGGTCGATCTCGAACAGGTTTCGGGTCAGCTGCAGTCTTGGAAAGGCCTCGAGGAAGGCCGGGACGTGCTCCCAGTGTATCGTGCACCGGTAGCCTTCGAGCATTCTGGCGCGGGCGAGAATGAACGGGCCGCCGGAAATGCCGCCGATCGCCACGCCGCGGCGGGCCAGGCCACGCAGCCATGTCATCGTTACCCGGTCGAAGAACCTGGTCGGATTGCCGCCAGCACAGACCAGCACGATGTCGAACGGCTGCTCGGTCGCGATCGCGCAGTCCGGCTTGATCGAAAGCCCATTGGAAGCGCTGATTGCCTTGCCGTCGACCGAGATGTGAAACCAATCATACAGGCGTCGGCCGGACAGGATGTTGGCAGCTCGCAGCGGCTCGACCGCCGACGCGAACGACATCAGCGCAAAGCCGTCGATCAGAAGAAAACCGACCTTGGCCGGACGGGGGGCCGGAACTGACAATGACGCTCCTGGACAAGTAAGTGTCGCTGTCAAGCAATACCCGAATCCACGGACGCGGGACAGTGCCTCAAGAGGGATCCCGCATGCGCTATTCGCTGTTCTCGCTGCTCGGCAAGACGTTGTCCGGTCACAGGAGCTGGCCGCCGCTGTGGCGCGACGCTGCCCCGAAGCCGCGCTACGACGTCATCATCGTCGGCGGTGGCGGTCATGGGCTTGCGACCGCTTATTATCTCGCAAGCCGCTACGGCGTCCGCGATGTCGCCGTGCTGGAGAAGGGCTGGATCGGGGGCGGCAATGTGGGTCGCAACACCACCATCATCCGCTCGAATTATCTGCTTCCCGGAAATATCCCGCTGTACGAATTGTCGATGCAGCTTTGGGAAGGGTTGGAACAGGATTTCAATTTCAACGCCATGATCAGCCAGCGTGGCGTGCTTAATCTCTATCATTCCGACGCCCAGCGCGATGCCTATGCGCGCCGCGGCAACGCGATGCGGATCCACGGTGTCGACGCTGAGCTGCTGGATTGCGACGGCGTGCGAAAGCTCTATCCGTTTCTCAATTTCGATGCCGCGCGATTTCCAATCAAGGGCGGCTTGCTACAGCCGCGCGGCGGCACCGCACGGCACGATGCGGTGGCCTGGGGCTTTGCGCGCGGCGCCAGCGACCACGGCGCCGACGTCGTGCAGAATTGCGAGGTCACCGGAATCTCGATTTCAGACGGCCGTATCACCGGCGTCGAGACCAACCGCGGCGCGATCGCGGCAAAAAAAGTCGGCATCGCGGTGGCCGGCAGCAGTTCACGGGTGGCCGCGATGGCGGGGATGCGGCTCCCTATCGAATCCCATGTGCTGCAAGCCTTCGTGTCCGAAGGCCTGAAACCGGTGATTCCCGGTGTTATCACCTTCGGCGCCGGACATTTCTATATCAGCCAATCCGACAAGGGCGGGCTGGTGTTCGGCGGCGATATCGACGGCTACAACAGCTATGCGCAGCGCGGCAATCTGCCGACCGTCGAGGACGTCTGCGAAGGCGGCATGGCGCTGATGCCGTCGATCGGCCGCGCCCGCATGCTGCGAAGCTGGGGCGGGCTAGTCGATATGACGATGGATGGATCGCCGATCATCGACCGGACGCCGACGGACGGGCTCTATCTGAACACCGGCTGGTGCTATGGCGGCTTCAAGGCGACGCCGGGTTCGGGGCTGGCGTTCGCGCATCTGATCGCCCGCGATGAGCCGCACGCCGCGGCCACGCGATTGCGCCTCGACCGTTTCGCGCGCGGAGATCTGATCGACGAAAAGGGCCAGGGCGCCCAACCCAACCTGCATTGAGCCGGCGATGAGAATCCCTTGTCCCTATTGTGGACCGCGCGACACCGCCGAATTCAGCTATCGCGGCGACGCGACCTTGTCGCGCCCCGATGCAAGCGGCGATCCCGCGATTGATGATGTGGCGATGTTCGCGTATGTCTATTTGCGCGACAATCCGGTCGGGCGGCACCAGGAATTCTGGTATCACGGCAGTGGCTGCCGGAGCTGGCTGGTGGTGACGCGCGACACGACCAGCCACGACATTTCCGATGTTCGTCTCGCCACCGCGGAGCGTCCGTGATGACCGGGGGCTACCGGCTCGGCGGCGGCATCATCGACCGCGCCAGGACGCTGCGCTTCTCGTTCGACGGCGCGACCATGGACGGTTTCGCCGGCGACACGCTGGCGTCGGCGCTTATAGCCAATGGCACCAGGCTGGTCGGCCGCTCGTTCAAATATCATCGCCCGCGCGGGATTTTCTCTGCTGGCCCGGAAGAGCCCAACGCGCTGGTCGAATTGCGCTGCGGCGCGCGGCGTGAGCCCAACACCAAGGCGACCACGGTCGAGCTTTACGACGGACTTTCGGCCCAGAGCCAGAACCGCTGGCCCTCGTTGCGATTCGATCTGCGCGCGGTCCACCAACTGGCTGCTCCGCTGCTCGTCGCCGGCTTCTACTACAAGACCTTCATGTGGCCGGCCGCAATGTGGGAAAAGCTCTACGAGCCCGCGATCCGGCGCTCCGCCGGGCTTGGCCGCCTCAGCGGCGAACCCGATCCTGATCTTTACGAGAAGGCCTGCGCGTTTTGCGACCTTCTGGTGATCGGGGGAGGTCCGGCCGGGCTATCCGCCGCGCTGGCGGCCGGCCGCGCCGGGGCTCGCGTCATCCTGGTCGACGAGGATTTCATGCTGGGCGGCCGGCTCTTGTCGGAGACGCTGGAGGTCGACGGCATGCCCGGCGTCGCCTGGGCGCGACAAGCTGACATCGAACTCGCCGCGCTGCCGAATGTCCGGATCCTGCGCCGTACGACCGTATTCGGCGTCTATGACGGCGAGTATGGCGCGATCGAGCGCGTCGCCGATCATCTGCCGGAGCCGGCGCCGTTCACGCCAAGGCAGCGCCTATGGAAGTTTGTCGCGCGTGAATCCCTGCTCGTATCCGGCGCGATCGAACGGCCGATCGTGTTCGGCGGCAACGACCGTCCCGGCGTAATGCTGGCCTCGGCGGTACGGAGCTATGTCAATCGCTTCGCCGCGAGCCCCGGGCGGCGCGTCGTGGTGTTCACCAGCAGCGACGATGGTTGGCGCACCGCCGCCGATCTCGATCGTGCGGGCGTTTGCGTCGCGGCCGTGATCGACCCGCGGCTGGAGGTCGCCGCGGAAGTCCGCGCGCTGGCAAACGATATTCCCGTCCATCTCGGCGCTCGTGTCATTGACGGCCATGGTGGGCAGACGCTGCGGGCGGTGGAGTTCATCGACGCCGGCGGCGCCAGGAAAACCTTGCGAGCCGATGTGCTGGCGGTGTCCGGCGGCTGGAATCCGAATATTGCGCTCGCCACCCATCTCGGCGGCAAGGGCGAATGGTCGCCGCGATATTCGACGTTTCTCGCCAGCAATGCGCCGAAGACGATGTCCATTGCCGGCGCCGCTGCGGGGAATTTGACGCTGGCCGCGGCGCTCGGTGACGGTGCGCGTTGCGGCGCTGCTGCCGCAACGCGGCTCGGTTTCCATCCCGGCCAACTTCAAGCCTATCGCGCCAGCGACGAAGCTTTTGCGGTGACGCCGATCTGGCATGTCGCGGGCGCGCGCAACAAGGCGTTCGTCGATCTGCAGAATGACGTCACCGACAGCGATATCGCGGTGTCAGTGAGCGAGGGCTTTCGCTCGGTCGAGCATCTCAAGCGCTACACCACCCTCGGGATGGCGACCGACCAGGGCAAGACCTCGAACCTCAATGGCCTCGCCATTATGGCCGAGCTTACCGGACAAGCCATCGCGCAGGCCGGCATCACTCGAGCCCGGTCGCCGCAGGTTCCGGTGGCGATCGGCGCTTTCGCCGGTCTCAACACCGGCCAACATTTCAAGCCGACCAGGCTCACCTCGGCCCACGACTGGGCCACCGGGCAGGGCGCGTCGTTCGTCGAAGCCGGGCAGTGGCTGCGGGCGCAATGGTTTGCGCGGCCTGGCGAAACCGACTGGCTGCAAAGCGTGGAGCGTGAGGTGATCGCGGCGCGCACCACGGTCGGGATCTGCGACGTCTCGACGCTGGGCAAGATCGCATTGAGCGGTCCCGACGTCGGCGCCTTTCTCGATCGCATCTATGTCAATACCTTTTCGACGCTTGCGGTCGGCAAGGTTCGCTACGGCGTGATGCTGCGCGAGGACGGCTTTGTGATGGACGACGGCACCACAGCGCGGCTTGCGCCCGACAATTATCTGCTGTCAACCACCACGGCGAACGCCGCGAAAGTGATGGAGCACCTGGAATTCTGTCACCAGGTGCTGTGGCCCGAACTCGACGTTCAGATGGTGTCGGTTACCGAGCAATGGGCGCAATTCGCGGTCTCAGGACCGCACTCGCGAAGCCTGCTGCAAAGACTGTTCGGCGCGGCCGCCGATCTTTCCGATGCGGCGTTTCCTTATATGGCCTGTGGCGAGTTCTGTCTCGGCAGGATTCGGGCGCGGCTGTTCAGGATTTCCTTCTCGGGCGAGCGCGCCTACGAGATTGCGGTCCCCGCCGGCTTCGGCAATGCGCTTGCCCGTGAACTGATGGCGGCGGGCGAAGACCTCAGCGTCATGCCGTACGGCATCGAGGCGTTGTCGGTGATGCGGATCGAAAAAGGTCACGTCGCTGGCAATGAGTTGAACGGTCAGACCGTGGCGCGCGATCTCGGCCTTGGCCGGATGATGTCGACCAAGAAGGATTTTGTTGGGCGGATCATGGCGGGTCGCCCGGCGCTGGTAGATCCCCGGCGTCCAACACTGGTCGGTCTGAAGCCGCTCGATCCAAAAGATCGTCTGCGCAACGGAGCCCATCTGATGGCGCCGGGCGCAATCCCCGGCCCTGACGCTGACGAGGGATACATCACCTCGACGGCGTTCAGTCCTTCACTCGGACATTGGATCGGGCTCGGCCTGTTGACGCGCGGACCGGAACGCCTTGGCGCGCGGATTCGGGTGTATGACCCGATTCGATCCGGCGATAGCGAGGCCGAGATCGTCTCGCCGATCTTTCTGGATCCGGAAGGGGGGAAACTCCGTGGCTGAGCTGACACGTCAAAATCCATGGCGGACACTGGCACCGGGCGGGCGGGGCGCCGGGGTGATCGCCGCGGCTGCCTGTCGTCGCGGCGTTGCGACCGTGTTGGTGCGCAAGGGGAAGATCGCTGAACTCGCCGATCGGATCGGCCTCTGCTTTGGCATCGCGCTGAACAATCGACCGAAGCGTACCCACAACAATGGCGTGACATTTCTTGGAGTGGGACCCGGCAAGTGGCTCGCCATGTCGGAGCAACCTGGGTTTGTCGCGGATCTCGCCGCCAGGCTGGAGGGAGTGGCGTCGGTGGTCGAGCAGTCCGACGCGCTGGCGATCCTTGAACTGTCGGGGCCGGCGCTCTCGGCGACCCTAGAGAAAGGATTTCAAATCGACTTCGGTTCGTTCGCGATCGACGATTGCGCCGTGACCAGCGTCAATCATCTGGGTGCGACGATCTGGAAGACGCATGATGACAGTTTCGAAATCGCCGTATCCCGCAGTATTGTCGGCAGTTTCCTGCACTGGCTCAGCGCGTCCGTGGCCGCCGGAGGTCTTGCGGTCAAGTCTGGTCAGGGCTGAACGTCCGCGCGAAAGCAGATATTTCATCGCCGCAGCAAGATTATCAGCAGAACAAAAGACACCGCGGCAAAGAGACACGTGAATCCCTGCCAAATCCGCAAGGCATCGATCCGCCGATTCCGCTGCGGCAAGGTTGCGAACTGTTGCATGACGCCTTGGCTCAAGCCGGTCTCGAGCGCCCTGGCGAACTCGCCTGCGTCCCGGAAGCGCTTGTCACGATTTGCATCCATCGCCGTCATCAAGCACCGGCCGAGCCAAGTAGGCAAGTCCGGGCGCAGCCGTTGCAGCGGAATAGTCTCGCGCTGACCGAACGGAAACGGTCCGCCGGAGAACAGTCGATACACCGTTACGCCCAGCGCGAACATCTCCGAGCGTTGATCGGCGGGCTGCTTTCGGAACAATTCCGGCGCCATGTAGCGAGTAGTGCCACCCAAACGATCGTCGTCCGGCTCATCGACGCCAGGCAGATAGGCAAGCCCCAAGTCGAGCAGTTTGATCTCGCCATCGGGAAGCAGGAGAATGTTTTCCGGTTTAAGGTCGCGGTGAACGACTTGTAGCGCCGCTAGGTCCTGCACTGCGGCGCAGAGCTTGAGCGCCAGCCCGACGCCCTCGAGATAGGCGACGGGATCCGGCCTTGACAGCCGGGCTTCCAGCGTCTCTCCGCGGTAGTGCGGCAATACGAGATAAAGGCTGCTGCGGCGCTCTGGGGCAATGTCGATGTAGCTGGCAATTCTCGGGCTGTGAACGGTGGCGCCGACCCAGGCCTCGCGCAGGAATCCGGCGCGAAAGACCTCGTCATGCAGCATCGAGGCGAGAGGTATCTTGAGAACGACATCGCGATCGCCAACCGTGTCGCGGGCAAGTTTCAAGGTCGTATAACGGCTGCGATAGAGCGTGCGGCCGAGCAGGAAACCATCCCAGTTCTCTCCGTCGCGCGGTGCGCCCCGAATTGGAAGACGCATCAACGCCGCTGCGATGTCGTCGAAGCTCGAATCGGGCGCCCTGAGAATGTCGATGACGATCGCGGTCGCCGCGTCGGCGTCGGTTCGTGCGGGCGTTGACGCAGCGATCGCCCGTGCAACGTCTTCGGGCGATAGCGATGCCGTGAGCATGTCGGCAAGCCGCGCCGAAGAGGTTGCGGTCAAGCCGCCCTTGCTTAAAATGACATAGCGGTCGGCCGGTTCGCAGTCGTCTTCGACATAGTCGATCTGCAATTCGGCGTCGCCGCCGACCGAACGGGTCAGCAAATTGGTTCCGTCGGCGGCCGGCCGCACGTGGTCCGACGTCAGCGGGGCAAGCTGGCCGCCACGTCTGCGATATACCCGGCAGTCGCCGACGTGGATGATCCGGACGCGTCGGCCGACGAAGATGAGCGCCGTCAGCGCCGCTGCCATGCCGTGCTCGGGATCGGCGCGGGACTGGCTGAACATCCAGGCGTTGGCGGCACCCAACGCCAGACTGGCGGCGCGGCCCGGGCCAAGCGTGGCGGCGGCGCCGAAATAGCCTTCCACCAATCCGTGGAGCGCGACATGCGCGGCTTCCCGCAGCCGCGGTCCGGCGCCTACGCCGCGCGCGACGGCGGCGATGATGCCGCGGCCGGGTCTGCCGAAGGCGTCGCCTTGATAGATGACATAGACGTCCGCATTCTCCGCCTCCGCGGCGGATGACGAACACGCGCCAACCGCCAGTGTCCATCCGGAGGCCCTCAGGGTCGACGGGGAAAGGCTCATCTTGCTGGTCTCAAAAGGACCACCGGCCGGCACGGAAAACCGTTCAGTCGCCCTGCCTGCGCGTCCGGTCTGCCAGTATCTTGGGAGATGGGCGCCGGCAAGCCGCAACTCGTCATCGTCGTGTGAGGAGGTGTTGCCGTCAACCATGTTCGTGGCGCAGGCGCGAGACTCCGACGGCGGCCGCGACCGGATTGTCGCGACCGCCGTCGTCAGTTCGGCTACTCGGCGGCAGCCGTAGCCGCGACCTCAAGATCATGCTCGATGCCGAGGATGGCCTGCGGGACACGCGCCTTCAGAATAAAGAACCAGCTTACACCCAAGAGGATGTAGACCAGGAAGAAGTAGGGAAACAGATTGTAGGGCGAGGGCGGCACCGGATAGAGACTGCCGACCAGCGACAGCACCATCAGCAACGCGCCGAGACCGCCGACAAACTTGTCGCCGGCAGTTGCGCCGCCGTTCTTTGCCAGAAAGATCGGCGCGCTCACAGAGCAAAGGAAGTAGACGATGATGAAGCCGTAGGAGGCAAGGGTCCCGTACCAGCCAAAGGTGTCGGTCTCCGCCTGGCCGGCAAATGCGGCACAGACGATGAAGTTGATCAGCGCGCCCGAGGTCAGTGCCACATAGGGCGTCTTGAAGTTGTGGTGCACCAGTCCCATCGAGCTGTGAAGGAACTGGTAGCGTCCGAGTGAAAACAACATTCGTCCGTAGGCATTCAGCGACGCCAGCGCGCAGGCGAAGCCGCTGATCGCCGCGCCGAAATAAACCAATGCGGTCAGGCTCACGCTGATGTTGCTGGTGATGTCCCCGAGCGGCGCGCCGCTGGCGCCAAGCTTGGTGGCGTCGTCGGCAAAGCCCTGAACGATCAGATAGGTCGTCAGCACGAAGAACACGCCGGCGGACAGCGCCGTGGCGACGATGGCGCGGGGGATGTTGACGGTCGGGTTTCGGGTCTCCTTACCCAGTGTCGCCGCGCTCTCGAAGCCGACATAGGAGAATATCGCGAACACCACGGCCTGCGCCGCGCTCTTGAAGTCGATGCCATCGAGGTGAACCTGCTTGGCGTCGATCTGGAAGCCGAAATGGGCGAACGTGTAGACGCACACGAACAGAATGATGGCGACCGATATCACCTCGAGCGTGAGGCCGATGCGCGCCGAAATCTTGATGTCGCGGCAGGCGAACGCCCAGATCCCGGCCGAGATCAGGAAGTACAACAGGGTGCTGGGAATAGGGGTCGTGATGCCGATCGACGTGAAGAAGGTCTTGACGAAGATGGAGGTCGCGATCGTGAGCGCCATGGCGGTGAAGATATAGGCCGCCAGCATCGCCCAGCCAGCCAGCATCCCGTAGGATGGACCGAGGCTGCGCGAAACGTAGATGAAGAACGAGCCGGCGGAGGGAATCCGCTTTGCAAGCTTGCCGACATTGAGGCCGACGATCAAAAGAGCGATGGTCGCGAAGACATAGACCAGCCAGGATGCGGTGCCGGCCATGCCCGCCACGACCGCGACCGCCAATGCTGGTGTCAGGGTCGGCGATACGTTCGCAACCGACTGACCCAGCGCTTCAATGAAAGATAGGCTATCCTTCCGCAATTCCGACCGTACCGTCACCATATTCCGTCTCCCTTTCTGGGAAGGCCGTTGCAGCTGCCGATTGCTATTCTGGCTTTAGCTTCCTTCAACGAGCCGTTTTCCTGCTACGCAAAATAGTTTCTTAGCAAGATGTGTGCCGCCCCAAAGAGCTCGGAATTTTGCGAGGCTTTTTGTCAGTTCGCGGGCTTTTCGTGAGAAGAAACAATTGTTCCTATTATCTGAAGATTGCGCCCGGTGCCCCATCGCGCGTCCGCAGTGTCCAAGATTTGGGCGGTGATCGACGGGCGTTTCGGCGTTTGGCGGGCGAGGCGGACGACCAAGCCACCTTGTGATCTATTGAGCGCCGTGGGCTGGGAAGCCCCGCAGGAGCGGTTGGTGGCGGTGCTCCGGGTGCGAGCAATTCCGGCCGGCAACGGCGCAGATGCGACAGGTCACCCCGGTTTGAATTCCCTTGGCGGCGGCTAATCCGGGCACCACTGCTATTAGAAGCGTGGCGAACACGGAGCGCAGGACGTTAGTGTCCTCAACTGCGCTTCACGCCGAAGAACAACGTTGTTCCCGGCGCGAAGCCGCTGAGGTCGGCTTTATGTGCCGTCAGTGCACGATATTCACCGAGAGGAATGCACGGCACATCGAGAAAGGCTTGGCGCTGGATATCAGCGCAGATGGCCACCTGCGCACCGACATCGCCCGCCGCGATCCAGTCCTGTCGCAAGGCCTCGAGCCGCGGGCTGTCGGGCCAACCGAACCAGGCCTTGGCCCCGTTGGCGCGCAAGCCGAGATGTCCGCCGGGATCGAGCGCGTTGCTGAGCCCGGTGACGAAAATGCTCCAGCCGCCCTTGTCCAACGGGCCGCGATTGGCGCGTCGTGTGCTGATCGTACCCCAGTCGCCGCTCTGCACATCGACATTCATGCCGACCTGGCGCAGTTCGTCCGCGGCCACCTCGGCCAAGGCCTTGAGCGAGGGATAGTCCGCGGCCTGCAGCAACACCACCCTCTCGCCGGCATAGCCGGCGGCGGCCAGGTCGCGCTTCACCTTCGCCATGTCGCCGCGGCTCTTCAGCGCCTCCATTCCCGCTTTGCTCGCCATCGGCGAGTTGGAGGTGAAGAAGCCTGCGTCAGCCACCCAAGCCGCGGGATCATCGCCATAGGCAGCGGTCATGAAGTCGCTCTGCACCACCATCCCGAGCAGTGCGCGGCGGATGGCGGGGTTGTCGAAGGGCGGCTGCAGCCAGTTGAAGCGGAGAATGGTCGTCGTAAGATCGTCCACCAGCCGCGTCCTCAATGCGCGATTGCGATCGAGCATCGGTCGCAAGTCGTTGTTGGTATATTCCAGCCAATCGACCTCGCCCGCCGTCAACGCCGCGGCGGCGGTCGCCTGATCGGGGATAATGCTCCATACCACACGATCGAAATACGCCAGCTTGGCGCCGGCGAGACGGCTCTGCGCCGCGCCCGGACGCGGCACGTAGTCCGCGGAGCGTTCATAGACAATTCGGGCGCCGGCCATGCGCTCATCGGGCAGGAAGCGGAAGGGGCCGGAGCCTACCATCTCCGTGATCTGCTGCGTCGGCGGCGTTTTCGCCAGGCGCTCCGGCATGATCGCGCAGACCGAGGAGCCGTTCTTGCCTAGCGCAGCCGGGAGACCGGGGAAAGGCAGCTTCAGGCGGAAGCGCAGCGTGCGATCGTCGGAAGCCGTGATCTCCTCGGCGCGCCCCAGTACCTCCTGGCCATACATGTCGCGCGCGCCCCAGCGCTGGATGCTGGCCAATGCGTCGCGCGCCAATACGGGCGTTCCGTCGTGAAAGCGAAGGCCCTCCCGAAGCCGCATGGTCCAAAGCAAACCGTCCTGCGACACCTCATGGCCCTCGACCATCTGCGGCTGTGGCCGGAAATCGGCATCCAGCCCGTATAGGAAGTCGAACACCATGCAGGCATGATTGGTGGTGACAGTCGCGGTGGTGAATATCGGGTCCAGCACCGCGAGATCGGCCTGCGGAACGAAGCGCAGCACGCGCGCACCCTGACCGAGCGCCAGCCGCGGTGCGGCAAGCGCGGTAACGCCCAGGCCAAGCAGCGCGCGGCGGGATAGTCCGGAAGAAATCGAAACGCTCATGTTACATCATATCTCATTCTGCCGCGCAGCGTCCCTCTCGCTCCCATCCTGAATGACGAAAGCGCGCTAGATTTGGGTCTGCGCTGCATAGCGGCTGACCGGTCGCGGCAGGCCGAGATTGTCGCGCAGCGTCGGTCCCTCGTATTCGGTGCGGAACAGACCGCGCGACTGCAGTTCCGGTATGATGAGATCGACGAATTCGTTCAGTCCGCCCGGCAAATAAGACGGCTGGATCAGGAAGCCGTCAACGGCCCTGTTCTCGAACCAGGCCTGCATGTCATCCGCGATTTGAGACGGCGTTCCCTTGAGCGTTCGCTGGCCACGCGCGCCGGCGAAACGCTCGTAGAGCTGGCGGATCGTCAGCCCTTCGGTTCGCGCCCAGTTGCGCACATTGCGCGCCGCGGTCTGACTGCTCTTGACCTCGAAATCGAAGGCGGCTTCCGGCAACGGCCCGTCAAGCAGGCAGCCTGACAGGTCGAAGCCGCCTATGGCGTTCTGCAGCAGCTCCAGCCCCACATCCGGATGGATCAGCGATTGCAGATAGCGGTGCTTCTCCTCCGCCTCCGCCGCCGTGCGGCCGACGATCGCGTTGAGCCCCGGCATGATCTTCATATCGTCGGGTGAGCGCCCGTATTTGCCCATTCGCCCCTTGATGTCGGCGTAGAATTTCTGCGACGCTTCGAGCGTCAGCCCCGCCGTGAAGATCGCTTCAGCGATGCGCGCGCCGAGCTCCATTCCGGCTTCCGACGAGCCTGCCTGGAAGATCACCGGTCTGCCTTGCGGCGGCCGGGCGACGTTCAGCGGTCCGCGGACGGAGAAATGCTCGCCCTTATGTCTGAGATAGTGGAGCTTTTTCGGGTCGAAATAGCGCGCGCTGGCGCGGTCACGGATGAAGGCGTCATCGTCCCAGCTATCCCACAGGCCGAACACCACTTCGGTGAACTCGACAGCGCGGTCGTAGCGCTCGCCATGCTCGAAATGTTCCTCGCGGCCGAAATTATAGGCCTCGGTGATATTCGCGGAGGTGACGACGTTCCAGCCCGCGCGACCGTGGCTGATATGGTCGAGCGAGGCGTATTTGCGCGCGACGTTATAAGGCTCGTTGTAGCTCGTGGTGGCGGTCGAGACCAAGCCGATATGCCTGGTCACCGAAGCGATCGCCGACAGCAATGTGATCGGCTCGAAATAGGCCATATATTGCGGCCAGCGGCTCAGAGCCTCGAGATTGCCGTCCCGGGTGGCGAGCGCATCGGCGAGGAACATCAGGTCGAACTTGGCGCGCTCAGCCGTCTGCGCAAGCTCGATGTAATGTTCGACATTGGTGCCTGCGTCGATCTGCGCTTCTGGATGCAGCCATGAGGCGACGTGATGGCCGGTCGGATGGAAGAAGGCGCCGAGCTTCATCTGGCGGCGGCCGCTCGAACTCGTCATCGAATGATCTCCAAAGGTGGTGCAAGCGCGTCGTCCGGCTCGCTCAGGATCTGCGCATCCTCCGCGGCCCAGTTCAGCCGGACCGGTGTCCCCAGGGAAAGCGCTGCGGCCGGCGACCATTCGGTGACGCTGACGGCGAACGCCTGGCCGAGCGCCTGAACGCGGTAGCGGGTATGCCGGCCCAGGAATGTGCAGTCCGTGACGTGGCCTACGAAATTCGGCTCGGCCTTGTCCGTTAAAAGACGCACTCGCTCCGGCCTGACTGACACCAGCACCGCATCGCCTGCGGTCAGCTTCCTTCCGTCGGCAGGTAGCCTCGCGCAGCCAAGCGCCGCGTCCTTGAAGGCCACGACCGCATGGCCATGCTCCGTGCCCCGATAGGTTCCCGGCACCAGGTTGGTCTCGCCGAGGAATCCCGCAACGAAAGGTGTCGCGGGGTGCAGATAGACGTCGGATGGGGATCCGATCTGGACGATGCGCCCTTCCGCCATCACGGCGATGCGGTCGGACATCATCATGGCCTCGTCCTGATCATGGGTGACGAACAGGATGGAGATGCCGAAGCGCTTCTGAATCTCCTTGATCTCGCTCTGCAGGCTTTCGCGCAGCTTGCGATCGAGCGCGCTGAGCGGCTCGTCGAGCAGCAGGGCGTCAGGCTCGAAAACGAGCGCCCGCGCCAACGCCACACGTTGCTGCTGCCCCCCGGACAGTTCGCGCGGCTTTCGCGCGGTGAAATCGGCGAGGCCGACCTTGTCGAGCATGTCGAGCGCCTGCCGTCGGCGGGTGACGGATGGCACGCCCTTCATACGCAGCCCGAACTCGACATTCTCCAGCACCGTCTTGTGCGGAAACAGCGCATAGCCCTGGAACACCACGCCGAAATTGCGCTTCTCCGGCGGCTGCGAAGCGATGTCGTGGCCATCGACGAGAATTTCGCCGCGCGTCGGCGTCTCGAAGCCGGCAACCATCATCAGCGAGGTTGTCTTGCCCGAGCCGCTCGGTCCGAGCAGGGTCAGAAATTCGCCTCGCCGCAAGGCAAAGCTCACGTCGCGAACCACATAGGCGCCTTGATGCGTGCCTTGGCCATAGGATTTCCACAGGCCGCGCACCTCGACCTCGCGGCCGGTCTGGCGAGAGGAAGCCGATAGCTTTCCGGGTTGCACAGGAGAGTTCACGACAGACGTCCCGTCTTGCGCGCGGCGAGCGCCTGAAGTGCGAGCGCGACGAGGGCCAGCGCCAGGAACAGCGAGGCGCTGGCGGCGATCTTCGGCGTCAACTCGTATTGAATGGCACTGAAGGTGCGCACGGGCAGGGTGACCGCACTCGCTCCCTGCAGGAAGAGCGCGAGCACCACCTCGTCGAACGAGACGGCAAATCCGAGCATCGAACCGGCCAGCACGCCGGGTCGGATCGCCGGCCAGTAGACATGGTAGAGCACGGAGCAGGGGCGCGCGCCGAGGCTGCGTGCCGAACGCACCAATGCCGGATTGAGCTCGGATGTCAGGCTCGTTTGCGCGGAGATAAAGACATAGGGCGTTGCCAGCACACCATGTGCGATGGCGATCGGCACCCAGCCGCCAAGCAGGCGGAGCTGGGCGAACAGCAAATAGTCGCCAAGCGCCAGAACCACCACCGGAATGACGATCGGCATCATGATCAGTCCGACCAGAACACCCTTGCCGGCAAAGCTCCTGCCGTGCAGCGCGATCGCCGCGCCGCCGCCAGTGACGGCGCCAATCAGGACGGCTGTGATCGTCACCTGGAACGACAGCAGGGTTGAATCGACCCATTGTCGATCGCCGAGATAATCGCTGAAGGAATGCAGTGAGATCCATTCCGGCGGGAACTGGATCATCTGCGATTTCGACAGCGCCATTGGCACGATGATCAGCGACGGCAAGAGCAGGAACAGCAGGACCGGCGCGGCGGCGATCAACAGCAGCGCATGACCCGAGACACGCGGAGACCGGTTAGAGCCTTTTCCGTTCCGATTGGATCGGAACGGGGCTCTAGCTCTTTGTCTTGACGCGTTTTCTTTACGCGAACCGGGGTCCACTTCGCTGGAAAACGCTCTAGGCGACACCGTATTGCCCTCGTCTGGCGACCCGTTGCTGCAGGACGATGACCGGCGCGAGCAGCAAAGCCACCAGCAGAGCGAGTGCCGCCGCATTGTTGAAGTTCGTCAATTCGTGGACGTAATAGTCGATCAGGTTCGAGATCATCATGTCCGAGGGGGCGCCGAGAATGACCGGTGTGATGAAGAACCCGGTCGAGACGATGAAGACCAGCAGTGCGGCAGCCGCGATGCCCGGCATGATCAGCGGCAGGATAACGTGCCAGATGACGCTCGCAGTGCTCGCGCCCATGCTGCGCGCGGCGCGCTCGATGCGCGGGTCAATCTCGCGCATCGCGGTGTAGATCGGGAAGATGGCGTAGGGCAGCACGAAATGCACCATGCCGATCAGCACTGCCAACCGGTTATGCAATAGCGTGAAGGGGCCGAGCCCGGCCGCCTGCAGCAGCCCGTTCACCACGCCATTGTCTTGCAGCAGGACCGCCCAGGCGAAGTTCTTGATCAGCACCGCCGTCCAGAAGGGCAGCAGGACGAAAGCCATGATCAGCCGGTGCAGGCCCGGGCCCGAGCGCCATAGCGCCGCCGCAACCGGCATCGCGAGCCCCAGCGTGACGGCGGTCGTGGTCAGGCTGATCACCAGCGTATTGGTCGCAGCCCGCAGCAGCAGCGGGCTTGCGAGAACGCTGCGGAAATTTTCGAGCCCGTTGGCCATACTGAACCGAACGATCATGCCGAGCGGGAGCAGCGCGAACATGCCGTAGAGAGCCGCCAGCGGCAGGAACAGCCACACGAGATTGCGGACCTGCCCGGCGCCGTCGCGTCGAAGGGCTCGACGCGAGGTCTTGATGGCTTCCGCCATACTCATTGTTGGTTCCGATCCCGCATTTTTCCCCTTCAATCAATCAAGTTCCGTGCCATCCGGCGAATAGTCGCAAGCGACCGACGAGGTGACGTTGCTCGCGCGAACGGACATGATTTCCAGATCGACATCCGCATGGAACGGATTTTGCTCGCGCTGATCGGGGAAGGTCTGCCGCGCGGTTAGCTGCGGCAAGCGCACGCGTTGCCCAAGGAAAGGGCAATGATCTGATCATGTGGAGACGGGGGCATGGCGGCAATGCCCGGATTGAAGGAACCGCTTAGGGAGATCTGGTTATGGGTTCGCAAGACATCTTGAACGGCCATCGGCGCTTCGGGCGGCGCGGCTTCTTGCGGGGCACGGCTGCTGCCGTGCTCGCAGGACTTGCAACGCCCGCCCTGATTGGCCGCGCCAAAGCCGATAGCGTCGTGCTGAACTTCGCCAGCTACGGCGGCGTGCTCAATGACTACATGACCAGGCTGTTCGCGGTGCCTTTCGAGAAGGAGACCGGCATCAGGGTGAATTTCGGCGGCAACGCGTCGCTGGCGCTGGCAAAATTGCAGACGACCTCGGGCACAGCCGCGCAATGGGATCTCATCAACCTGACCGGCGCCGAATATTTGGCCGCGGTCGAGGACAACATCATCGCGCCCTACGATTATTCCATCATCGATGCGAGCCACATCGCTCCGGAGTACAAGGGAACGCACGGCATCAAGTTCGCGCTGTTCTTGTTCGGCATGGCTTATGACAAGCGCAAGCTGCCGGAGGAGAAGGCGCCGAAGAGCTGGGCGGAGTTCTGGGACACGCAGCGCTTCCCGGGCAAGCGCTCGCTGTATTCAAACCCATCCGACGGCAGCATCATCGAGATCGCGCTGCTGGCGGACGGCGTGCCGATCGACAAGCTCTATCCGCTCGATGTCGAGCGGGCGCTGAAGAGCCTCGAAAAGCTCGGGCGCCAGAACATCATCTGGCACACGACCAACCAGGAGCCGATCCAGCAGATGACTTCCGGGGC
>Ga0137412_10000741_pt1 | contig 24121 bp, 23 predicted proteins | sample CZODoug2_1_16fun_FD_122160 | JGI IMG/M metagenome (GOLD analysis project Ga0137412, IMG submission 122160) | Vadose zone soil fungal communities from Angelo Coast Range Reserve, California, USA - CZODoug2_1_16fungal (Hybrid Assembly) | ecosystem: Environmental > Terrestrial > Soil > Vadose zone... | reverse complement strand
GCCCAGGTGACGCCCGACGACCTGCTGTCGGCTGCGCCCGAAGACCTGCTGGGAGCACACACCGTCGACGTCGTCGGAGGGGTGGTGGCCGCCCAGGTGGCGGTGCCGGCGATGCGAGCCGCCGGCCGCGGCACATTGCTGTTCACCGGCGGCGGTCTGGCCGACCAGCCGCACCCGGGCCTGGCCACGTTGTCGTTGGGCAAGCTGGGGCTGCGCGGGGTCGCGAACCTGCTGGGCGCTCAGCTGGCCGAAGACGGAATCCGGGTCCTCACCCTTACGGTCAACGGAGCGGTCGCTCCGGGCACGCCGTTCGACCCCGGGCACATCGCCGAGCGATACCGGCGGTTGGTCGACAACGCCGAGCCGGGCTTCGTCGACGAGCACTTCAACGGGCCCTGAGCCGGCGCCGTCGAGCCCACGCCCCTACGGGACGGTCAGTGATTGAGCAGCTGGCCGCCTTGGGTCCACTGGCTCCAGCCGATGTTCCAGTCGCCGAGCCCGTCGAGGGGGTTCATGGGGTCGCCGTCGGTGTTGGAGTACTGGACGACGTCGCCGAGCAGGCTGAAGTTGTAGAACCACTTGCCGTCGGCGGGCTTGAGATTGGTGCAGCCGTTGGAGGTGTCGCGGACGCCGATGTTGGTGTTCCAGCCGGCGGCGTGGACGTATTCGCCCGATGCGGTGATGCGTACCGACCACGGGACGGGGTCGTTGCTGTAGCCCGGCCCGGACATCATGACCGTCCCGTTAGGACGCAGGGTGTCGGTCCCGGGGGCGTCCTCGCCCTTCTGCATGACGACCTTGATGCCGTTGTAGGTGGGTGTGGCCGCGGCTCCTAGCGAGACGGGGAACGTGCCGACGACGCGGCCGTTGCTGGTGACGGTCAGCTTCCTCGACGCGTAGTCGACGGTCGAGACGTGGGAGTCGCCGGTGGTGAAGGTGACCGAGGTGAGCGCGCCGGCATAGGCCAGGCCCTTGCCGGCTGAGCGGCCACCGATGGGGAGCTTGACCTGGATGGTTGCGTTGGCCGGCCAGTACGAGCGTTCGCGGTAGTGGGCCTGAATCGGCTGGTCGGCGTAGGGCTTCTCCCAGTACCACGCGCCGTTAGCCGGATGCCCGTTGACGGTCACCGTGACGGCTTTGGTGAACGCCGACGAATCAGTGGGGGATGGGGAGAAGTTGAGCACGATGGGTTGGCCGACGCCGACCTTGTCGCCGTCGTTGAGGTCGGAGGTGACGCGCACCGTCTTGGGTGGCGGTCCGGCGGGTGCGTGGGCCGTGGGCGAATTCGGCGTGACCGGGGTAGTGACACCCTGCGTGAGCTGGGTCGTGTGCTGCGCCACGTCCTTGGTGCGGGACGAGTGGCCATGCGTCACCACGACGGCGGTCAGCGCACCGGCCGCGGCGACGATAACCGTGGCAACTACTGCGATCCAGAGCCCACGGCGGCGGGCTGGTGGCTGCGAGCCGTACGAGCGATGGCTGCTGCTCATCGGCGGCACTGTGGTGTCGTCGCCGATCGCGGCGTACGCGCGGGCGTCGCACGCCGCGCGCAGTCGGACTTTGGTGCTGTCATCGCCCGTCCATTCATTGTCGTATGACCGGTTCACTGACCATCCCCAGCTCCAGCAATTGCCATCGCCGGTTAGGTAGTCGCCGAGCGAGGCCGAAAGGTTGCTTCGTGCGCCTGATCGGTCTCTGACCATCGATGGCATGCTCACTGCGGCGGCTACCGCAACTGGGAGGCAGGCGAAACATGCAGGAGCGAATCGGTGAGGCGTTCGAGGCCGGCGAGCAGCTCACGATTGTCGGGGCGAAGCTCCGCGTCGGAGATGCGGCCCCGGACTTCGCCCTCGACTGGATCGACGAGACGACCGGCGCGGTGACGTCGGTGGGGTTGGCCGATACAACCGGCTCGGTGCGGTTGCTGAACGTGATCAACTCGATCGATACGCCCGTCTGCCAGATCGAGACCCGGACGTGGGACGGCCGCATCGCCGCCGAATCCGAGGTCAGCGTCTTCACCATCAGCATGGATCTGCCGTTCGCGCTCGACCGCTGGCGCGAGACGGAGTCCAGCGGCCACAAGCTTCTGTCGAGCCATCGCAGCGACCAGTTCGGGCAGGACTACGGCGTACTGCTCAAGGAGTGGCGACTCCTGCAGCGCGCGGTGTTCGTCATCGACGCGCACGGCCTGATCGCGCACGCCGAATACGTTCCCGACCAGATGAGGGAGCCGGACTACGACGCGGCGATCGCGGCTATCACGTCCTAGCCGACGAACACGCCGACACCGTACGACCGCGCGTTCGGCGATGGCCGTGTGCGGCACCGGGCGCTCAGGCGAGCACCGCGTCGAGGAGCCCGGGAAACCGTTCGTCGATCTCGGCCCGGCGCAACGTGACGGTGCGCTGCCGGCCGGTGGGTTCGTTCCGGATCAGGCCGGCCTCGCGCAGGGTCTTGAGGTGGTGGGAGAACGTCGACTTGGGGACGTCCGGGTCGTAGGCCTGGCACTGGGCCACCGTCAGCGGGCCTTGCGTGGCGAGTTCGCGGATCAGGTCCAGCCGGGCCGGGTCGCTGAGGGCGAACAGCGCGGCGGTCAGCGGCACGTCAGACAGGTCCGGGTGCGGCAGCAGGCGGGTTATGGTGGTCATCACAGTTCGACTTTCTTGGAACTATCGGCACGGCAGTGGGGTTCCACCGTTCGATGCAACTCGAACGGTAAGCGGCTTGGAGCCCAGGATGACCACACTGCTAGCAGGATCACAATCGGCCGCGGCGAGCGCCGCAACGGGGCCGCGGCACCGGCTGCCTCGGGCGGCGGCCTTCTGGACGGTCACGGGCACCACCACCACGCTGCTCGCCGCCTCGAGCGCGCCCAGCCCCCTCTACCCGGTCTACCAAGCCGAGTTCGGCTTCTCCGCGCTCACCCTGACCGCGATCTTCGCCGTCTACGTGCTGGCCCTGCTGGTCAGCCTGCTCACCGTCGGGCGGCTGTCCGACTTCCTCGGCCGCCGACCCGTGCTGGCCACGGCGTTGCTCGTCGAAGCCGGTGCGATGGCGGTGTTCCTGGACGCCAACAGCGTCACCACGCTGTACGCCGCGCGCATCGTGCAGGGGTTGGCCACCGGAGCCGCCATCGGCGTCGTCGGCGCGTACCTGCTCGATCTGCAGCCGCCGAACGGCTCGCGACTCGGGTCGCTGATGAATGGTGTGGCGGCGACGGGTGGGCTCGGCGTCGGCGCCATGCTGAGCGGTCTGCTCATCCAGTACGGCCCGCACCCGACCCGTCTCGTATTCGGCATCTTCACCGCGGCGTTCGTCGTCCTGGCGCTGGTCACCGGGTTGCTGCCCGAGACCGTCGAGCGCACGCCCGGTGCCGGTGCGGCGCTGCGGCCCCAGATCCTGGTGCCGACGCCGGCCCGCCGCGCGTTCTTGCGCGCAGTCCCGACCATGGCCTCGACCTGGATGCTCGGCGGACTGTTGCTGTCGGTGGGTGGATCGCTGCTCGCGGCGGTGTTCGGCCAGCACAATCACGCGGTCGTCGGTCTGATCATCGGCGGGTTCGCCGGGTCGTCGGCGATCGGGTCGATCCTGCTCCGGGACCGCTCGCCCGAGACGATGGGCCGGCAGGGCACCGCGTTGCTGTTCCTCGGCACGGTGTTATTGGTGGTGGCCGTGGCGTCCTCGTCGTTGACGGCCTTCGTCCTGGGCGCGGTGATCGCCGGGTTCGGGTTCGGGCCGGCCTACCTCGGCGCGTTCCGGACGGTGAGCCAGCTGGCGGCGCCGCACGAGCGGGCGGCGCTGATCTCGGCGATCTACATCGTCAGCTACCTCGCGTTCAGCATCCCGGCGGTGATCGCCGGCGTGGTCATCACCCACGAAGGCCTGCGCGGGACGTCGCTGGTGTACGGCGTGGTCGTCGCGGCGGTTGCCGCGACGACCCTGCTCTACGAGACGCGCGCGATGCGCGCACACCGTCGGGCAGCCGCTACCCCGGCGGGATCAGCGTGATGATCTTTCGCCAGACGAAGTAGGTGCCGTTCGTGGTCCAGCCCGAGTCGGTGCTCGGGCAGCCCCAGCTCGGCGCGCAGTTGTCACCACTGATGACGACGGTGTTGGTCCCGACCACGGCCATGGACCCGTTGCCCGACGACCCGTGCCAGACCGATCCACTGGACGGCCAGTTCACGTACGTGCGGCGGGCCTGCTTGAAGCTCTGGCCGTTGTCGGTCGAGATCGCGAACCAGTTGTCGGGCCGGCCCCAGCGCAGCGCCATCACCCCGTCCGGCAACAGCTCCACGTCGGGGGAGACGCCGAAGCGGGTCTGGCCGTCCGGACCGGGACGGATGGAGTAACCCGCGTCGAACGAGATCGGCAGTGCGCGCTGCCCGGTCCACGTATGCCCGAGGTCGGACGAGCGGGCGGTGATGAGCTTGACGGTGCGGCGCCAGGTCGAGCCGGGCACGAGCTCGTCCTCGGTCATCACCGCGACCATCTCCGGCGTGGCCCCGGCCGAGGCCGGCTTCGCCCACGTCACGCCGGTCTCGTTGTATTGCAGCGCCGACGTGGGCTGCTTGATCGGGGCGAGCCGCGTCCAGGTCACGCCGTCGTTCGTGCTCGTCGCCATCTCGACGCGGTTGCCGGACTCGCCCTGCAGCGTCGTGTAGTAGGTGAGGTAGAGGTGCCCGGCGGTGTCCACCAGGATGTTCGGGTTGACCCGCAGCCCCCGGTTGAAACTGCTGAACTGCCAGCCGGAGTTCAGGCTCAGCGTCGAGCTGATCGGCGTCCAGGTGGCGCCGTTGTCCGACGACTTCTTGACGCGCAGGTTGACGGTGTCCGAGTCGGCGACGCTGATCGGGATGAACCCGACGTCGATCAGGCCGCCGGACTTCAACCGGGCGACGGTGCCGAACGAGGTGTCCGACGCGGTCCCCGCGCCCGCGAGAAACGTCTGGCCGCCATCCGTCGAGCGCTTGTAGTGGGTCGTCGGGCCGGCGCTGCCGACGTCGTCGTTGGTCGTCCAGCCGTACATGACCGAGCTCTGGCTCGAGCCGGGCACCGTGAACGACGAGACGCTGGCGTTGCCCGCGATCGACGCGTCCGACGGGTCGTACACGGTGGTGACCGGACCCTGGTTCCAAGCCCAGTCGGTGGCAGCCCCAGCGTGCGGCAGGCCCACCGCTGACAGTACGGTCGCCGCGACGACGACAGCGATCGATGCTGACAGCGTGCGATGTCTGGGACGGTTGGGCGTATTCACTGCGCACCACCTCCGTATGAAATGAAATTTCATTTCAAATGAGCAGGTTAGGCGGCGGTGTGCTGGAGCGCTACCCCCAAGGTGTGATGACTTGTCGAGTGGCGCGGCTGGCCGGCGATCGGTCACCGGCCAGCACGGCGTCGAAATGGATCAGCTACGTCTCATCACGGCATGGTGAACGTCGGCGTGATTTCGACATAGGACTTACCGGTGACGGGCACCCCGCTGATGGTGCCGGCAACGGACGAGTCACCCGTCCAGAAGCCACTGACGCCAGTGGGGGTCTGGATGGTTGGCTCCTGGTCCTGCTGGAGAGCGGTGACCGTGAGCGCGCCGCCCGGAACGGAGACCTTCCAGTTCTGTGTGTACGTGTACCCGGTTTTCGGACTGGTCCACGTTCCCAGCGGTGTGAGGATGACCTGACTGGGGTCCAGGTTCACTGTCGAGCCGCCCGGGTTGATCCTCGTGGCCACCGTCTGCGCCGGGTTACCGTTCGCGTCGACGATGAAATAGAACATGTACTGAGTGCCATTGGCGAGTTGAACGCTGAACCAGGTCCAGCCGCCCTGGCTACCCGGGATGAACGGACCCCACTGGTGGTCCATCCAGGTGACACCGGTGACCCGGATGGGTACGCCGTGGTCGGTGAGGGTTCCCGTGGTCAGCAGGTTCGTCTCCGAGTAGTAGTAGGACGTTCCGAACGGTCCATACGGAATCACGCCGCCGTTGCCGTACAGCGCGAAGGGCTGGTACTGGTTCGCCTGAAGGCTGATGCCATAACTGCCGTCGGGGAGCGTTGCGGCCAGCGTGTTCCGGCCGTTGATGCCATGCGCGGTGTAGTTGTTCACGGTGACGTCGTAGCCGCCGTGGGGAAGCACGTTGTCGGGCTGCGTCGCGAACTCGTTCATGTCGCTGGCGAAAGTGCCCGTGGTCAGGTCGGTGACGGCGAAAATGCCCTCGTACAGCGCTGAAGTGGGTGCCGTGTTGCCGGGGTTCCGCCGGATGAAGCTCAGCAACACCCCGTACTTGTGCAGCTTGCCCGAAGGGTCCACGCCTGAGACGTGACCGTTGAAGTACCACCACTCCTGCACGCTGGATGGGTGCGGTCCCTCGTCCGTCGGTAACGAGACGGCCGACGTCGCGGACGGTGTGGCCTGCGCCGGCACGACCAGCCCCAACGTGACCAGCGGCAGCAGGACGAGCGCGAGCCACCTCGCCTTCTTCGAGGAACCTTGTGATCTCATCGGACCAACTCCCTCTCTCGGCATATGTATATAGTATCTACTACACAATCCATCGGACCTTAACAGCGACGAAAGGCCCAGAACAAGAGGCGGAAGATGAAGGCCGGTCATCTTCCGCGGGCGCCGGTACGCGTGACCGCCGCTGGATGATCGGGAGGTCGAGCGCGCGGCTGCAGCAGGTCGACGACTGGAACGGGTCCGCTCCGCGGGACGTCTCGTTCAACTGGCGAACGGGTCGTGCTACCGCACGGCGCCACCGGTTTCTGGGCGTTGCGGCGCAGCAAGTGAGGAACCTGGGACGCGCAACCGACCCGGCCCGTGTTCGCGGGCCGACCGTGCCGCCGAATCTGTGGTATTACCGACCTTCGTAGTACATCCGCACTCATGCCGCCCCAGTGCCGTCGCGGCAGCCAGTCACCCACCCGGGAGTGCTTCGATGAAACGTGCCGCCGCCATGCTCTTCGCCGCCATCCTGACGACGGGCGGTGTGGTCACCGCGCAGACGTCGGCGGGCGCCGCTCCCTTGTCGAGGCAGTCGACGCAGCCACCGGCGAGCGAGGTCACGGTGCTGCCGATCCAGGTCACCGGCGATCCCGCGCAGCGGTTCAGCATGGTGATTCTCGGCGACGGCTACACGGCGGCCGACCGGCCGAAGTTCCGGGCTGACGTCGACCGGCACCTGAACACGTTGTGGAGCATCGAGCCGTATCGCACGTACCGCAACTACTTCGACGTCTACGCGGTGGAGACCCCGTCGAAGGACTCGGGGATCAGCTGCGATCCGGACGTGACCTCGCCGCGACGGGACACGCCGCTGGCCACTGCCTTGTGGGGTGGTTGCGACCCGAGCAGCGTCCAGCGGGCGTTGGTGGTGGGCAACGAGGATGCGGCGCGCCAGTACGCCGCGATGGCCACCCCGCACTACGACCAGATCCTGGTGCTGGGCAACAGCAACACCTACGGCGGCGTCGGCGGGACGTTGGCCACCGCGACGGGTGGCAACGCGCTGTCCGCGCTGATCAGCCCGCACGAGCTGGGCCACTCGCTGGGCGGGTTGCAAGACGAGTACGACTACTACTTTCGCGGTGTGCCGGGCGACCCGTACACCGACCCGGAACCGGACTCGGTGCACCTGACCACGTACACCACCGAGCAGATGCAAAGCCAGCATCTGAAGTGGTGGCGCTGGCTGGGCGTTCCGAGCGAGGCCGGTGGGGTGATCGGCCGTTACGAGGGCGGCTCCTACACGCCGACCGGCATCTGGCGACCGAGCCGTCATTCGATCATGAGGTCCCTGGGCTACCAGTACGACCAGGTCTCGCGGGAACGCATGACCCAACGCATCTCGCAGCAAGCCGAGCTGATCACCGCCGCTACCCCGACCACCGCGCCGGTGCCCGCCAACGATGTCGTCTGGGTCGAGACGCCCTACCCCGTCTTTCACCAACTGGACGTGATCTGGAGCCGTAACGGCCAGCCCGTCGCCGGCACCGGCAACGCGCGCAACCTGGATCTGGGCCGACTCGGCGCGCGCCCCGGCGACACCATCGGCATGACCGTGCAGGACCCGACCGACTTCGTCCGCGACCCGGCCATCCGCGCCACGATGACCACCACCCGCACCTGGACGGTCGGCCCGGCTACCCCTGACACGTCCACCGCACCGGCGGCGTTCACCGGCTCCACCGCCACCGACCGCCCGCTCGACGGCACCGAGGTCGTCTACGCCTACCCGACCCACCCGGCCCAGCACACGCTCGTCACGACGTGGCGCCTCGATGGCGCGAACGTCAGCGACCGCGACCACAACGATCAGGCCCTCGACCTGGCCGCCCAGCACGTGATGCCGGGCACGCACACGCTGACCGCGACGGTCAACGACCCGTCCGATCCGTCGGGCGGATCGCAAACCCTGAGCTGGACCGTCGACAACACCGCGCCGTCGACCGACGCGTCTTTGTCCGCGCCGCTGATCCACCTCGCCGGTCCCGACGGGACGGATCACTACGTGTTCAGCGGCCAGTTCGGCATGAAGCTGAGCCCGACCGATGACCAGCCCGGCTTCGTCGAACCGGAGTTCCGGCTCGACCACGACGGCTGGACCAACTACTACGGCTGGCCCACCGATCCGAACGCGCCGTTCCTGTTCACCCCGACCGGCACCGTCATCGACAGCCTGGTCTACGGCAACCTGGGCCCGGAGGGCATGTCACTCCCGTCGTTCGAGCCCCGTACGCCTGGGTACGGTGGCGTGCACACCGTCGAGTACCGCAGCGTCGACACCGCCGGCAACCTCGCCGCCGCCCGGCAGTTCGACGCCACTGTGCTGCCCAGCACCCCGGCCTGCACGACCACTATCACCGGTACTCGGGTCGGACCGCTCGCCCTCACTTCGGGCGTCACGTGCCTGGCCGCCGGCGCTCGAGTCGTCGGCCCGATCCGCGTCGGACCGGGGGCGTCACTTCTCGCCGACCGCGCCACGCTCAACGGATCGCTCACCGCAGCTGGTGCGGCCACCGTCCAGCTCGTCGACACCGCGCTGACCGGATCGCTGCGCGTATCCGGCACGACCGGCGAGCTCACCCTGCTCGGCAACCACGTCATCGGACCGCTCACGCTGACCGGCAACTCGACGGCCCATGCCGCGACTGTCGCCGGCAACGCCGTGGTCGGGCCGCTGTCGTGCACCACGAACACCCCGGCTCCGTCGAACATCGAGCTGCCGAACCACGTGGTCGGGCCGCAGTCCGGTCAGTGCGGATCGGGCTTCTGACGGCACAGCACCCGTCGTGGTTCGACTGATCGGAGTTCAGACCGGGTCAGCTCAGAAGATCGGAAAGGTCAGGCCGTACTCGGACTCCGGGCGGGCGCCGAAGATCCGCCGCTCCGACTCCTCGATCGGGTGATCGTTGATGCTGGCCTCCCGGCGACGCATCAGGCCTTCGTCGCTGAACTCCCACAGCTCGTTGCCGTAGCTGCGGAACCACTGGCCCTCGGCGTTGTGGGACTCGTACTGGAACCGCACGGCGATGCGGTTGCCGCGGAATCCCCAGAGTTCCTTCCGCAGCGCGTACTCCAGCTCGCGCTCCCATTTCTGGGTGAGGAACTCGACGATCTGCGCGCGGCCGACCACGTGCCAGTCCCGGTTTCGCCACTGCGAGTCCTCGGTGTACGCGAGTGAGACCTTCTCCGGATCCCGGGTGTTCCAGGCATCTTCTGCGGCCTGCACCTTGGTTGCGGCCGTCGTCTCGTCGAACGGTGGGAAGGGTGGTCGTGGCGGCATGAAGTAACTCCCTGGGGAAAATGGAGAACGTACGTTCTCCCATCTGGACTAGAGTAGAGAACGATGGTTCTCCGCGCCAGAGGGAGTTGTGGTGAACGACGAGGAAGCGACGACCAGGCTGCTCGACGCGGCTGAGTCGCTGTTCTACGACCGGGGCATCCAGGCGGTCGGATTGGACACCATCCGCACGCACTCGGGCGTCTCGCTCAAGCGGCTCTACGGGCTCTATCCGTCCAAGGAGAGCCTGGTCGAGGCGTATCTGCGCCGCCGCGACGGTCGATGGCTCGGCCGGCTGTCCGGCTACGTGTCGACCCATGCCCGGCGCGCGGAGGACGCCGTGCCAGCGGTCTTCGACTGGCTCTATACCTGGTTCAGCGAGCCTGACTTCCGTGGCTGCGCGTTCATCAACTCCTTCGGGGAACTCGGCCCGACCTATCCGAGCGTTACGGCCGCGGTCCGCGAGCACAAGGCGAACGTGCGCGCCTACCTCCTGGGGCTGACCCGCGCGATCGACCGTCCCGACGAGCTCGCCGACCAGCTGCTCACCCTCGTCGACGGCGCCACCGTGGTCGCCGCCATCACCGGAGATGCCGGCGTGGCTCGATCGAGCCGGGAGGCCGCGGCCACGTTGCTGCGGGCGCGCAAGCAGCGGGCCCGGTAGGGCGAACCACTCCGGTCTCAGTGTTTGGCGGCGTGCATCTGCGTGGCTCCGCGAGGGAACACGGATCGGCTCGACCGTGTTTGGAAATAGGAACCATTATCGGTTGGTGCCCCAGTTCCGAAGGGAACAGCCATGAAGAAGAGAAACTCGCTCCGCTCGCTCGCAGCCAAGGACGGCGCGATCGTTGTCCGTCGTCGCCGGCGGACGTTCGTCATCAACAAGAAGCACCCGCGGTGGAACGCCCGGCAGGGCTAGGCGCGGACTGACTGCGCCAACTGCGCGTCCTGGGCCACGACAGCCGGGCGGGAGTGCGGAACCTAGGGCCCGGGAGGTGATGGGTCCGGCGGGTCGTCGTCGGTGTCGTCGTCTGGGTTGGTCCAGCCGGACAGGTACTGCTCGAACTCGGCCCCGAGCTCGTCGGCGGTGGGCAGCCGGGCGCCGTCGGCCAGCAACGCGCCGCCGCGTCCGGCCGGCATGTCGTCGTATTGCTGCTCGAGCCCGCGAACCAGGTTCGAAACCTCCTCAGATCCCGCCACCTGCTTGTCGACCTGGCCCCGTACCACCTCCGCGGCGTGCACGAGCGCCTCGGTCGGTAGCGACAGTTCACCGGCGCGCGCTACGCATTCCAGCAGCGAGTGCGCGGCATCCGGATACTCGAGCTGGGCCAGGTAGTACGGAACCGCCACCGCGAACCCGCACGCCGGTGTCCCGGCCTCGCCGAGGCGGTACTCCAGCAGGTTTCCGACGCTGGCCGGGACCTGAACCGTCGGCAGCCAGGTCGGGTAGTCGGCGACCAGGTCCGGTGGGGTTCCATGGGCGATCACCGTCGCCGGGCGGGTATGCGGGAGGGCCATCGGGACGGCATTGAGGCCGACCACGAGCCGTACATCGAGTTCGGCAATCAGCAGTCCGATCGCCGCGATGAATCGCTCCCATTGGACATCCGGTTCAGGCCCGGTCAGCAGCAGGAAGGGCACGTCGTTCAGATCCCGGACCAGGTGCACGGCCAGCTCCGGTGCGGCGTAGCCGTCCCAGTGATCTCGGGTGAAGGTCATCTCGGGGCGCCGCGATCGATAGTCGAACAACTGGTCCACGTCGAACGTGACCAGCAGTTCGGAGTCGAGGGCGTTGAGCAGGTGTTCCCGCGCCAGGCGGCGACCGCTACCGGCATCGAGGAAACCGTCCAGTGCCTCGACCAGCACCGGCCGAACCGGTCGGACCAGGTCGGGCCGGGCGCTCATCGTGAACAGACTCGCTGGATCTTGCACGGACGTCCCTTCGCCTGAGGTCGTTACCAGTCTTTCATCCGGTGACGTTCGCTGGTTGCGGCCTGACCTAAGGCTAGGTCAGTGGCGAGCCACCTCTCACTATCGTCGGTCGATGGCCGTCCTCTGGTCGTGAAGATCGCTCACGCGGGTGGGTCGACCCCACGCGCCGGTAGCGTCGGCCCGGTCGAGAGGAGACCGGGCGTGCAGGACACGTTCATCGCCGAGCACATCGTGGCGCCAGCGAGCCGGCCGGGCATGAGCCGGCAGAATCCGTACTGCGTCCGGTACACCATGGACGGGCGGATGGTGGCCCGGCAGGGGGCGATGGTCGCGTATCGAGGCGACCTGACTATCCGTACCAAGGGTCAGGGAGTGCGCAAGCTGGTCAAACGCGCCGTTACCGGTGAGGGACTGGGCCTGATGGAGGTCGAGGGCCACGGCGAGATCTGGCTCGCCGACCTCGCGAAGAACGTGTTCATCGTCGCCGGTGACGGCCTGTCGATCGCCGGGAAAAGCGTGCTGTGCTTCGACCCGTCGCTGCAGTACGAGATCCGCCTGGTCAAGGGTGCCGGCATGAACGCCGGCGGCCTGTTCAACTGCCGCTTCGCCGGTGACGGCTCCATCGCGCTTACTGCCCACGGTCAGCCCATGGTCATTCCGGTGACGTCCGCCGCTCCCGTCCTCGTGGACACCGACGCGGTCATTGGCTGGACCGCGTCGTTGGAGGCCAGCATTCACCGATCCGAAGGAGTCAAGTCATTCGTCAAGGGCGGCTCTGGAGAGATGTTCCAACTGCAGCTGCAGGGCGAGGGATCGGTCATCGTGCAGCCCAGCGAAGGTCCCTTGCCGGCCGCGAAGGGCAAGGGTGTCGCCGACACGATCGGTGAGTTCCTCGCCTAGTGCCCCGCGCCAGAAGTTCGTGACGTAATTCCAGCGTCCAAACGCTGCCGGGCAGACGGCGCAGGAAGATCTCCTGCCGACCTGGATCTTCCTGCACGGGCTGCCTCATAGGCCCCTATAGGCAGGAAGATCTCGTTGGCGGGGCGATCTTCCTGCACGGGCTGCTCGTGCCCAGGCACAGTGCTCATGCTCCCGGCCGAGCCGGCCAGAAATCGGTACCCAGACCTGGTCGACCCGGCCGCGAAGCAACACCGGACATTCACCACGAATTTCTGGCGCAGGACACTAGTGCAGGGTGGTGCGGCCGTCGTCGTGGACGACCCAGCCCGGGTTGTGCGCGACCTCCCAGGGGTGGCCATCCGGGTCGATGAAGATCCCCGAGTAGCCGCCCCAGAACGTCGTCCCCGGCTCACGCGGGATGGTGGCGCCGGCCGCCCGAGCCTCGGCGATCACCTGGTCGACCTCGCCCGGTGAGCGGACGTTGTAGGCGAGCGTTACCCCGCCCCATCCGCCGCCGTCGTCCACGCCGCTGTCGGCGGCCAGCTTGGCCCGATCCCACAGGGCGACGATCAAGCCGTTCGCCTGGAAGAACGCGACCTGGTCGGCGTCGTCGTCCACGCCGTCGGTGACCTGCCAACCGAGCGCCTCGTAGAAGGCGCGCGCCCGGGCGAAATCGCCGACGCCGAGCGTGATCAGACTCAGCCGTTGCTCCATGACCCGGACGCTAGCAATCACGCGGTTGACCGGTTGCGGCCAGGCCGGACCGGTCCCTGTCGGGCGGCGCTAGCGTGGCCTCCCGATCGCAGCGACGTCCCGGAAGGTCCGCAATGCCCGCCAGCCGAATCACTCAACTCCTGTGCAGCGCCGCGGTGCTCGTCATGGTCCTCGTGCAGCTCACGGCACACGAAGGCCCGGCCAAGGACTGGCTCACCATCCTGCTGGGCGCCATCGTCGTCGTACTCGGGATCACGTCGTTCACGCTGGCCCGTCGGGAACAGCGCGCACCGTCCGACCGCAGTCACTGACCCCTCAGTCGATGTGGAACAGGTGGCGTAGCGGCTCGATGGCGAAGTAGATCGCGAACGCCGCGGACACCCCCCACATCAGCGGATGGATGTCGCGCGGCCGCCCGACCGCGACGCGCAGCACCACGTAGCTGATGAACCCCGCACCGACCCCGTTGGTGATCGAGTAGGTGAACGGCATCAGCACCATCGTCAAGAACGCGGGCAGCGCGATGGTGAAATCGCTGAAGTCGATGTTGCGCAACTGGGCGATCATCAGCACGCCCACCACGACCAGCGCCGGCGCCGCTGCCTCGGACGGCACGAACTGCGCGAGCGGCGACAGGAAGATCGTCACGACGAACAGCAGCCCGGTGGTGACGCTGGCGAGCCCGGTCCGAGCGCCGTCGCCGATGCCGGATGCGGACTCGACGTAGGTCGTCGCCGACGAGGCGCCGGCCACCCCTCCGGCCATGGCGGCCACGCCGTCGACGAGCAGCACTTCCTGGATCCGCGGCAGCGTGCCGTCCGGACGCAGCAGCTCCGCCTCGGACGCCAGGCCGATCGTCGTGCCCATCACGTCGAAGAAATCCGACAGCACAAGGGAAAACACGAGAATCAGCGCCGAGATGATGCCCGCCGCCGAGAACCCGCCGAACAGGGACACGTCGCCGAAGACCTTGAAGTCGGGGGCCCCGAAGTGCTTGTGCGCGAACGTCGGCACGTTCAACGCCCACCCCTCGGGGTTCTTGTCCGACTGCAGACCAAGATGCAGCGCGGACTCGAGGATGATCGCGAGCACCGTCGCCGCGACGATGCCGACCAGGATGGCGCCCTTGACCTTCCGAGCGAACAGCACGGCGATCACGAACAACCCGAACACGAAGACGAACGTCGGCCAGCCGTTGAGGTGCCCGTCGATGCCGATGTCGACCGGCGTGCCGGTGCCGCGCCGGACGAAGCCGGCGTCGACCAGGCCGATCAGCGCGATGAACAGGCCGATGCCGGCGGCGATCGCGCTCTTCAGTTCGGCCGGGATGGCGTTGAAGACGGCGACCCGAAATCCGGTGAGCACCAGGACGGTGATCACCGCGCCCTCGAGCACGACCAGCCCCATCGCCGCCGGCCACGACATCTTGCTCGCCACCTGGAACGCGACGAACGCGTTGAGACCGAGCCCGGTGGCCAACGCGAACGGGTACCGGCCGACGATGCCCATCGCCAGCGTCATCACCGCGGCGACCAGTGCCGTGACGGCCGCGATGGCGCTGATGTTCGGGACGTGCCCGCCGCCGAGCAGCTGCCCGTCCGCGTCCGGAACCGTGCCGATGATCAGCGGGTTCAACACCACGATGTAGACCATCGTCACGAACGTGACCAGGCCGCCGCGCATCTCGCGCACGAACGTCGAGCCGCGTTGGGTGATCGAGAAGTAACGGTCCATCGCGCTGCGATACCCGGCGAGAGTGTCGGTCATTGACGCACCTTTCGCGACGGTCTGGGAGACGGCGCCCCGTAGCGTCCCGCATCCCTACCCGGCGAGACCAGTCGCAACGCGCCGTTCGTCCCGCACAGCAGATCGACCGTCTCGTGCAGGACGCCCTCGTCCGGGCGTTCGAACGCTGGGAGCACATCGGCGTCCTGGAGCACACCAATGCCTACATCCGTCGGATGATCGTCAACGACTACCTGTCCTGGCGCCGCCGATTCGGCCGGGTCGTACCGTTCGATCCGAGCATCCATGCCGGATCGCTGGCCCGGAAAGGACGCCAAGTCGGCACAACGGTTAGCCCCTCGCCACTCGTGTTAGGTGTGGATCCGACCGAGGAGGGCTCGTGCAGTTCGAGGAGTTCGTGGCCACGCGCCAGCGCGACCTGCTTCGGTTCTCCACCACGCTCACCAACGACCAGGCGCTGGGCGAGGACCTGGTCCAGGACATCCTGATCCGGGCGCATGCGCGTTGGGACCGGATAACCGAACTCGACCAGCCCTACACCTACGTTCGCCGAATGCTCGTCAACGAGTTCATCTCGTGGCGACGCAAGTGGGCGCGGATCGTGCCACGCGCGGATCTCACCGACGTGCAGGACGACGTCGATCACGCGGCCCGGCACGCCAATCGTGACGCCATGCAGCGAGACATCGCTCGCCTGCCTCGGCGGCAGCGCGCCGTCATCGTGCTGCGGTACTACGAACAGCTTCCCGACGACGAGATCGCGAAGGTCCTCGGCTGCACGCCGAGCACCATCCGCGGCTACGCCATGCGCGCCCTGCAGGCACTGCGCATCAGCCAGACCAATGACGCGACGCCCGTCGCCACAGACCGGAGAACCCGATGATGCGTACCGAGAACGACATCCGAGACGCCCTGTTCGCCAAGGCCGACGAGGCAACGACCGAACTGTCCGAGCTGGCTCTGCGGCCCGTGCCGGCGCGGCACCCGCTCAGGCGGAATCTCCCCGTCGTCGGGGCTATTGCCGCCGCGGCCGCTGTAGCGGCGGCGGTGCCGCTCATAGTTACGCAGTCGGGCAGCGGCCAGGCCGATCCCGCCAGCTCGGCCCGACCTACCCCGCCCAGGCCGTACCCCTCGCGCAACATCAGTCTTCTGGAGATCCGCACCGGCGATGGGGTCTTTCCGACGTACGGTGACTTCGGTTCGGCCTGCCCGGCCAAGCCGGGTTCTCCCGTTCCGACGTGCGCAAAGGTGACCGTCTTCGACCAGGGCACGTTCGACCCGTCACGAATCGGCGACGCGATGCCGGTGACCGTGGCCGGCAAGCCCGGACTATTCGGTAACGCGTCGATCTCTATGTGTGACGCGCCCGCGCCGTCGATCGCCTGGCAGATCGAACCCGGACGCTGGGCCGTGCTTCAGGCCGCGCTGCCGGTCGCTCGGACGAAGGACGTGGAACTGCAGATCGCCAAGGCCGCAGCTGCCGCCGCGCTCAGTGCCGCTAAAAACAGGCCGGCCGGCTCGCAGACTGCCCACAAGATGGCGTACAGCTTCGGCTTCCTGCCCAGCATCGTCTGCAGCGAATGGGGCATCAATCCCACGACGATGTCCCCGGTGTACGACAAGGCCGGCGACGTCGGGGGCGGGGTCGGGCCGATCCTGCGGGCAAACTACCGATCACTCGATCACCGCACGACGTTGACCACGGAGATCTACGGACCGAACGCGCTGCCCGGCCACGCGCCGGCACCTCCCGCCGGCAGTAGTCCGGTCTCGGTCGAAGGCCACCCGGCCTACGTCGGTTCGAGCACGATCGATGTGACGGTGGGGCCGTACACATTCCAGATCGTCTACTCCGGACCGGCCGCGACCCACGACGACCTGCTGCACATCGCGCAGGCGTTGCACTTCCCGGACAACATCAGCAACCGGACGACCTGGTTCGACGAAGAGGCCCTCATGCCCTGACTCGTCCAGCCGACCCGACCCCCGACGCCGGGCCGGTGCCGTCGGTTGCGTGGCAGCTCGGCTCGGGGCGCTGGGCGGTCGCGCAGGGCACGAAGCCGGATCTCCAGACACAACGCATGGAGATCGCCATCGCCACGGCGGTTGACTCGCGGCTCACGCTCTCCGGTGCGGCCGTCAACCCGCCAGGGCTCAGCAAGGACATGCCTTACTGGCTCGGATACATCCCCCAGGCCGCGCACGACGAATGGGGCTGCGGCCGGGCAGATGACAGCAAGGTATCGCTGGGCGGATGGGACTTCGTCGGCGTCGTCACCTACCAGTCGCACGACCATCGGACGTCGCTGACCACACAGATCTACGGCCCAGGCGCATCGCCCGACCCCGCGCCGCAACCACCGTCCGGCAGCCTGCCGATACAGGTTCAGGGCCATACCGTCTACGTCGGCACGCACACCATCGACGCCACCGTCGGCGCGTACAGCATCCGCATCACGTACGCCGGCCCGGCCGTCACCCACGGCGAACTACTCCGCACCGCGCAGGGACTGCGGTTCCCTGCTGACATCGCGAACCGGGCAACGTGGTTCAACTGCTCGGACACCTGAGCCGTTCCCCGCTGAGCGCGATGGGGTTCTCCAGCTCGCCGACGAGCTGGAGGGCCCCGGCCGGGTCCTGCAGGTCGAGCAGCTGCCGGTTGTTGCGCAGCTGCAGGCGGTTGAGGCAGGACAACGCGAACCGCTCGGCGAAGAGGTCGTAGCGCCGGAACCGGTCGGCCAGGTGCGGGGCGCTGTCCTGGTAGTCGCTGACGCACTCGGCGACCGTCCGCCAGAAGGCGTCCTCGTCCAGGATGCCTTCGCCGGCCAGGATCCCGTTGAGAAACCGAAAGAAGCAGTCGAAGACGTCGGTGAAGATCGACAGCAGTTTCAGGTCGTCCGGGACCTCGGCCCGAATGCGCTGCACGCCCGGCGGCAGCGGCGCGTCGGGGTCCATGACGCAGATCTCCTCGGCGATGTCCTTGAAGATCACGCGTTCGACGGCCCCGCCCTCGAGCACGAGGATGACGTTCTCGCCGTGGGGCATGAAGACGAGGTCATAGGCGTAGAAGGCGTGCAGCAGCGGGACGAGGTAGGCGTCGAGGTAGCGGCGCAGCCACACCTGCGGCGCCAACCCGGACGCGGCAATCAGCGCGCCGACGACCGACCGGCCGTCCTCGTCGGTGTGCAGCAGGCTGGCCATGGTGGCCAACCGCTCCCCGCCCGACAGCCCGGGCACGGGGCTCTCCCGCCACAGGGCGGCCAGCATCTTGCGAAACGGCGAGTAGCGGTCGGTGGCGGCCTCGTACTGCCGGTGGTGGTAGCCGACGGCGGCGTGCTCGCGCAGGATCGACAGCCGGGTGCGCTTGAACACCTCGTCGCGATCGATGAGCTCGGCCAGCCAGTCGTTGATGGCCGGGGTGGCCTCCATGTAGGCGGCGGACAGCCCGCGCATGAACCCCATGTTCAGCACCGACAAGGCCGTCTTGACGTAGTGCCTCGACGGGTCGCTGATGTTGAAGAACGTGCGGATCGACTGCTGGGCCAGGTACTCGTCGTCGCTCTCGCCGAGCAGCACCAGGCGCCGCTGTGCAATCTCGCCGGCGAACGTGACGGCCAGCGTGTTCGACCACTGCCAGGGATGGACCGGGACGAGATGGAAGTCGCCGAGGTCGAGCCCGAGGTCGGCCATCGTGGCGGCGAAGCGGCCCAACGTCGCGTCGCCGAGCTCGCCGCGGATGAGCCGGTCGTAGTCGAGATCGGCCCCGCAGCTGAACGTGGAGTGATCGCGATCCGCGGCCAGCCAGATCAGCCGGACGGGTGCCGCCGCCTCCGGCGCGTAGGCGAGGTACTCGTCGGCGTCGAACCCGAGCCGCCCGTTGTTGGCCACGAAGCAGGGATGGCCTTCGGTCATGCCGGTCTCGACGGCCTGGAAACCCGCCCCGATCAGGTCAGCGGCGCGCACCGGTTCCTTGCCGAGCTTGTAGGCGGTGCTGGCCAGCGTCGAGCTGATCTCCTGCAGGTACACGGGCAGGATCTCCGCGGACAGGTCGAGCGTCTCGCGCAAGTCGATGAAGAAGTCGAGGGCGTCCAGGGGTAGCTCGACGCCGTCCCGGTGGCGGGTGATGCTGTCGGCGTCGACGAGCCAGTGGTCGAGGGTCAGGACGCGGGCGGCGAAGCGGTACTCGGTGGCCCCGTCGTCGCCGGCGACCGCGTACCGCCCGGGCGCACCGAGCGGCCGCGGCACGAGCAGGCGTTCGTGGGAGAACTCGGCCAGCGCCTTGCGGATCAGGCGCCGGTTCGCCACGGCCCATCGGTCGGGCATCAGGTGCGCCGTCACGCGTTGACCGCCTGGCTGGCCCGGAACTGCTCACGGGTGCAGGTGCTGAGCAACGCCAGCTTCTCGGGCTTGCGAATCGCCGCGACCTCCTCGAATCCGACCACCGCGTTGAGCGCGCGCACGGCGGCGTTACGGACGTCGGGCTCGACGACGACGCGGCGCGTGGCCGGATCGTCGAAGAGGAAGCTCATGACGGTGGTGATCACCGCCCGGGTGAACCCGTGAATCGGGGTGTCGGTGGGCGAGCACAAGAAGTGCATGCCGACATCGCCGGGGCGGGTGTCGTAGCGGCCGGCGAGTTCGACGTACGCCGGGTCGTAGCGTTCGACGAGGAATGCGGGCCGGCCGTCGTACCGGCCGAGGAACGCATCGTGATGCGGGTGGTCGGCGATCTCGCGATACTCCAGGGCGACCTCGTGGACGTCGGCGCCCAGCATGAGCCAGTAGGCGGCCTTGGGGTGGGTGACCCAGCCGTGCAGCAACGGGGCGTCGGCCTCGGGGTCGACGAGACGCAGCGAGAACACGCCGAGGTGGGCGTCGATGCGGGTGAACACAGTCATGTGGGTGCTCCGAACTCCTGGAAGGCGATGGCCTTCTCGACCGGGTAGTACTCGCGGCCCAGCAGCTCGCGGACGATCCACGAGTTGCGGTAGGGGCCCATGCCGAGATCGGGCGAGGTGATGCTGTGCGTGTGGACGCCGGCGTTCTGCAGGAAGATCCCGCGTCCGGTGATGTCGATGCTGTAGTTGCGGGCGACGCTGAAGCGACCGGAGCCGTCCCAGCGGATGCGGTCGCGAATCGGCTCGAGGAAGGCGGGCAGCTCGTAGCGGTAGCCGGTGGCGAGCACGAGCCCCTGGGTGGTGAGGGTGAAGTCCCGGCCCTGCTCGTCGTGACGAAGCGCCAAGGTGTACGAGCCCGAGCCCGATGCGCCCACGACGGCGGTGTTGGTCATGAGCGTCGTGGGCACCGGACCGGCGACGCTCTTCTGATACAGCAGGTCGAAGATGGCGTTGATCAGCTCGGCGTCGATGCCCTTGAACAGGCCCTTCTGCCGCTCGACCAGCCGGTCGCGGGTGGCCTCGGGCAGGGCGTGGTAGTAGTCCACGTACTCCGGCGAGGTCATCTCCAGGGTCAGCTTCGTGTACTCGAGCGGGAAGAATCGCGCCGAGCGGGTGACCCAGTCCAGGCGGTAGCCGTGGACGTCGATATCGGCGAGCAGGTCGTAGTAGATCTCGGCCGCGCTCTGCCCGCTGCCGACCACGGTGATGCTGTCCTTGGCCTGCAGGTCGGCCTTGGCGGACAGGTATTGCGAGCTGTGCACGACCTCGCCGTCCAGGCCCCGGCAGGATTCGGGGACGTACGGCGGGGTGCCCGTGCCCAGCACCAGGTGGCGGGCGCGGTAGGAGGCATCGCCGGTGCGGACGAGGTAGCAGCCGTCGTCGTAGGTGACCTCGGTGACGGTCTGGTCGAAGCGCACGTTGGCCAGCTTCGAGGCGGCCCAGCGGCAGTAATCGGCGTACTCGCTGCGCAGCGGGTAGAAGCTCTCGCGGATGTAGAACGGGTACAGCCGTCCGTTCTCCTTCAGGTAGTTCAGGAACGAGTACGGCGAAGTGGGATCGGCCAGGGTGACCAGGTCGGCCATGAACGGCGTCTGCAGCGTGACACCGTCGAGCAGCATGCCCGGATGCCACTCGAAGCGCGGGCCGGCCTCCAGGAACAGTCCGTCCAGCTCGTCGATCGGTTCGGTCAGGCAGGCCAGGCCGAGGTTGAACGGGCCGAGCCCGATCGCGATGAAGTCACGAAGCTCGGACACGAGTGACCTCCCGCGACACGAACCGCTCGGCCTGCTCGGCGAGAACGTCGAGGACGTACGCGATGTCGTCCAGCGAGGTCTCCGGGTTGAGCAGGGTGAACTTGAGGTAGTGGCGACCGTCGACGACGGTCGCGGCGACGATGGCCTCGCCGGCGGCGGCGATCGCCTCGCGGGCGTGCAGGTTGGCGGCGTCGGCCAGCCCGTGGTCGATCGGGTGGTCGACCGGGCCGGGCGGCCGCCACCGGAAGACGAGCGTGCTGAGGTCGGACTTGGCGACGACCTCGAAGCGCGGGTCGTCCTCCAGCAGCCGCCACGCCTCGGCGGCCTGGTCGATCACCTCGTCGAAGAGCGCGCCGACCGCATCGGCCCCCATGATGCGCAGGGTCAGCCAGAGCTTGAGCGCGTCGAAACGCCGAGTCGTCTGCAGGCTCTTGTCGACCTGGTTGGGCTCGGTCGTCCGGGCCGGATTGAGGTAGTCGGCGTGGTAGGTGACGTGGCGCAGGGTGGCCCGGTCGCGCACCAGCACCGCGCTCGAGCTGACCGGTTGGAAGAACGACTTGTGATAGTCGACGGTGACCGAGTCCGCGTGCTCGATGCCGTCCAGCAGGTGGCGGCGGGTACGGGACACGAGCAGTCCGCAGCCGTAGGCGGCGTCCACGTGCATCCACGCTCCGGCCCACCGGCACAGGTCCGCGATCTGCGGCAGCGGGTCGATGGAGCCGAAGTCGGTGGTGCCGGCGGTCGCGACGACGGCCATGACGAGTTCGTCGGCGCTGCGGCAACGGTCGATCTCGCGGGCGAGGGCGGCGGGACGCATCCGGCGCTCGCGGTCGCACTCGACGGCGACGACGGCGTCCGGGCCGAGACCGAGCAGTTCGGCGGCGGTGCGGACGCTGAAGTGGCTGACCTCCGAGGCGAGGATGCGCAGCCGGGGCAGGATCTCGTGCTTGCCCAGCGGCGTCGGGGCGTTCTTGGCCGCGAGCTCGCAGGCCTCGTCGCGAGCGAGCAGCAAGGCTTGCAGGTTCGACTGGGTGCCGCCGCTGGTGAAGACCCCGTCGGCGTCGGCACCGAGTCCGATGCGGTCAGCCGTCCAGTCGATGACGCGGCGTTCGATCAGCGTGGCTCCGGCGCTCTGGTCCCAGGTGTCGAGCGAGGAGTTGACGGCGGCGAGGACGGCTTCGCCGAGCAGGGCCGGGATGACCACCGGGCAGTTGAGGTGGGCGAGGTAGCGCGGGTGATGGAAGTAGACGGCGTCGCGGAGGTAGACCTCCTCGAGCTCGTCGAGCGCCGTGGCGGGATCACCGAGCGGGACGTCGAGGTCGACGGCCGCGATCTCGGCGGCGAGCCGGGCCGGCGTGATGCCGGTGAACGGCGCGTCGGTGCGGGTGAGGCGGCGGGCGACCCGGTCGATGCCGGCGGTGAGATCGCGGCGGTAGCGCTCGGCGTTGCGGTCGTTGAGCAGGTGGCGCCGGGCGGCGGAGGCTTGGGGGTTGGCGAGGGGGCTCATGCGAGGGCGGGTCCTCTCGGGTTAGGTTAGGCATACCTAAGCTAGAGGCAGAACCCGAACGCCCACAAGGGGGACGTACGCCACACGACTATTCGACGTTGTCCGCGCTTCGCAGTGCTATCGCGTCGTCACGCGCGGACAACTCGGGAAAGTTGGCCGGCGAGCACGGCCGGGGCTTCGACGACCGACGGCCCGTACCAGGTCAGGTGCCGGCCGCTGACGAGCGCGACGTCCTGGCCGGGGAAGCACTCCGGGCCGTCCTCAGCACTGAACGCGTAGGGCTCGTCGGGCAGCACGACCAGCTCGGCGGCGCGCAGCTCGTCGAGCGCGACCTTCGGGTAGCGCTGCGCCGCTTCACCGAACGCGTTGTGGACGCCGAGGCGGGCGAGGACGTCGCCGGCGAACGTGTCCCGGCCGAGCACCATCCACGGACGCCGCCAGATCGGCACCACCGCTCGGCGCAGTGAGCCCCGAGCCACCGCCGTCCAGGCAGCCTCCGCACTATCCAGCCAGGCTGGACGATCCAGCCGGCAAGCGAGGCGCAGCATCCGGTCGAGAGACGTGAGCGCCTCGTCGACGGTGCGCACGTCGGTCACCCATACGGCCAGGCCGGCGGCGCGCAACGCGTCGAGGTCGGGCAGGCGGTTCTCCTCCTCGTTGGCCAGCACGACGTCCGGCGCCAGGTCGGCGATGCGGGCCACGTCGGGGTTCTTCGTCCCGCCGATACGCGTCACGGCGAGCCCAGCCGGGTGCGTACACCAGTCGGTCGCGCCGACGAGCAGCCCCGGGGCGGTCGCGGCCACCGACTCGGTCAGCGACGGCACCAGCGAGACGACGCGCGCCACCCGATCCGGCACGGCGACCGGCGTGCCGAGATCGTCGGCGATCAGCGTCACAGCCATTACTTCACCATGCCGGACAACGGCGCGATGCAGCGCCGGCGTTGCTTATCTGAGAGCCTGGCCGAGGGCGCAGGGAGGCGCAGGAGGCAAAGGGAGGCTCGGTGACGTTCGACGAGTTCGCGGCGACGCGGCTCGATGCGGTGCTGCGCTTCGCCGTGGTGCTCACGAACGACCGAGGGCTGGCCGAAGACGTCGTCCAGGAGGTGCTGATCCGTGCTTACCAGCGCTGGACCCAGATCGCCGAGATGGAGCACCCGGAGGCGTACGTCCGGCGCATGGTCGTCAACGAGTTCCTGTCCTGGCGGCGCAAGTGGGCCCGCTACGTCCCGCAGGCCGACGTCGAGCCGGACACTCGCCAACCCGATCACGCCGAGGTGCACGCTGAGCGCTCGGCCCTGCTCGCCGAGGTGGTCAAGCTGCCCCGCCGCCAGCGCACGGTACTCGTCCTGCGCTACTACGAAGGGATGTCCGACGCGCAGATCGCC
>Ga0137412_10000740_pt1 | contig 24124 bp, 21 predicted proteins | sample CZODoug2_1_16fun_FD_122160 | JGI IMG/M metagenome (GOLD analysis project Ga0137412, IMG submission 122160) | Vadose zone soil fungal communities from Angelo Coast Range Reserve, California, USA - CZODoug2_1_16fungal (Hybrid Assembly) | ecosystem: Environmental > Terrestrial > Soil > Vadose zone... | reverse complement strand
GCGATGATCCCGCCCATCGCCTCGAACAACTGGGTCAGGGCGGCCCAGGAGTCAGGCTCCTCCAGCGCTTCGGCGGCCACCGTCGCCACATGCGTCAGGCGTTCCTGGAACAGCGCCTCGACGAGTTCGTCGCGGTTGGCGAAGCGCCGGTAGACGGTGCCCACACCGAGTCCGGCGTGCGCCGCGATGTCGTCGAGGGTCACTTCCAGACCGCGCGCCGCGAACACCTCGGCGGCCGCGGCCAGGATCCGCTCGCGGTTGCGCGCAGCGTCGGCCCGCAGCGGCTTCGCCGCGACCTCGTCCGTTCGCATGAGGTCAAGAGTAACCCATAAAGCGGAGGCGTAGCCTCCGGATCGGTGTTAGGGTCGCTGCGAACCGGAGGAATAACCTCCGCTTGCGTTGCCGTTCCGTTCGGTGACGAGGGAGACAAGACGACGATGAACCAGACCATCCCGGCCCCGCGCCCCGCGGCCGACTCCGCCAAAGAGAACGCGCGCCGTTGGCTCGTGCTCGCCGTGTTGGGCGTCGCCCAACTGATGGTCGTGCTCGACGCGACGATCATGAACGTGGCGCTGCCGACTGCGCAGCACGCGCTCGGCTTCTCCGATTCCGACCGGCAATGGGTGGTCACCGCCTACGCGCTGAGCTTCGGCAGCCTGCTGCTGCTCGGCGGCCGGCTGGGCGACCTGCTCGGGCGGCGCACGACCTTCCTGATCGGCCTCGCCGGGTTCGCCGCCGCCTCCGCCTTCGGTGGCGCGGCGCAGAACTTCGGGATGTTGGTCGTGGCCCGCGCCGCTCAGGGCGTGTTCGGTGCGCTGCTCGCGCCCGCCGCGCTCGGCCTGCTGACCACCACGTTCACCGACCCGCGGGAGCGGGCCAAGGCGTTCGGCATTTTCGGCGCGCTGGCCGGTACCGGCGGGGCAATCGGCCTGCTGCTCGGCGGCGGACTGACCACCTACGCCTCGTGGCGCTGGGCGCTCTACATCAACGTCGGTTTCGCCGGTGTCGCGATGGCCGGGGCTGCGGCCCTGCTGCCCCGCTTCGTTCGCACCGGCGCCGCACACCTGGACTGGGTCGGCACGCTGACCGCGTCGGCAGGCTTGTTCTCTCTGGTCTATGGCCTCTCGCACGCCGAGACCGGCGGCTGGGCATCCACGACCACCCTCGGGTTCCTGGCCGCCGCCGTGGTCCTGCTCGCCGGCTTCGGCTGGTCGCAGACCAAGGTTGCCCACCCGCTGCTGCCGCCGCGGGTCGTGCTGGACCGCGACCGGGCGGGCGCGTACCTCGCCATGCTGGTCGTCGGCTCCGGGATGTTCGCGGTCTTCCTGTTCCTCACCTACTACCTGCAGGCGACGCTGGGCTTCTCGGCGATCCGTACCGGGGTCGCGTTCCTGCCGATGGTGGCCGCCCTCATCGCCACCGCGCAGGTGACAAGCCTGGTGCTGCTCCGCCAGCTCGGCGCGCGAGTGCTGGTCCCGACCGGGATGGCCATCTCGGCGCTCGGCATGTCGGTGCTGGCGCAGATCTCGCTGGACAGCGGCTACGCCGCCCACGTGCTGCCCGGCCTGGTCGTGATGGGCATTGGTGTCGGCATGGTGTTCGCCACCGCGATGCAGAGTGCGGTCTCCGGGGTCGAGCCCCGTGACGCCGGCGTCGCCTCGGCGATGGTCAACACCGTGCAGCAGGTCGGCGGCTCCATCGGCATCGCGCTGCTGGGCACCGTGGCCGGCAACGCTGCCTCCGGCTACCTGACCGGCAAGGGCACCCCGACCCCGGCGCTGCTGGAGGCCGCCGCGGTGCACTCCTACACGACGACGTTCGAATGGGCCGGCGCGATCCTGGCGGTGGGTGCGGTCCTGGTCGCCTCGGTGCTCAAGTCGGGTGGGGCGATCGTGCACGCGCCGGCCATCGTCGCCGAGCCGGTGCTGGTGCACTGATCGGGCGAGTTCAGTCCCGCATGTCGGTCCGCAGCGCGGCACGCAGCCGCGCTGCGGCCTTCGGGTCTGCGGGCGGGGGCGGTACGGGATCGACGGTCCAGCCGGGTCTTTGCGGCATCGGCGGGACCGTCGTCCCGTACAGCCAGTCGCGCAGGAACGGCGCGACGGTCTTGTCGCCGGAGACCTCCACCGCGGTGGTGATGTAGTCCTCGGTGCTCGCGTTGCCGTAGCGGTAGCGGGTCAGGATCGTGTGCTCGATGCGGTCGAAGGTCGCTTGCCCGACGCGCAGCGCCAGTGCGTACAGCACCAGGGTTCCGCCGGTGTAGCGGTTGCTGTCGAACAGGGTCAGTGCACTCGGGCGGGCCACCGGTCCCGACTCGGCGCGCCAGGTGTTCGCCTTCGCGTAGACCTTGCGCATCCGATCGTCGAACGTGGTGCTGCCGTAGGTGTCGGTCCAACCGCGGAAGTATCGGTAGTGCAGCGCGTAGTACTCGGCGTGGCCCTCGTTCAGCCACAGGTCCGCCCAGGTCCGCGGCGTCACGCTGTCGCCCCACCAACTGTGCGTCAGTTCGTGCATCATGTGCCCGCCGATTTTGTCCTCGGCCTGCAACAGGAAGCTCGCCCGGTACAGGGTGAGGGTCTGCGTCTCCAGGCCGTTGAACGGGAACGGCTCCGCGGCGGCTCCGTTGATCGGCAGCAGGCCGTAGGCCGTGAACGGGAAGTCGCCCAACTGCCCGGTGATCCAGTCCAACTGATTTGGCGTCAGATTCAGCGCGGTCTCGAGCACGGGAGCCTCGAATTGTGGGGCGAAGTCGCGCAGACGTACACCCCGATGTTCGCCGTGGTCGACCTCGGTGAATTGGCCGACGGCGATCTGGGCGAGTTCGGTGGCCATCGGCGCGGCCTGGGTGAAGGTGGCGGTGGTGGTGCCGTCCGGGTTGGTCACGGAGCTGGTCATCAGCCCGTTGGCGACGCCGACCAGGCCCGGCGGGGTGGTGATGTGGAAGGTGAACACGGCCTTGTCCGACGGGTGGTCGTTGCACGGGAACACCGCGTGTGCCGCGGCCGGCTGCCCGGCGGTGGCGAAGCCGTCCAACGTCGGGACGAACCCGCCGAACGGTTGCGGGATGCGCGCCGGGTCGGCCTGATAGACCACGGTGATCAGGAACGTCCGGCCCTTGGCGAGCTCCGTCGCCGGGGTGATCAGCAACTTCTCGCCGGCCGTGGTGAACTGTGCGGCCACCCCGTCCACCCGCACCGTGGCGATGTCCAGTGCGGCCGCGTCGAGGCTGAACCGGCTCAACGTCTGCGTCGCCCGGGCCCGCGCCCCGACCACCCCGCGCAGCCGGCGGGTGACCGCGTCGTAGGCGACGTTCACGTCGTAGGACCGGACGTCGTACCCGCCGTTGCCGAGGTTGGGGAAGACCGGGTCCCCGAGGCCGGCGGCGCCGACGGTGCCCGGCTCGGCGGCCCCGGCGGACGGAGGCAGCACCACCACCGCAGCGACGACCGCCACCGCCGCCATCGTTCCCACTCGACCCACGGGTACATCCCACCGTCAGTCGGAAGTCAGTCCTGCACCGACACGCCTCAGGTCAGGTCGCGGTTCTCCAGCCAGATTCGGCTCACGATCAACAGCAGTGTTCCCGACGTGATCAGCGCCAGCGCATCCAGCCACTGGATGTGATCCGCTGCGGCAGTGGCGTTGTAGTAGCCGAACGGGTTGAGGCGTCGCAGGACGTGCAACGGGTGCCACAGCAGCGCGACCAGGTTGGCCACGTAGGACCCGGCGGCAATCGCGGTAGCGGCACCGAGCGCGGCGCCGCGGGTCTGCGCTCGGGCCGATGCCGCGAACGAGGCGGCGGCGAAGAAGAACGACAGCGCACCGAACTGCACGGCCAGCTGCAACGGAACCCAGGCCGACGCCTCGGACAGATCCGAGGAGAGTCGCGATCCGATCAGCGCACCGGCGACCGCGCAGGCGAGCACCGAGGTCTGCGCGATGAGCCAGCCCACCAGGCGTGCGCCCAGGACGGCGGTGCGGGATACCGGGGCCGTGTACAGCATCTCGGCCCGGCCGCTCTCCACGTCGGCGGCGATGGCGCCGACACCGCTGGAGACCGCCACGGTGATCGACAGCAACAGGAACAACGGGTGGGAGAAGCTGAACCCGATGTAGTTGGCGGGCACGGCGATGTCGGCCGATGGCGACCCGGAGATCGCGGACATCATCTTCGCGGGGGTTCCGGAGCCGAAGCTGCGGGTCACCCCCGCCCGGCCGCCCAGGCCGCTGTAGGTGCCGGTGATCAGGAGCAACACGACCAGACAACCGAGACCGAGCCCGGCGAGACTGCGCCACCGTGCGCGCAGGTCGGCAACCATCAGGCTGCGCATCAAGCGCCCTCGCCGTACATGTCCAGAAAGACGTCCTCCAGGGAAGCCGGAACCACGGTCAGATCCAGCAACCCCGGTTCGGCCGCGAGTTCGCGCAGCACGTCGAGCCGTCCCGCGGGGATCCGACCCCGCGCCACGCAGCCCTCCACCTGCCCCGCGCTCAGTGCCGCCGGGGCCCACGGCGGCGGGGCTTCGTAGGTCAGCGTCACTTCCCGGGAGGCGTGGTGCCGCAATTCATCGACCGCCGCGACCCGCAACACGCGACCCGCGCGCATGAGGATCACCGCGTCGCAGACCTCCTCGACCTCGCCGAGCACATGCGAGGACAACAGGACGGTCCGCCCGGAGGCGGCGACCCAACGGAGCAAGCCGCAGAACGCCCGGTGCGCGAGCGGGTCCAACCGGTTGGCCGGTTCGTCCAGCACCACCAGGTCGGGACGGTGCTGCAACGCACCCACGATGGCAAGCTTCTGCCGCATGCCGGAGGAGAACGCGCGCACCGGTAGCTGGAGGTCACGTTCGGTCAGGGACAACGCGGCCGCGACCTCGTCACGATCGGGCGGGCACCGCCGCGCAATCCGGCCAACAGATCCAGGTTCTGCAGCCCCGTGAGGTTGAGCACGAACGTCGGGTCGGCCGGCATGTAACCCAGCACCCGCCGCGCCGCGGGCACCCGCGCGCTGCGACCGAACAGCCGCACCCGGCCGGAGCTCGGGCGGATCAGGCCGCCGATCATCCGCAGCGTGGTGGTCTTGCCGGCCCCGTTCGGGCCCAGGAAACCGGTCACCGAACCCGGCGCGAGGCTGAACGACACGTCGTCGACCGCGGTCGTTTGACCGAAGGTCTTGGTCAGTGCGGACAGCTCCACGGGCGGGGCTGCGGCGGCGGTGGACACCAGTTGATCATCGCCTGCGTGGACTCTGCGGTGCAGGCAATGGTCCTGATTTCAGCTCATTCCGCCGTGAGCTTTGCGCGAAGAAGGGCCCCACCGGTATCCGGTGAGGCCCTCGTCGTCGTGCGAATTTACTTCCAGGTATAGATCACGAACTGGTCCGGGTCCGGCACGAAGCCGTTCGGCGAACCGTCCGGGTTGGACGTGGTGTTGCTGGCCGTGTACTTGTAGATGAACTCACGGCCCTGGCCCAGGTCGTGGCTCCAGTTGCTGCTGGTGCGCTCGGCCGGTGTGTAGGCGAAACGCTGGTCCAGTGAGGCGTCGGACTGGTAGATCGTTCCGTTGTCCCACTGCGCCATCATCCGCGCACGGGTGAGGTTCGGGCCGACGGCCTTCGCGGCTGAGGCGAAGATGTTCACCCCGACGTAGCTGGCCTGGACGATGTGGTGGTTGGTACCGGCGTTGGTCCGGGCGTACTTGTTCATCGTGGAGATGAACTCCGGGCCCCACAGCTTGTAGGTGGTGTTGGTCCAGTACCGGTTCACCGGCCACTTGCCGAACAGCGAACCGAGCACCTCCGCCGCGAGGTGGTTACCGCTGATGCCCTTGGGCGGGTAGTAACCCTGCTGGGCAGCCTCGACCATGAACTTCGCCATGGTGGCCGGGTTGATCACGTAGTGAATGATGTGCTCCGGCGCGGCTGCCCGCATCGACAGCACGTAGGCGGACATCGAGGTCTCGGAGATCGAGACGTCGGCACGCTTGACCATCTTCGCCCCGGAGGCGTCGAGGACCTTCGCCACGGTGTTGCAGGCCAGCTGCATCTCCGGGGAGGTCAGGCAGATCATCCCGTAGGTCTTGGGCTGGATGACGTTCTTCGCCCAGTTCGCCCCGGCCATCGCCTCGTGGATCATCGACATGTGGGTGGGGAACATGAACGGGTCCTGCCACTCGGTCTGGGAGTAAGCCCACATACCGAACGCCGGGATTTGGTACTGCTTGAGGTCGTCGTGCACCGAGCCGCTGCCCCAGCTCGAGATGCTCATGATCGAGAAGATCTTGTCCTGACCGACGAGCTTCTTGATGCAGCCCTTGGTCCGGGAGACCTCGCCCGGGCCGTCGTCGCAGTCGATGAGGGACAACCGTCGGCCGAGAATGCCGCCGCGGTCGTTGATCGCGCTCATGCTCGCCCGGATGCCGTTGACCAGCGGGGTAACCAGGACGTTGCCCAGCGCCATACCGTGCATCGAGATCGTGCCGAACTTGATCTCATCCTTGGTCACGCCGACGTCGGTGGCGCCGTCCTTTGCCGCTGCGATCTTCTCGTTCTCCGCGGCCTGAGACGCGTCGTCGATCGAATGCACACCATCGGCGGAGGCGAGCGCTGCCTTGGTGCCGGCGGCCTTCTGGTTCTTCGTGGACTTCGCCTTGGGCGCAGTGCCTGCCTTGGCGACCGGAGCCAGTGCCGTGGCGGCCTTCACCGGGGCTCCCACGTCGGTTGACGTGCCGGTCGAGGTGGCTCCCTTGGCCTCGGGAGGAGCAGGCGCGGTGGCCGCCGAGGTGCCGGGGTCCGCGGCCTGCGCGGCCGGGGCCGCGGGCTGCTCGGCCACGCTGGCGGTACCGCCACCGCTGCCGCAGGCCGCGAGCACCAACGTCGCGCTGATCACCGTGGGGGTCAGATACAGCCATCGCTGTCTGGTCATTGTTCGCACAGGTACTCCAGGTCGGGGGGTCGAGTCGGCTGTGCCGGCGAGGCAATCGGTCCGGAGGGGGCGTGGGCAGCCCTGAGCGGACGCGACCCGGCGATCCACGGGGGACGTGGACCCTTTAAGTACGAACTGTTCTCGCACTGTCGCACATTTCCTGAGAAAAACATAAGAGAACCCCATAAAGAGACCGGATGACGCCACCCAGGGGGCACGTCCGGGGCCGCACCCGCGCGCTGACAGGGCGTCAGTTCAGGTCTGGGTCGGGCTTCCGCGCGGGTTAGCGGAGGGCAAGGCGGATTGCAACGATTGTCCGGTTTGCCCTGGTTTTCTTAATTTCTCCTGAGTAAGTTGGCGCACGGAGACGAGCGGTCCCCCTCGTCCCCCGTGCAGACCGCATGAGGAGGCTCAGCCATGCGCGGAATCTCAGTCGTCACGAAGGTCGGTGTGGTCGCAACCGTTGTGTCCATCAGCGTCCTGAGCACGGGCGTCGCCCGTGCCACCCCGCCGTCGGGCGGTGTCCAGTTGAAGGACCTCGCTCGGGCACAGGCGGTCGAGAGCGCCTCCGTGCCGATCAAGCCCGGCACCACTCTGGTGTCGGGGGCGTACACCCTTGCTCCCGGCGGTGAGACCGGGTGGCGGCAGCTGCCCGGCGCCGCGGTCCTCGCCGTGACGAAGGGGACCATGACGGTGCGCCGTGCCGACGGGTGCAGCGCCAAGAACTACGCCCTCGGGCAGGCATCGGTGGTGCCGGGGGGTACGTACCTGATCGAGAACGCCGGCAAGGAGCCGCTCGAGCTCTACGGCGTCTTCTTCGACCAGGCTCGCGGCGCCCCGAAACCGTTGGTCGAGGGCGCGACGGCCGCGGCCCCGACCAAGTGTGCGGCCGGGTTCCGGGCGGCGTCGGCCCCCACGGGAGTGTCGATGGCCGGCCATGAGGCGGCGACCATGATGCCCGGCATGTTCGGCAACGGCGCGAAGCTCGACATCGAGGCCGGCAAGGATGTCTTCGTCGGCTTCCTCGACCTCTCACCCGGGTTCAGCAGTGGCTGGCTCACGCACCTACCGGCCGTGAACATCGTGTCGGGCGGGGTACTCAGCTACGTCATGGCGCGGGACGGCAAGTGCGACACCAGTGAGAAGTACGACGCCGGCCAGGCCTTCTTCCACCCGGCGCATCGCCACATGGCGTTCAACGAGGGCAAGGACGACGTCCTGCTCACCACCATGTACGTCAACCTGCCGCACGACACCAACCCGGCGCCGGTGATCGGCAACACCATCGCGGCCGATGACTTCACGCAGGCGCCGCCCGCGGACTGCCCCCGGCTGCGCTGAGGTCAACCGGAGATGACCAGTGGTCGTAACGTCGCGGCCCGGCTGGCACCGGCGGTCGCCGCCGTCTGCCTGGTCGGGCTGGCCGGCGTCCCGTCCTTCGCCGTCTCGCAATCCGATGGGGGCACCTGCAGCCCCGACGGCACCTCCTTGTCGATCGTCGCCTTCGACGGCAAGTTCGACAAGAAATGCCTGGCCGCCCCGGGCGGCCAGGCCTTCTCCATCGACTTCAAGAACCTGGACCGCGGTCTTCCGCACAATCTGGCGATCTACCGGGACCAGGCGGCCGGGAAGTTGCTCTTCAAGGGCGATCTCATCAACGGGCCGGGCTTCACCACCTACTCGGTCCCGGCCCTGCCGGCCGGTCGATGGTTCTTCCGCTGCGATCCACACCCCGACATGAACGGGACGTTCATCGTGGGGAAGCCGTAGGCCGCGACCCGCACATGTCCAAGAACGACGCAAGGGCCGAGCGTGAAGCTCGGCCCTTGGGCTTTGGTCGGGGTAGCGGGATTTGAACCCACGACCTCTTCGTCTTCGGGTTGCCGCTCGATCGTGCCGTTGCCCGGTCCGCCGTATGTTGATCTTGACTGAATGAAGGACCGCTTCTTGCGCCGGCGCTCGCGGGTCCGGCATAACCTACGGCCGGGTGGGCGCTCTGCCGAGAGCGACCGTTCATCCGTGTTGCCGCCACGTCGGCATCCTGCCGCAGAGAGCTGAGTTCGATGGTCTGGAGATCCCACCCGTGACCCCGGCTGGACAGGGTATTTCCCCGCGGTGGCGCAGCTCGCTCCTGGCGAGGGCGCCCCGGCGCCGTATGCCGAAGCTGCATCACATCAACGCGGGTGAGGCCTTCATTCTGCGATCCGAGGTGAAGAGCTACATCGCGCCGGAGTTCACACTGCCCGCCGGCGCGACGGTCATGGACGTGGGCGCCAACATCGGTTATTTCTCCGCATACGTTCATCATCTGCTGGGCGGTGACGTACGGATCTGCGCCTTCGAGCCGATGCCCCCGGTCTTCGCGGTGCTCGAGCGGAACATGCGCGAACGATGCGGTGCCCGCGCCACGGCGTTCCCCTTCGGTCTATCCGACCGGGAGCAGGACCTGGAGTTCACCTACTTCCCGAAGGCGACCGTGCTGTCCTCCTCGCGTCGGACCGCGGAAACTCTCGAGACGGAAGCCGACGAGATGGTGGCCCGGATGAACACGTGGGGTGGACCCACCGGCCTGCTGTCTGCCGTCAAGCGGGCGCAGGCCTCGGTGAGCAGGCAGGTCGTGCGGCGCATGTTCGCCAATCTGGAATCCCAGACGTTTCCCGTCCGGGTCCGCCCACTCTCGGCGGTGATCGATGAACTCGGCCTCACCGCGATCGATCTGCTGAAAATCGACGTCGAGGGCGCAGAGCTCGACGTCCTCAACGGCATCGAGGACCGCCACTGGCCCACCATTCGCCAGCTTGCCCTCGAGGTGGAGCGATGGACCGAAAGGTCGCCGGTCGTGGCGCAATTCCTGGCGTCGAAGAACTTCCGGGTCCGCACCGAGCAGAGCGCGATGTCGCGGAGGATGAACGTCGGACTGATCTACGCGGTGGCCGAGTCGGGGTCGTGAGGATCGATCGATAAAGCCGAACGTGACACCCTGATCTGGGCTTCTATGTCAGCGGCCCTCCCGGTCTCCCGGAAGGGCCGCTGAATTGCGTCGGGGTAGCGGGATTTGAACCCACGACCTCTTCGTCCCGAACGAAGCGCGCTACCAAGCTGCGCTATACCCCGAAGTTGCTGTTTTCGTGACTTGCCGAGCGCCGCGGTCGGCCAACAACCGCGCCGGGCGAGTGTATCCGGGCGGGCTGGTCGGGCCGAAACCGGTTAGACGTCGTCCTCGGCCGTCAGGGTGAGCAACGTCGCCTCGGGCCGGCAGCAGATCCGCACCGGTGCGTAGGGGGAGGTGCCCAGGCCGGCGGAGACGTGCAGCCAGGCCGCGCCGGGCACTCGCCAGTCGGGGTGGCGGGACAGGCCGCGGGCCCGCTTGCGGTCCAGGTCGCAGTTGGTCACCAGCGCGCCGTAGAAGGGCAGGCGCAGCTGCCCGCCGTGGGTGTGGCCGGCGATGATCAGCTGGTGCCCGTCGGCGGCCATCGCGTCGAGCACCCGCAGGTACGGCGCGTGCACCACGCCCAGGGACAGGTCGGTGGCCCGGTCGGCCGGCCCGCAGACGTCGCCGTAGCGGTCCCGGTTGACGTGGGGGTCGTCCACGCCGACCAGGTCGACCACCCGGCCGTCGAGCTTCAGTCGGGTGCGGGCGTTGCCCAGGTACTCCCAGCCGCGCCCGGCCAGCGCGTCGTGCAACTCCTCGGTCGGCAGGTCCGGCGGACGGGGCGGTACCGGCGGTGCGCCGCGGCGCAGATAGCGCGCCGGGTTCAGGGCGATCGGCGACCAGTAGTCGTTGGACCCGAACACGAACACGCCCGGCCGGTCCAGCAGCGGACCCAGCGCGTCCACCACATGCGGCACCGCGTCGACGTGCGCCAGGTTGTCCCCGGTGTCGATGACCAAGTCCGGCTCCAGCGCGTCCAGCGCCCGCACCCACGCCCGCTTACGCGCCTGGTTCGGCGTCATGTGCAGGTCGGAGACCTGCAGCACGCGCAGCGGCCGTTGCCCGGGAGGCAGCACCGGCACGGTCACCCGGCGCAGCGTGAACGCCCGCACCTCGTACCCCGCGCCGTAGGCCAGCATCCCGGCGCCGAGCGCGGTCAGCCCGGCCACCGTGGCCAGCAGGGGGTTGCCGTCGGACCCGCTCATCGCAGCATTCTCGCACCCTTCCGGCCCAACCGAGCTTGGCGAAGCCAGGGCTTTGCTTGGAGCTCGAAACGCCGCGAGGGTGGCCCCAGCGGGGACCACCCTCCACGAAGACCTGAAGGTCAGCGCTGCTTCGACTGCGTGGTCACCGGGGTCGAGGCGGTGGTGTCGGTCGGGGCGGCGTTCTTCTTGGACTTCTTCGACGACTTCACCTTGACCGAGGTGTCGCCGCTGTCGCCGATCTTCGGCAAGGCCAAGTCGCTGTACTTGTAGGTCATCTTGCCCGTGCCGCTGTCACCGGAGCCCTGCGTGCCATGCAGCGTCGCGGCGTCGGCGGGGTGGAACTGCAGCTTGGGCGCGCCGGCCAGCGCCGCGTCCATCATTTCTTTCCAGATCGGGCCGGGGACCTTGGAACCGACCACCAGGTGGTAGAAAGTCCCGCCGATGGTCATGTCGCCCATCTTGTAGTTGTAGTCGTCCGGGTTACCCACCCACACCGAGGTGGCCAGCTGCGGGGTGATGCCGGAGTACCAGACCGCGATGTTGTTGTTGGTGGTACCGGTCTTGCCACCGGCCTGCCGGTTGTCGTTGAGATCCATCTTGAAGCCGTAGCCGCCGTTTTCCATCACCGAGCGCATGATGTCGACGGTCGCGTCGGCGACCTTCGGGTCGATGGCCTGCTTGCAGTTGGCCGAGGGCACCGGCAACGGCTTGCCGTCGCGGCCGATCATCGACTCGATCGCGATCGGGTCGCAGTGCACACCGCGCGCGGCCATGGTCGCGTAGGAGTCGGCCACGGTCAGCGGTGAGACCTCGTTGATGCCCAGGGTGTAGGGCAGGAACTCGTGCTGCGGCTTGCCGTCCGCGCGGTGGATGCCGGCCGCGGTCGCCATCTGGACGACGTCACACAGGCCGACCTTCTGCTCCATCTGCGCGAAGAAGCTGTTCACCGAGCGGCGCAGCCCCTCGCGCATGGTGATCACACCGAACACACCGTTGGTCTGGTCGTCGGTGAAGTTCTTCGGGTGCCATCCGTCGGCCGGCACCCGCTTGCCCTGACAGTTACGGTCGGCGTGGAAACCGCCGATCGAGTACGGCGAGTCGATCTTGTACTCCGAGCCGTAGCCCTCGGCCAGCGCCGCCGCGGTGGTGAACACCTTGTGCGTGGAGCCGTCCTGGAAGCCGCGGGAGCCGCCGTAGGCGTAGTCGGTGGCGTAGTTGATCACCGTCTTGCCCTTGCCGGTGCCGTACTCCCGGCTGACCCCCATCGCGCGGATCTTGCCGGTGCCGGGCTCCACCGAGGCCAACGCCGCGGCGACCTTGTCGGTCGGGTCGGTCTTGTCCTGGATGGCCTGGTCGGTCGCGCGCTGCGCCTTCATGTCCAGCGTGGTGCGGATGGTCAGGCCACCGCGGGAGAGCAGGTCGGCCCGCTCCTGCTCGGACTGGCCGAAGACCGGGTCGTTGAGGATGACGTGGGTGATGTAGTCGCAGAAGAACGGCACCGGGGAGGTCGTGCAACCGTTGGAGTTCGCCGACGGGCGCAGCCCGAGGTCCTCCGCCTTGGCCTTGTTGAGCTGGTCGACGGTGATGTAGTTCAGCTCGCGCATCCGGTTGAGCACGACGTCGCGGCGGTCCTTGGCCGCGTCCGGGTGCTGGATCGGGTCGTAGGCCGACGGGCTCCGCACGATGCCGGCCAGCAGGGAGGCCTCGGTCAGCGTCAGGTTGTTCGAGCTCTTCGAGAAGTAGTGCCGCGAGGCGGCCTCGATGCCGTAGGAGCCCGAGCCGAAGTAGGAGATGTTCAGGTAGTTGTCCAGGATCTGGTCCTTGGGCATCTTCTTCTCGATCTCCAGGGCGTACTTGAGCTCCTGGACCTTGCGCTTGACGGTGTGCGCGCGCGCTGCGGCGATCTTGTCCGGGTCGCCGTCGGAGAGCTGGATCAGCAGGTTCTTGACGTACTGCTGGGTCAGCGTCGAACCACCCTGGGTGCTGTTGTCACCCCGGTTGTTCACGAAGGCGCGCGCCGTGCCCTTGAGGTCGATGCCGCCGTGCTCGTAAAAGCGGTAGTCCTCGATGGCCAGGATGGCCTGCTTCATGATCGGCGCGATGTGGTCCAGCGGGACGTTGACCCGGTTCTCATCGAAGAACGTGGCGATCCGGGTGCCGTCCGAGGCGAGCAGCACCGAGGCCTGCGCCGGCGGACGCGTCTCCAGATCCGAGGGCAACGCCTGGAAGTCCTGCGCGAAGTGCTTCGCGGTCATCGCACCGGTGCCGACCACGGGCAGCGCGATGCCGGCCACCAGGGCGCCGGACAACGCACAGACGCCCATGAAGCCGGTCGCGTAGGTACGTCGGCTCGGTTTGACCGGACCGAAGGTGCCCAGTGCCGGAGTGATTACTCTCGGTGCGCTACCCGGCCGCCGGCGGGACGCCCGGCCCAGGGGTACGCGCAACCGCCGCGGTGGCTTCGTCGACGATTCCTCGTCGGCCTCGCGGTTCACGGTGTGTGACTGGAGCGCGCTCTCGTCCGGATTGTCGGGATTGTCCTGCCCGCCATTCGGCCGCCGCCCCCACGGAGTCCTCATGAACAGAAAGAGTACGACTCGCCGGGCCCCTGATGTGGACCTTCACGCAACGGTGACCATGCCCATTCCGCTGAGTGTCAGATATGTCCAGAGGCTTGCCAGGTCATGGTCAGTTCAAAGTGTCGCGAGTGCCCGTTTATGGCCGAAACGCCCAGGTCAGAGGGCTCCCTCACATGGCGCAAGGGAGATTCCAGGCTGCCCGGGCATCCCTCATCTTTGGCCTACCAAGCGATCAGGAGGGTGCCAAACAGTCCAGAGCGGCGGGACTGCTCATGGGAACCGGCTGTGACCGGGGTGCGTCCAACCCGGCACGAACATCCCGTGGCAACTGGCCCCTACGGACTACTCGGTACTGGTCCGTTCGGGTCTGTTGAACACAGGTCGTCGCTACGTACGGTCACTGTTCGGCGCTCAACGATTCGGGCCCGCCGGATCGGCTCGCCAGGGGGAAGGGACGCACAACGATGTGGGACACCGAGTGGGCCTCGCGGGCGCGCTGCCGTAAGACTGCGCCGGACGAGCTGTTTGTTCAGGGCGCTGCGCAGAACCGCGCGAAGGCTGTGTGCATGGGGTGCCCGGTGCGCACCGAGTGCCTGGCCGACGCTCTCGACCACCGGGTCGAGTTCGGGGTCTGGGGCGGCATGACCGAGCGCGAACGACGGGCGCTGCTGCGCCGCCGGCCGAACGTGACCAACTGGCGAGGCCTGTTGGAGACGGCCCGCGACGAGCACCTCTCGCCGAAGGCGCTGCCCGAAGCCGGCTGATCGCCCGCTGAGACTTCACGCCCCCCGCACCAGCCAGGTGCGGGGGGCGCATCTTTTCCCCCTAACGTCAGCGAAAGCGAGCGCTATAGCGCTCGCTTTCGCTGACGTTAGCTATGTGGGGGAGGCATGTGGGCCGGCTCAGCGCCGGGCGGCCAGCTCCGCGCCGATGATGCGCAGGCCGTCGAGGTCGTGCACGTCGGCCGGCTGGGCGGCGACCTCCCCGATCGGGATCGTCGGGTGCGCGGCGCAGAATCGCTCGGTGAGGCTCTCCTCCCGGGCAATCGTCGTCATGCGCTCGGCGTGCAACCGCAGCAGCGCCGCGGTCAACGTCAGCTCCGCGCTGTCCCCGGCGGCGTCCAGGTCCTCGGCCGCGGCCAGCGCCCGACCGGGGGATAGCGCCGCCGCCCCGGAGTGGTGCACCCGGTTGAGCACCAACCCGGCCAGCGGCATGCGTTCCTCGGACAGCCGCTCCACGAAGTAGGACGCCTCACGCAGCGCGTCCGGCTCCGGGGCGGCCACCACCAGGAACCGCGTCTCCGGGTTCTTCAGCAACCGGAACGTCTCGTCGGCGCGTTCGCGGAACCCGCCGAACATCGTCTCCAGTGCGGCGACGAAGGAGGCGACGTCCTTGAGCAGTTGTGCGCCCAACACCTTGGTGACCACGCCGGCCACCATGTTGAACCCGACCGAGACGACCTTCAGATACGCCTTGCCCCCGGCCTTGGCCGGCGCCGCCAGGATCTTGATGACCCGACCGTCCAGGAATGACCCGAGCCGCTTGGGCGCATCCAGGAAGTCCAACGCGGAACGGCTGGGTGGGGTGTCCACCACGATCAGGTCCCAGTTGTTCGTCCGGCGCAGTTGGCCGAGCTTCTCCATGGCCATGTACTCCTGCGTGCCGGCCATGGACGAGGACAGTGATTGGTAGAACGGGTTGGCCAGGATCGCCTCGGCCCGGCCGGGTTCGGAGTGCAGCTGCACGATCTCGTCGAACGTGCGCTTCATGTCCAGCATCATCGCCTCGAGCGACCCACCCGCCGAGGTGTCCAGGCCGGCCACCGGACGCGGGCTGTTGTCCAACTCGGTCAGGCCCATCGACTGGGCGAGGCGGCGGGCCGGGTCGATGGTCAGCACCACGACCTGCCGGCCGCGTTCGGCCGCGCGCACCGCCAATGCGGCGGCGGTGGTGGTCTTGCCGACGCCACCGGACCCGCAGCACACCACGATGCGCACGTCCCGGTCGTCGAGCATGGTGTCGATGCCGATCGGCTCGGTGGGCCGGTTGGGAGTCACGCGCCGGCCCCCTGGTCGCGCAGTTCGTCGGCCAATCGGTAGAGCCCGCCGAGGTCGATGCCGTCGGACAGCGCGGGCAGTTCATAGACCGGGCGCTTGGCGGCGTCCAACTCGCGCCGCTCGGCGCGCTCCAGGTCCACCCGCAGCGCGTGCTCGCGGGCCTCGGCCAACAGCCCGTCCAGGATGTCCTCGCCGGCCGGCACGCCGACCCGCTCCAACGATTTCTGCACGCCCTCCCGATCCAACGTGCCCGCCCGGGCGGCAGTCAGGTCCTCCTCGGAGAGCATCGCGCGGCGCACCATGTTCACGATCACCGCGCCGGTGGGCAGCCCGACCTCGGACACGTCGCGCAGGCCGTCCAAGGTCTCCTGCACCGGCATCTCCTCCAGCACGGTGACGAAGTGCACCGCGGTGCGTTTGGAGCGCAGCAGCCGCATGATCGACTCGGCCTGCTTGTGCACCGGCCCGCCCTTGGCCAGCCCGGCCACCTCGGTGTTGATGTTGAGGAACTGGGCGATGCGTCCGGTGGGCGGGGCGTCCATGATCACCGCGTCGTAGCTGGGCCGACCGCCGCGGCGCGGACCGACCGCCTCGTAGGCCTTGCCGGTCAGCAACACGTCGCGCAGGCCCGGCGCGATGGTGGTCACGAAGTCCACGAAGCCCAGTCGGCGCAGGCCCCGACCGGCGCGACCCAGGTGGTAGAACATGTCGAGGTACTCGAGCAAGGCCTCTTCGGCGTCGATCGGCAGCGCGTGCACCTCACCGCCGCCGGGCGCGATCGCGATGCGCCGTTCCGCGTAGGGCAAGGGCGGGGTGTCGAACAGCTGCGCGATGCCGCCGCGGCCCTCGACCTCGACCAACAGCGTGCGCCGACCGTCGGCGGCCAGGGCCAACGCAAGCGCCGCGGCCACGGTGGTTTTTCCGGTGCCGCCCTTGCCGGTGACGATGTGCAGCTCGACGGCCGCCCAGCGGTTGCGGAAGGCGACGGCCATGACGGGGAGCGTAGCCGGCCGGCTGCTCGCCTGCTGACGCCGCATAGGCTCGAGCCATGCAGAAATGGGAGTACAGCACGGTCCCGTTGCTCGTCCACGCGACGAAGCAGATCCTCGACACCTGGGGCTCCGACGGCTGGGAACTGGTGCAGGTGGTGCCGGGGCCGAACCCGGAGCAACTGGTGGCCTACCTCAAGCGACCGGTGGGATGAGCCCGCGCGAGGACAAGCTCGCCGAGCTGGGTCTGCACCTGCCGGAGGTGAGCGCGCCGCTGGCCGCGTACGTCCCCGCGGTGCGCTCGGGCAACCTGGTGTTCGTCTCCGGGCAGCTGCCGATGGTCGACGGGCAACTGCAGTTGGCCGGCAAGGTCGGCGCCGAGGTGACCGTGGGGCAGGCCAAGGGTCTGGCGCAGCGGTGCGCACTGAACGGCCTGGCCGCGGCGGCCGAGGCGGCCGGTGGCCTGGAGAACATCGTCCGGGTGGTGAAGGTCGTCGGTTACGTCAACGCGGAGCCCTCGTTCATCCAGCACCCGCAGGTGGTCAACGGCGCCAGCGAACTGCTCGGTCACGTGCTCGGCGACGCGGGCCAGCACTCCCGGGTGGCCATCGGTGTGGGGTCCCTGCCGCTGGGTGCCCCGGTGGAGATCGAGATGGTGGTCGAGGTCGAAGGATGAGCCTTGTCCCGGATTCCCTCGTCGGGTTCATCACCTCCCGACGGTTGCCCGACGGCCTCGCCGAGCGGGTGCGGCAACTGGAGTCCGGGGAAGTGGAGCCGGTCCCGGCCCGGGACGCGGCCACGGTCATGCTGCTGCGCGAACGGGACGGCGCCACGCAGGTCTACACGCTGCGCCGGCAGCGCACGATGAACTTCGGCGCCGGTATGTACGTGTTCCCCGGCGGATCGGTGGACCCCCGCGACGCGTCGGACGCGACCGGGTGGGTCGGGCCGGAGCCGGCGGAATGGGCGGCGGCCTTCTCCGTCTCCGCGGACTTGGCTCGGTCGCTGGTTTGCGCCGCGGTGCGGGAGACCTTCGAGGAGTCCGGCGTGCTGCTCGCCGGACCGGACGAGCACAGCGTGGTCGCGGACACCTCGGGGGAGGACTGGGAGGCCGACCGTCGCGCGTTGCTGGACCGCACGCTGAGCCTGGCTGAATTCCTCGACCGACGTGGGTTGTGCGTGCGCGCGGACCTGCTGCGGCCCTGGGCGCACTGGATCACCCCGGAGGTCGAGCCGAAGCGGTTCGACACCCGCTTCTTCGTCGCGGCCATGCCCACCGGGCAGCGCACCCGGGAGTTCGGCGAGGAGGCCGACCAGGTCGAGTGGATCGCACCGGGGGTCGCGGTGGAACGGTGGAAGGCCGGGCAGATGCGGGTCATGCCGCCCACGCTGATCACCCTGGCCGAGCTGGCCGAGTTCAAGACGGTGGCAGAAACCCTGGCCGGCGCGGCGGACCGGCACATCCGGCTGATCATGCCGGGGGTCGCGATGCGCGGCGACGAGGTGCATGTGCTGCTGGACGCCGAAGACCGATGAGCGAGCGCAGCGAGCTCATCAATAAGCACAGGGCGGCGTGCCTCATCGATGTACCGAGGAACGAGGTACGTCGATGAGTGTGTGGGCCGGCGGGACCATCAGCGAGCGCGCGTTGTGCGTGCTGGCGCCCAATGCCAGTCCGATGACCCTGGACGGCACCAACACCTGGGTGCTGGCCGAACCGGGCGCGCGGCGCTCGGTGGTGATCGACCCGGGCCCGCTGGATGACGGGCACCTCGCCGCGGTGCTGGCCGCGGCGACCGCGGGGGATCGCGCGGTGGGCCTGGTGATCGTGACGCATCGTCACCCCGATCACACCGAGGGCGCGGCGGCGTTCGCGGAGCTCGCGCAGGCCCCGGTGCGCGCGGTGGACCCGGAGTTCCGGGAGCGCGGCGGCGGGGGCCTGTCCGAGGGGGACCGGATCAGCGTGGACGGCCTGGACGTGCAGGTGCTGGCCACGCCCGGGCACACCTCGGACTCGGTGACCCTGCTGCTGCCCGCCGACCGGGCCATCCTCACCGGGGACACGGTGCTCGGTCGGGGCACCACGGTGGTCGCGCACCCGGACGGCAAGCTCGCCGACTACCTGGCCTCGTTGGAGCGCCTGCACGCGATGACCCCGGAGCCGGTGGCCGTCGTCTACCCCGGCCACGGCCCGGTGCTGCCGCACGCCGGCGAGGCCATCGGCTACTACCTGAAGCACCGTCAGGAACGGCTGCAGCAGGTACGGGCCGCGGTCGCTGCGGGAGATCGCACCCCGCGTGACGTGGTCGAACGTGTTTATTCCGATGTCGATCCGGTGCTGTGGCCGTACGCGGAATGGTCGGTCGCGGCGCAGCTGGAGTACCTGGGCGTGTCGATCGACCAGTCGGGCTAAGCCCGGCCTGCGGTGCGCGTGATGCCCTCGATCAGCGAAACGCACTACATAAAAGCCGCGCTGCGCCAATGCGCCGCAGAATGGTCGCGCCAGTAGCGCTGCCCGCCGCGGCCGACGTCGGCGCACTGTTCGTCCACGGTCGGCTCCGCCTTCGCGTGTTGTATTCGGGGCGGGAATGAAATCGGTTGGTGGTTCGTCCAACGGGTAAGAGGTAGTTAGCGGGTCGAGCGTCGAAAGAGGTTCCCTTCCTCACGGGTAACCCGCAGGATCTGCCATCACCGGGAGGGAATGATGAGCGTCGTCAACTGGTTGGAGCGCGACCGGTGGAGTCGGCCGTCCTGGCCCGGTGACTCCGGGTCAGTGCGTAAGCCGCTGGCTGCCCGTTTCGAGCGCTCCGCGGGTGAACTTGTCCTCGTGGTCTGGATCCGTCCGGAGGAAGCCGAGCACGGCGCGATGATCGTCGTGCCCGCGCCCGGCCAGAGCGTCCGCCTACGCATCCCGCCGGGCACCCTGTCCGGTCGGCTGTTCCCGTTGCCGCGGACCAACGCCCCGGCACCGGACGGGTTCGGGGATCTGCTGGTGCGGGTCGAGGTCAGCGCGGGCTGAGCAGCACCACGGGGAGCTCCCGGTCGGTCTTCTTCTGGTAGCTCTCGTAGGTCTTGTACATCGTCAGCAGATCCGGCCAGAGCCGGGCCTTGGTCGCCGCGTCGGCCACCGAGGCGCGCAGCTCGACCTTCTTGCCCTCGAGCTCCGCGCTGACCTCGGGGTTGGCGGTCAGGTTGTGGAACCACGCCGGGTACCGATCGTCGCCCCCGTAGCTGGCCACCACCGCCAGGTCCTGCCCGTCCCGTAGATAGAGCAGCGGCGAGGTACGCGGCTGACCGGATTTGCGGCCGGTGGTGGTCAGCAGCAGCACCGGGGCCTTCTTGAAGGTCTTACCGAAGCGCCCACCGGAGCGGCGGATCAGCGCGGTGTGCAGCCCGGCGAAGGTTTTGGCGATGGTGTCCTTGACGGCGTTCGAAGCTCCCATGAACGCCGACGCTACCGCGGTGGGAAAGACTGCTCGCCGTGAGTGTCGAGACCGTGGCCGCGTCCAACCGGCGCTGGGCGGTGCTGGGTGTGATGTGCCTGGCGTTGCTGGTCACCGGCATCGACGGGACCATCGTCAACGTCGCGCTGCCCTCGTTCGTCCGCGAGTTGGGCACCACCTCGACGCAGCTGCAATGGGTCACCGACGGCTACACGATCGTGTTCGCCGGATTCCTGCTGGTCGCGGGCAACACCGGGGACCGGCTGGGCCGTAAGCCGTGCCTGATCGGCGGGCTGCTGATCTTCGGCGTGGGGTCCTTCGCGTGTTCGCAGATGCACAGCCCGAACCCGCTGATCCTGATGCGCGGCGTGCAGGGCCTCGGCGCGGCGTTCATCATGCCCGCCACGCTGTCGATCCTGACCAGCGTGTTCACCGACGCCGCGGAGCGGGCCCGGGCAATCGCCATCTGGGCCGGGGTGTCCGGGCTGGGCGTGGCCATCGGTCCGTTGACCGGTGGGTTCCTGCTGCAGCACTTCTGGTGGGGCTCGATCTTCCTGGTCAACGTGCCGGTGGTGGCGGTGACCGTGATCGCGGCGGTGGCGGTGGTGCCGAACTCGCGGGACGCGGCGGCACCGCCGTTGGACGTGGTCGGCACCGCGCTGTCCACCACTGGGCTGATCGCGCTGCTGTTCGGCATCATCCAGGGGCCGGCCGACGGCTGGGGTGACCCACTGATCGTCGCGTCGTTCATCGCCGCAGTGGTGCTGCTCACCGCGTTCGTGCTGTGGGAGCGCCGCTGCCCGGCCCCGATCCTCGAGGTGTCGTTCTTCGCCAATCCCCGGTTCACCGCGGCCTCGGTCGCGGTGACGTTGGTGTTCTTCGCGATGTTCGGCTCGCTGTTCTTCGTCAGCCAGTTCCTGCAGTTCGTCATGGGCTACACCCCGCTGCACTCCGGGGTGGCCCTGCTGCCGGTGGCCGGGGTGCTCATGGTGGCGGCGCCGGCCAGCGCGAAGCTCGTCGCCCGGTTCGGCACCAAGGCGGTGGTGGCCGGCGGGCTGGTGCTGGTCAGCCTGGCGCTGCTGTTGTTCGCGGGCATCTCCGCGGACAGTGGATACGGCTACGTGGCCGCGGTGCTGTGCATCATCGGCGTCGGCATGGGCTTCGCGATGGCTCCGGCCACCGACTCGATCATGGGCTCGCTGCCGCCGGACAAGGCCGGGGTCGGCTCGGCGATGAACGACACCACCCGGGAGATCGGCGGCGCGATGGGCGTCGCGGTGATGGGCTCGGTGACCACCGCCCTGTACGGCGACCGGCTGGCGTCCAGCACCACGTTCGACCAGCTGCACCAGGTCAATGCGGCCGCGGCGGATGCGGCTCGGGAGTCGGTGGGCGCGGCCGCGGTGGTCGCCGGGAAGCTTCCCGCGGCGACGGCGCAGGCGCTGACCGATTCGGCGAACCGGGCGTTCGTGCATGCCTTATCGGTGAGCGTGATCGTGGCCGCGGTGGTGGCCTTCGCGGGTGCGGTGGTGGCCATGGTGTGGCTGCCCGCGCGGCCGACGAACCTGGCCGAGCCGGAGCTGACCGCGCTCATCGACGGCGCCGCGCAGCGGCTGGACACCCCGGTGCGGCGCAACCTGGCCGCAGCCACGTTGGGGTTGTTGGCCGATGCCGGGATGTCCTCGATCACCTACAACGGTGTCGCGTCCCGGTCCGGGGTGGCGACCACGACGCTGCAGCGGTACTGGACCTCGCGGGTGGACGCGGTCACCGCGGCGATGCAGGAGGTATTCGAGGCGCACCCGATCCCGGACACCGGCGACCTCAAGCGCGACCTGCGGCACTACCTGACGGACCTGAGCGAAACCGTGTCGTCCCCGCAGGGCCGGGCGGTGATCGGCGCGTTGGTGGCCGAGGTGTCGCGCAACCCGGAGCTGGACGCTGCGTTCCGGGAGCGGGTGACCGGCCCGCGGCGGGCGGCGCTGGAGGCGCGGCTGAATCGGGAGGCCGAGCGGTTGACCGTCCCGGTGGAGCACGCGGTCGACCAAATCATCGGGCCGGTTTACTTCCGCTCGTTGATGGCCGGCATGCCCGTCGACCCGGGCCTCATCGACTCGGTGCTGGCCACCCTGGTTCGCCCCGCACGTCACGCCGCCCGTTAGAAATCGGTGGAGCGTCAGGCGTCCTTGCGGGTCAGCCGCAGGTTCGCGACCGCCAGGACCAGCGCGACGAACAGGCAGAACACCGCGAAGCCGGGCCACGGGCCGAGCGCCTTGGCGTCCTGCACGACGTTGGTGATCGACGTGCCGGCCAGCGTCGGCCAGTACTTCTGCAGCGGGTCACGCACACCCTGCGGCAACGCGGCGGTCAGGCCGGGCAGCACGTAGAGCAGGGCCACCAGGCTGGTGATCGCCCCCGCGGTGCTGCGCAGCAGCGCCCCGAGACCCATGCCGAGCACGGCGATTGCGGCGATGTAGAGCCCGACACCGAGCACCGCACGCAGCACACCCGGCTGCGAGAACGAGGCCGTCGGTGCGTGCTGGCCGGAGATGAGCGCCTGCCCGATGAAGAACGACGCGAAGGCCATCAGCTCACCGACCAGCAGTGCGACTGCGCCGACCACGACCGCCTTGGCGCCCAGCAGCCGGCTACGGTGCGGGACCGCCCCGAGACTGACCCGGATCGTCCGGTTGGCGTACTCGTTGGTGATCACCAGCGTGCCGAGCACGGCAATCGCCAACTGCGCGAGCGCACCGCCGGCGGTCGACATGGCGGTCGGGTCCCAACCCTCGTGGTTGTCGGCGTGGTTCGCCCAGTCGTGCGCGCTGAGCGCGCTGATCAGCGCACTCACGCCGATGCCGATGACCAGCGTGGCCAGGATCGTCCAGATGGTGGACGGGACGCTGCGCAGCTTGGTCCACTCCGAGCGCAGCACGTCGACGAATCGAACGCGGTCGCTGTCCTGGCTGATCGCCGGGACCGGGGAGATGGTCAGGGTGCTCATGACGTCACGCTCGCGGAGTACTCGACGGAATCCTGGGTCAACTTCATGAAGGCCTCTTCCAATGACCCGCGCTGCGGGCTCAGCTCGTGCAGCGCGATGAGGTTCGTCGCGGCCAGTTCACCGATCGCGGGGGCGCCCAGCCCGAAGACCTCCACGCTCCCCTCCTCGGCCTCGATCACCCGGGCGCCGGCGGCGGTGAGCAGGAAGCTCAACGCGGTCAGGTCCCGCGCGCGGACCAGTACGTGGTGCTCGGAGCTCGTCTCGACGAACTCGTTCACGGTCTGATCGCGCAGCAGCTTGCCGCGGCCGATCACGACGACGTGGTCGGCCATCAAGGCCATCTCGCTCATCAGGTGGCTGGACACGAAGACCGTGCGGCCCTCGGCGGCCAGCGACTGCATGAACTTGCGCACCCAGACGATGCCCTCCGGGTCCAGCCCGTTGACCGGCTCGTCGAACATCAGCACCGGCGGGTCACCGAGCAGTGCCGCGGCGATACCCAGCCGCTGGTTCATGCCGAGTGAGAAGCCACCGACGCGGCGACCGCCGACCGATTCCAGGCCGACCATGCCGAGCACCTCGTCCACCCGCTTGGCGGGGATGCGGTTGCTCTGCGCCAGGGCCAGCAAGTGGTTGTGCGCGGTGCGCTTGGGGTGCACGGCACCCGCGTCGATCAGGGCACCGACCTCACGCAGCGGCGCGGGCAGGTCGCGGTAAGCGCGCCCGCCGACTGCGACGCTGCCGCTGCTCGGCGCGTCCAGGCCGAGGATGCAGCGCATCGTGGTGGTCTTGCCGGCGCCGTTCGGGCCGAGGAAGCCGGTAACGATGCCCGGCCGCACCTCGAAGCTCAGGTCGTCGACGGCCTTGGTGCTGCCGTACTGCTTGGTGAGTCCGCGTACCTGGATAAGCCCCCCGGCGCGACTTGCACCCGCCGCGGCCTCACCGTTTCCGGTGGCCTGGTGGGGGATCGCCCCGCCCTTTTCGAACAT
>Ga0137412_10000739_pt1 | contig 24133 bp, 23 predicted proteins | sample CZODoug2_1_16fun_FD_122160 | JGI IMG/M metagenome (GOLD analysis project Ga0137412, IMG submission 122160) | Vadose zone soil fungal communities from Angelo Coast Range Reserve, California, USA - CZODoug2_1_16fungal (Hybrid Assembly) | ecosystem: Environmental > Terrestrial > Soil > Vadose zone... | reverse complement strand
CTTAGGCAGGCGGAGAACAAGGGTGAGTCATTTGCTGATGCGAACTTCTCAGCACTCAAGGAGCCCGCCGAAATCGCGCTTTTCGATGCTTTGCAGGCAGCCTCCCGTTCGGCGAAGCCTCTGTTTGACTCTGGAGATTTCGCCGGATATCTGAAAGCCTTTGCGTCTTTGAAGAGTCCCGTGGATTCGTTCTTCGACGCGGTCATGGTCATGACAGACGACCAGAAGCTTCGCGAAAATCGCCTCGCGCTCCTCACCGATATGCGGAAGGCGATGAATCGATTCTCCGATATCTCCAAGCTGGCGGCATGAAGCTCATCATCCTCGACCGCGACGGCGTGATCAATTACGACAGCGACGAGTTCATCAAGCATCCCGACGAGTGGCGGCCGATCCCGGGGAGTCTCGAGGCGATCGCGCGCCTCACGCAGTCCGGGTGGCGCGTCGTGGTCGCGACGAATCAGTCGGGCGTCGGCCGCGGCCTCATGGACATGGCGAGCCTGAACGCGATCCACGCCAAGATGCACAAGGCGGTGAACCTGGCGGGCGGGCGCATCGAGGCGGTGTTCTATTGCCCCGACACGGCCGAGTCTGAGTCGCCCTGCCGCAAGCCCAATCCGGGAATGTTCTTCGCCATCGCCGAGCGCTTCAACGTCGCCCTCGACCGGGCGCCCTGCGTAGGCGACAGCCTGCGGGACCTCCAGGCCGCGGCCGCGGTTGGCGCCCATCCCATCCTGGTGCTTTCCGGCAAAGGCGCGAAAACGCGCTCCGCCGGCAAGCTTCCGGAGGGAACCGCCGTTTATCCGGATCTGGCCGCGGTGGCGTACGCGCTGTGTCAATGACCATTCTGCGCTCGCTCGCCTTCCTCATCGCCCAGATCCTCGTCACACCGCCTTACGCGATAGTCGCCCTCGCCACGTTTCCCCTGCCGCGGCTTGCGCGCTATCGCGTGATCTCCGGCTGGTCGCGCGCCATGATCTGGCTGGCGAAGAACGTGCTCGGCATTCAATACCGCGTGATCGGCGCGGAGAACCTTCCGCGGACTCCCGCGGTCATCTTGTCCAAACATCAGTCGGCGTGGGAGACCCTCGCCTTCCAGGTGATTTTCCCGCCCCAGGTGTGGGTGCTGAAGCGCGAGCTGCTGTGGATCCCGTTCTTCGGGTGGGGCCTCGCGCTCACAAGTCCGATCGCCATCAACCGCAGCAGCGGAGCACGCGCGCTCAGACGAATGGCGGAGCTGGGTCGGAAGCGTCTCGCGCAAGGATTCTGGATCGCCATCTTTCCGGAGGGCACTCGGGTGCAGCCCGGAAAGAAGGGCACGTACCATCCTGGCGGAGCGTGGCTCGCCGTAAACTGCGGCGCGCAGGTCGTGCCTGTCGCGCACAACGCCGGGCTATTGTGGGGCCGCGGAGCCTTTCTCAAGCATCCCGGCACGGTCACCGTCGAAATCGGCGCACCGATCGACGCGCGGTCCCATACCCCGGAGTCGCTCAACGCAACGGTCGAAGAATGGATCGAGGGACGCATGGCCAAGCTATGTCCCGTGCCTTAGAACAACTCCGGCTGCCGTTCGACGTCCCGCCCACGCCGGAAAGGGCGGGACGCGCTCGCCAAGTGCAGCTCGCGGGCGGCGTACTCAGCTACCGGCTGGTGCGGGCACGGCGCAGGACCATCGGCCTGACGGTCGAAGCCGAGAGCGTGCAGGTCCGGGCACCGCGCCATGCCGCGCTCGCCGATATCGAGGCGTTCATCCGGGAAAAGGAGCGTTGGATCGAGAAGCGCCTCGCCGCTCCGCGGCGCGTCCCTTTTGTCTGGCAGGCCGGGGCAAAGCTTCCGTGGCTCGGACGCATCGTGACGTTGACCCTACGGCACGGAGATGCCGGCGCCTGGTTCTCGGAAGGAGAGCTCGGGTTGGGACTCGCCGACGGAGCGAGCCTGCGCGAGCGGGCGCTCGGATGGATGCGCGAGCGGGCGCTGGGGTTCTTCAGCGACCGCGTCGCAAAATTGGCGGGCCCGCTCGGTCTTCACGTTGCTAGCGTCGGTCTCTCCGACGCGCAGACCCGCTGGGGCAGCTGCGGCTCAAACGGGCGAATACTCCTCAACTGGCGCCTGATGATGCTGCCGCCGCATCTGATCGACTACGTGGCCGCGCATGAGCTCGCCCACCTGCGCGAGCTCAACCATTCACCGCGCTTCTGGGATATCGTCGCGCTTCTGTATCCGGACCACCGGGCGGCGCGGCGCGAATTGAACTCCCGGGCGCCGACCTTGCCGGATCTATAAGGGGGAGCACCGATGCGAATTCTCCACACCATGCTGCGAGTAGGCGATCTGGAGCGGTCGCTGCGCTTCTACACCGAGGTACTCGGCATGCGGTTGCTCCGCCGCAACGACTATCCGGAGGGCAAGTTCACCCTGGCTTTCGTCGGTTACGGCGATGAAAGCGCTACCGCTGTGCTCGAGCTGACCCACAATTGGGGCGTGGACAAGTACGAGCTCGGCAACGCCTACGGCCACATCGCCATTGCAGTGGATGACGCCTACAAGGCTTGTGAGGAAGTGAAGCGTCGCGGAGGAAAGGTCACGCGCGAGGCGGGGCCAATGAAGCACGGCACAACGGTGATCGCTTTTATCGAGGACCCCGACGCCTACAAGATCGAGCTGATCGAGCGCAAGTAGGCACGATGAGCGGGGCGGAGGCGGGAACTGCGCCGGCCGCCTTCAGCGAAACATTCCGGGCGCACCCGCAACGCGGTATTTGCGGATGTCGCTCTGTTGTCCGATCAGCGCCTTGGCGAAATCTTCCAGCAGGTCGTCGCTGAGCTCCTGCGCCGGAACCGAGAGGTACTCCACGCCCAGGCCAAAGAGATGCGTCGCCTGGATGTGCAGCTTGCCTTGCTCGTGGTCCGCTTTGATGACGATGTCGGTCAGGACCGCGGCCGGGACGGTGAACTTGGCGCCGACGACGAAACCCTTGGCGTTCTTCTTTTCCTCCTCCACGAATTTGACTTTGCTGACCCACAGAGACTCGCGGATGCGTTGCATCGCTTGGGGCATGTCTTTCTCGATCACGACGGTGTCGGGGCCTGCCCACTTGACGAAGAAATGCGTCGTGTCGAAATATTCCTTGTCGTTGATGCGCCTTTTCCGATAGTCGATGAACGACTCGGTGAACACGAGATTCCTGAAATCCGCGACGCTGGGAATCGAGTAGACGAGGGGGGTGGTGGGTTTCACCACCGCGAGCTGCTTGAGCAGCTCGTGCACGTACTGGAACGTCTGCTTCATCTTGTCTTCGACCAGCTTGAGCTTATCCCCCTGCAGATTCTGTTGGAGAATCTGCTGGGTCTTCACCAAGTCCGCCTGTTTTTTCAGGTCGTCAAGAAGGCCCATTGTCATCCTCTCGCTTCATACTCCGATATCTATACACCATTTTGCCAGCGGGCGTCTGCGGGGTCTAGGTCCGACGCTGGCCGACTCGATTGGCGATTGTGACAAAAGCCGCAACCGAAAGCGTTTGTGCGCGTTCGCCCGGGTCGATGCCGAGCTCGTCGAGCTCGCTTGCGGAGATCAGGCTCGACAGGTTGTTTCTCAGAGTTTTTCGGCGCATCGAGAATGCCTGCGCGACCACCTTGGAAAAACCCGCCTCATCCAGGGCATCGAGCTCCGACAAAGGGCGCGGCACGAGCCGCACGACGGCGGAATGCACCTTGGGCGGAGGCCGGAATGAACCGGGGGGGACCGAGAACAGCCGCTCGAGGCGGAAGCGGTACTGCAACATGACCGACAGCCGCCCGTACTCGGAGTCAGCCGGATTCGCGATCATCCGCTCGACGACCTCGTGCTGCAGCATGAAATGGAGATCCTTGCAGCGGGTCGCCGCATCGGCAAGGTGGAACAAGAGCGGGGTGGAAATATTGTAGGGCAGGTTGCCCACGACTCTGAGCGGCGCGGGCAGCGCAGAAAAATCGAATCGCAGCGCATCGGCTTGGTGCACCGCCAGGCGCCCCGCGGGGTAGCGCTCGCGCAGGCGCCCGCTCAGGTCCCGGTCGAGCTCGACGACGTGAAGGTGCCCGACGCGCTCGAGCAGCGGAGCAGTCAGCGCTCCCAACCCGGGGCCGATTTCGACGATATGGTCTTCGTGCCGTGGATCGATGGCGGAAACGATGCGCGCGATCGCCTCCCGATCGACGAGAAAGTGCTGACCGAATCTTTTTCGCGGGACATGCCGACGCGTCGCCACTGCGCTCTAGCGCCTCGCCTGCGCCTCGATCTGCGCCATCTCTATGGCCGCTTCCACCGCTGCGAAGAGGCTGTCGGGTTCCGCCCGACCGGTGCCGGCAAGATCAACCGCGGTGCCGTGGTCGACCGAGGTACGGATCATCGGCAGACCGAGCGTGACGTTGATTCCCTTGCCGAAGCTCGCGTACTTGAGCACAGGCAGACCCTGATCGTGATACATCGCAAGCACGCAATCGGCCCCGGCGAGCCGGTCCGGAACGAACACCGTATCGGCCGGCAGCGGTCCGGTTAGCCGTAAACCTTCCGCGCGCAATTTCTCCAGAACCGGCCCGATCACCTCGATTTCCTCCCGCCCGAAATAGCCGCCTTCGCCGCCATGCGGATTGAGACCGGCGACGAGAATCCGCGGCGCGGAGATGCCGAACCGGCGGATGAGCTCCGCGTGGAGAACCCGGATGGTCCGTTCGAGGCCCTCACGAGTCAGCGCGCGCGGCACATCCTTCAGGGCGAGGTGCGTCGTCGCGAGGGCAACGCGCAGGCCCCCGCCGGCGAGCATCATGACCACCTGAGCGGCGCCGGTACGCCCGGCGAGATACTCCGTGTGGCCGATGAAGGGGATGCCGCCGTCGTTGATGACGCCCTTATGCACCGGTGCGGTGGTCAGCGCGGCGAACTCGCCTGCCTTGCAGCCCGCAATGGCACGGTCGAGAAGCGAAATCACGTAGGGCGCGCTGCGCCGATCGAGCGTGCCCGCCCGGCAGGTATATGAGAGTGGAACATGCAGACACGCGATCGAATCCGATGTCATACCTGAGCCGGGGTCGCGCAGCCGCACACGGAGCCCGAGCTGCCGTGCACGGCTCTGGAGCATCTCCCGGTCTCCAAGAATCACGACGCGCGCGGCAAATCTCTTTCGCGCGAGTGCCAGACAGATGTCCGGGCCGACGCCCGCCGGCTCCCCGGAGGTCACCGCTATGGGCGGGACGGAATTCGAACCCGGCGCAGCGGCGCGGCGGGACACCGCCCGCTTTTCAAGTCGGGCGTTCACCGTTCTTCGAGCCGCATTTCCACGTAGGCGCGATCGCGCATCTGGCGCAGCCATTCCTGATAGGCCTCGTCGCCTTTTCTGTCCAGAAGAGCCTTGCGCGCCTCGAGGCGCTTGCGTTCGGAAGACATGTCGGCCGTACGCCGCTCCAGCACCTGAATGAGATGCCACCCGAACGGGGTCTTGACGGGCTGGCTTACATCCATCTGCTTCAACTCCGTAAAAGCCCGCTCGAATTCCGTCACGGTATCGCCGGGATAGATCCATCCCAGATCTCCGCCCCGGGAAGCCGAACCGTCGTCCGAATTCAGGCGGGCGAGCTCGGCGAAGTTCACTCCGTTTACGATGCGTTCCCGCAGGTTGAGGAGCTTCCTTTTGGCTTCGTCCTCGGAAACGAGCTCGTTGGTGCGTACCAGAATATGACGCACATGCGCCTGTTCCACGAGCAGAGGCGCGCCGGCGCCGCGCAGCTCGAGGAGCTTGAGCAGGTGGAATCCGGCGGGGCTTCGAAACACACCGCTGATGTCTCCGGGCTTCAGGGCCGTCAAGGCCTCGACATACAACTCCGGGAGCCGCTGCTGACTGCGCCAGCCGATCACGCCTCCCTGAAGCGAATCCGGCGCATCGGAGTAGGTAGCGGCGACCTGAGCGAACTCGGCGCCGTCCTTGAGCCGCTTGACCGCCTCCTCGGCGCGGGCACGCCGCGCTTCCAGCTGCTCCGGGGTGGCCTGCTCGGGTACCCGGACCAAAATGTGCGCGATGTTGTACTCGGTTGCAATGTCTTTCCTTTCGCCCTGCTCGAGGACCAGATTCTCGATCTCGCCCTCGCTGACGGTGATCTTGGCGGTGACCTCGCGGTCCCGCAAGCGATTCATCAGGATCTCATTGCGCAGCTCTTCCCGAAACCCGTCGAAATTGATCGCATCGCGCTCGAGCGTCTTCCGGAATTCTGTCAACGAGAGCTTGTTCCCCTCGGCGACCCGGCTGACGGTACGATCGAGCTCCAAATCGTCCACGCGCACCCCGCTTTCCCGCGCATATTGCAACTGGACTTTTTCGATAATGAGGCGCTCCAGCACCTGGCGCTCGATCTCGCCGCGATCGGGAAGGGATGTTCCGCGGCGCTCCAGGTCCTTCCGCACGCGATCCATCCGCCCCGCCAGCTCGTACTGCGTGATCACCTCTTTGTTGACTACCGCGACGATCCGGTCGATCAGCTCGACACGCGCCGGCACGGCCTGCTCCTGGCGGGCGCCCTGCGCGAACGCCGCCCCACACGCAGTCATCAGCAGCATTGCAAGTTGAAATCTCATAATTTCATCGTCGCTTTCGTAACTCGATCCTCGTCCCTGACGAGGAAGCAAGTCCCGCTATTTTGCAGTATTGTCGCGGGAAGTGGGTTTTCCGCGGCACCCATTCCGGATTTCAAGCGATCAGTCGTAGAAATCGAATGAATCGCCGGTTTTCCTGTCGAGTGAGGGCGCACCGATCCGCTGGTAACCCGGGATGTTGCGTTTCAAGGCCTCGAGGGGATTGGACCCAAGGCGCGAAAAGCCGTTCAGCTCCAGCTGCAAGAACACGCTCGAAGACGACGTGCCGGCCGTGAGCGCGAATCGCTGCATGATGATACGGGTCGTCCAGCAATCTGCTCCGTATTCGAGTCCCCCTATGCCCTCGACGATCCGGCTGTCGGCAAGCGAGTAGTTGAAGCGTCCGACGCCGTACCAGCGGCCGACGAGCGGCCACTGCCCCGACAGGTCTATTTGCTTGATCGGACCCGTGGTCGTAATGTCCCCGCTCAGGTAGCGGTAGCTCAGATTGAGCGTCTTGAGCCCCTCGGGTCGATAACGCGCCGCCAGGGTCAGGCGCTCGGTGCGGTGGTCGCGCTGATCGTATTCGGAAGCGCCCTCGAGGGTCCAGTGCTGGCTCACCCGTCCCGATAACGCGGCGAGGAAGTTCGAGGCGTTGTAGGTGCGTGGCGGGTTGTCAGTGGCGAGCGGCGGGTCGTTGGTAGAGAGCGTCACCTGCTGGTCCTTGAAATAGTAGCGCTGACCGAAGGTGCCGCGCAGCACTTCCTGCCCGCTCGAGGGCAGAAGCATGCGGGAGGTCACTGCCGCGGTGAGCTGACGCGCATCGTTGATGCGGTCGCCGCCGGAGAACATGTTCTCGGAAAAGATCTGGGCGTAGTTGAAGTCCGCGATCGCGGTGTCGAACAGCGGAATTTGATTCTGTTTGCGAAAAGGGATGTTCACGTAGTAAAAGCGCGGCTCGAGCGTCTGAATGACCGCTTGCCCGAGCGCGTTGGTCTCTCTCTCGTAGATCAGTCCACTGTCGAGGCTGAAAATGGGAAGCGTGCGGCTGGTCGAATTTGGGAATGCCGGAACTACAGTCGGTGCTACCGGGATCGGGAAGGGGTTTGAGCTCGATACCGGGATCGCGGGGATCTCATTAAGCGAATAGTACGTGTAGTGCATGCCGACCTTCGGTGTGAGGAAGAAACCCGGCGTGATGAGCGGCAGGCTGAGGCTTGGATAAAGCGTCGAGCGCCTGCCGTTCACAAGCGAGGGATGGCTGAAGTCGACGAACTCGGCCGCGGACGCGAAATCGAAGCCGCCGATGTCCTGGCGCAGAGCGGACAAGGTGAACTGCGGAGTGCGACCGTAAGGGACGACGACGGGATTGTCCGGATCCTGCAGGACCTGGAACCGCTGTACCCGCGTCGTCGCCGAATAGCTGCCCGTGTCCCACCACTTGCCGTTGTAAGTCAGGAAGCCCTCGCGAGGCAGCGTGGCCTGCGAAGTGATGTTGATGCGGGTCGCGAGGTCGCGGAAATAGTTGTCGTCGGAGACTTTGTTCAGATTGAGCCCGCCCAGGAGGAAACCATCGCGGTTGTAGGTGTGAACGAGGCTAATCGCCGAGCGGCTGCGGTCCGCAGCGAGGTCTTGCGGAAGCACCTCGGCCTTGAATTCGCCGTTGTAGTTCTTGTGCAGATAACGGAACTGCTCGGCGATCTGAATTCCGCGCTTTTCCATATAACGGGGGGTGAGCGTGAGGTCGTAGTTGGGCGCGAGGTTCAGGTAATACGGTACTGCGATCTCGGGTCCGCTCTTGCCGGTGACGCCGAGCGAAGGCGGGAGGAAGCCCGATTTGCGCTGATTGTTCAGCGAAAAATCAAAAGCGGGTGCCGCGATGACGGGCACTCCCTCGAAACGCACGCTGCCGCCGCGGGCGGTCCCCACCTCGCGCGTGAAGTCCAGGTCCAGCTCGTCGGCCCTGACCAGCCAGCCGTCGTCGCCAGGCTTGCAGGTGGTGAAGAAGCCGTCCTTGATTCTGTACTGGTTCTCGCCCAGGAGCTCGATCGACTCGGCCTGTCCGCGCGCCGCTACGGGTTGCTGGCCGGGCTTCGCGCGCGGGGCGAGAGCAAAGTCGGGTTTCTCGAAAAAGCCGGTCGCATCCCTGAGCGAATACGTCAGCGAAGGTCCGCTCAAACTGTCGCCGTTGCGCTGGAGGCGCACGTTGCCGCGGGCTTCGACGTCCTCATTTTCCTCGTGATAGATCAGTGAGTCGGCCCGGATCGACAGGTCTCCCCGGCGCAAGATGGCGTTGCCCTGCGCCTTGGTGTCCTTTCCTGCGACGCCCTCGATGCGATCTGCGTCCACGATAGTCGGCAAGGCCGCACTCTTGTCACGGTCCCCGGAGGAACGCCGCAGCTGGAGCCCCTGCCCCTGCGCGTACACCGCGGCAGAACAGAACAGCGCAATCGCCAGCGCCGCAAGGCGGGCAGGTACACAACGCATATCAGGGGACCCTGGACCTGGGCTTTCGGGGCGGGTGCTAAAATCGCACAAATCAGCGACGAAGGCAATTCTTTGTTTCCGGAGGATTTTTGGACCGCGCAGAGCAGTTGCGGCGATGGCTGGCGGTGACCCTCGGAGGCGGCGATTTCAGCATCGCGCCCGCCTCCGACGACGCGAGCTTCCGGCGCTACTACCGGATTCGCCGCGGCGAGGCACAACTGTCGCTCGTCGCGATGGACGCGCCGCCCGACAAGGAGAACTGCGCTGCGTTCGTTCATGTTGCGCGCTTGTTCGCCGGAGCGGGCGTGCACGTGCCTGCGATCCATGCGCAAGATCTTGAACGGGGTTTTCTTCTGCTTTCGGATCTGGGCGACACGACCTACCTGGATGCGCTCGACGAGCGTAACGCCGCAAAGCTCTACGAAGACGCGCTCGACGCGCTGCTCAAGATTCAGCGCGCGAGCCGCCCCGGGTTGCTCCCCGACTACGACAGAGAGTTGCTCGAGAGGGAATTGCGCCTTTTCCCGGACTGGTACGTAGCGCGCCAGTTGCAGCGCAAGTTGGATGCGGCACAGCTCCAGACCCTGCAGAAGGTGTTTTCGACGATCCTCCGGAACAACCTCGCGCAGGCGCAGGTGTTCGTGCACCGCGACTACCACTCCCGCAACCTGATGGTCTGCGAGCCCTGTCCCGTAATTCTCGATTTTCAGGACGCGGTGTACGGCCCGATCACCTACGATCTGGTCTCGCTCCTGCGCGACGCGTACATCGCCTGGGACGAGGAACGCGTGATCGATTGGGCGATCCGCTACTGGGAGAAAGCCCGGGCAACAGAGCTCCCGGTCCCCCGCGATTTCTCGGATTTCTACCGGGACTTCGAGTGGATGGGGGCCCAGCGGCAGTTGAAGGTGCTGGGGATCTTCGCTCGCCTTTCTTTCCGGGACGGCAAGGACGGCTATCTGAAAGACCAGCCGCTCGTGATGAGCTACCTGCGGCGCACGTGCGGTCGGTATCGCGAGCTTGCCGCGCTCGGGCGCCTGCTGGAGGAGCTCGAGCCGCAGGAAAAGCGCGTCGGCTACACCTTCTGATTTCGACCAATGAAAGCCATGATTCTTGCCGCCGGGCGCGGCGAACGCATGAGGCCCCTCACCGACACGATCCCCAAGGTGCTTCTCGAAGTGCGCGGCAAGCCCCTGATCGTCTGGTTGATCGAGGCGCTCGCGCGCTCGGGTATCCGCGAGATCGTGATCAACCACGCGCATCTTGGTCACATGATCGAAGCTGCGCTCCGCGACGGACGCGGCTTCGGCGTCGCGATCCGCTATTCGCGCGAAGCCGAGGCGCTCGAAACCGCGGGGGGAATCGCACAGGCGCTTCCCCTGCTCGGCGATCGGCCCTTCCTCGCGGTGAACGGCGACCTCTTCTGCGACGTCGACTTCTCCGCTCTCGCCCGGACCGCGCTGGAACAAAATCTCGCGCACCTGGTGCTGGTCGCGAATCCGCCGCATCACCCGCAAGGAGACTTCGCGCTAAACAGCACGCGAGTCGCCGAAACGGGCAAGTCCAAGCTCACCTTCGGCGGCATAGGTCTTTACCGCCCGGAGCTCTTCTCGAGCATCAGCCCGGGCTCAAAGGGACAGCTTGCGACGCTCTTGCGCGCGGCGATGGCGCGCGGGCTGGTCGCAGGCGAAATGCATGGCGGCGTCTGGCACGACGTCGGCACGCCCGCGCGGCTTTTCGCGCTGAACGAGCGCGTCGCTTGATCGTCGCGGCAAAGCGGACGACAATCGCGACAATGGACGCCACCAGCAATCTTTCGCGCTGCGCCGAGCGCCGCAATGCGCTGCAGCTGCGCATGGGCAAGGGCGTCGCGATCATTCCGACCGCTCCGGAACGCATCCGCAATCGCGACAGCGATTACCTTTATCGGTTCGACAGCTATTTCTACTACCTGAGCGCTTTCCCCGAGCCCGAGGCGGTGCTGGTCCTCCTCGCGGGAGAGCAGCCCAGGTCGATTCTCTTCTGCCGCGAGCGCAATCCGGAGCGCGAGCTCTGGGAGGGCGTGCGCAAGGGTCCCGAGGGCGCAAAGGCCGCGTTTGGTTTCGAAGAGGCCTATCCCGTGGAGTCGCTCGACGAGCACATGCCGAAGCTGCTCGCCGATCAGCCTGCGCTTTACTACGCCCCCGGGGCCGATGCGGCTTGGGATGCGCGCATCATGGGATGGCTGAATCAGGTGCGGGCGCAAGCACGCGCCGGCGTCAGCGCGCCTGCCGAAATCCGCGACGTGCGCACCGCGCTCGACGAGATGCGCCTCTTCAAGGACGACGGCGAGCTCGCCGTGATGCGCCGCGCGGCGGCGATCTCGGTGACCGCGCACGAACGCGCGATGCGCGCGACCCGCCCTGGACGCAGCGAATACGAGATCGAGGCGGAGCTTCTCTACGAGTTTCGTCGCCGCGGGGCCCAGTATCCCGCCTACTGGCCCATCGTTGCCGGAGGAGCCAACGCCTGCATCCTGCATTACCGCGACAACGACGCGCGGCTTGCCGACGGGGATCTTCTGCTCATCGACGCGGGTTGCGAGCTGGACGGATATGCCTCGGATGTGACGCGGACCTTCCCCGTAAGCGGAAAATTCAGCGGCCCGCAGAAGGACGTTTACGAACTCGTCCTGGCGGCGCAAGCCGCGGCGATCGCGGCGGTGAAGCCCGGCAACCGCTGGGATCAACCGCACGATGCCGCGGTGAAGACTCTCGCCCGGGGATTCGTCGATTTGGGGCTGTGCCACGGCACCGTCGAAAAAGTCATCGAGGCCGAGGACTACAAGCGCTTCTACATGCATCGAACCGGGCATTGGCTCGGCCTGGACGTGCACGACGCCGGAGAATACAAATCGGACGGGCAGTGGCGCCGCCTCGAGCCGGGCATGATCCTGACCGTGGAGCCGGGCTGCTACATCCGGCCCGCCGACGACGTGCCGCAGCAGTTCTGGAATACGGGTGTGCGCATCGAGGACGACGTTGTCGTCACGGCCTCGGGGTGCGAGGTATTGACGGCAGCTGCAGCGAAATCGGTCCGGGATATCGAGGCGCTGGTTGGCCGTGATTGAGCTGCCGGAAGTGGACGTCGCGATTGCCGGCGGCGGGCCGGTCGCCAGCGCGTTGGCGCTGGCCCTGTCCGGGAGCGCGGTTTCCGTCGCTCGCATCGCCGGCGAAGGCGATTTCGCAGATCGCCCTATCGCCCTGTCCCACGGCTCTCGCCTGATCCTGGAGCGCCTGGGCGCATGGAGCTCCGTCCGAAACAACCCCATCGAAACCATCCACGTTTCCCAGCAGGGCTTTGGCAGAACCGTAATGCGCTGCACTGACTACGGCTTGCCGGCGCTGGGATACGTCACCGCATACTCCGAGCTCGTCGAGCAGCTTGCGGTCCGCACTCCCGTGAGCGCGCAATCGTTGAGAGACTGGAAATCGGCCGGCGATGAAGTTGTCCTGCAATTGTCCCGCAGCGAAAAGGAAGCCGGCATGCGCGCTCGGCTGCTCGTACTCGCCGACGGCGGCCAGAATCGCCACGCCCGGCAAGTGCGGGACTATCGACAGCAGGCCGTCGTCGCCGAAGTCACGGCCGAGGGCGCGCGAGCCGGCGTCGCCTGGGAACGCTTCACGGCCGAGGGGCCGCTCGCTTTGCTTCCGTTCGCGGAGCGCTACGCGTTGGTCTGGAGCGTGCGCGCGGCGACCGCCACCGAGTTGCTCGGGTGTTCCGATTCGGATTTCCTCGCGCGCCTGCGCGAAGTCTTTGGCGGAAGGCTGGGAAATTTCGGCTCGGTCGGCCGCCGCTCGACCTTTCCGCTTTCCCTGCGCCAGGGCAAGATCAATCCCGCACCCGGAGTTCTCGCGATCGGAAACGCCGCGCAAACACTGCACCCGGTTGCCGGCCAGGGACTCAATCTCGGCCTGCGCGACGCGTGGGAACTGGCTCAGATGTTGCTTGATGCTTCGAAGGAAGAAATCGGAGCGCCCGGTTTTCTCGCTCGCTACGCAAGCGGACGCCGTTTCGACCGCTACGCCGGAATCGGGTTCACCGATTTTCTGGTGAGGATATTCTCGAATTCTTTTGCGCCGCTCGCGCTCGCACGCGGCGCGGGCTTGGCCGCGCTCGATGTCCTTCCGCCCGCGCGGCGCTTTCTCGCCCACCGCATGATCTTCGGCGCTCGCGCGCTACCCTGACGCGGCGCCGCGCGCTTTCCGCGCTGCGGGAACAGCAAAATCCGCCGTTAACCGCCGCGCGAAACGCGGGAATGCTTCCCTAAGCGCTCATGTTTAGGTATAAAATTGCGCTCCTTCCCGAAAAATTTCCGTGATCGTCGATGCGAATCGGTTCGCGCACTTTGCGCAATAATCTTTTTGTCGCGCCGATGGCCGGGGTCACGGACCGCCCGTTCCGCCAGCTGTGCAAGAAGTTCGGTGCGGGCCTCGCCGTATCCGAGATGGTGGCCTCGAACTCGTTGCTTTGGGGCAGCGAGAAAACACGCCGCCGCGCCAATCACGAAGGCGAGGTCGAGCCGATCTCGGTGCAGATCGCCGGTGCCGATCCGGACATGATGGCCGCGGCCGCCCGCTTCAACGTGGAGCGGGGCGCGCAAATCGTCGACATCAACATGGGCTGCCCGGCAAAGAAAGTCTGCAATACCCTCGCCGGTTCCGCTCTTCTCAAGGATGAGCCCCTGGTCGGGCGCATTCTCAAGGCCGTCGTGAAGGCGGTGAACGTACCCGTCACGCTGAAGTTCCGCACGGGTTGGGATACGGGCAACAAGAACGCCCTGATGGTCGCGAAGATCGCCGAAGACGCCGGCGTGCAGCTCTTGTCCCTGCACGGCCGCACGCGCGCCTGCGGTTTCTCCGGCCGGGCCGAGTACGACACGATCCGCGAAGTCAAAAGGTCCACGCGCCTGCCCGTGGTGGCGAACGGCGACATCACCACGCCGGAAGAAGCGAAGCATGTGCTCGAATACACGGGTGCCGACGGCATCATGATCGGTCGCGCGGCGCAAGGGCGGCCCTGGATCTTCCGCGAGATCTGGCACTATCTTTCGACCGGCGAGAAGCTCCCGCACCCGCTCGTCTCCGAAATCCATGCCGTGCTGCTCGCGCATCTGCATGAGCTCTACGCATTCTATGGCAGAGAAACGGGCGTCAAGGTCGCGCGCAAGCACATCTCCTGGTATACCAAGGGGCTTGCCGGTTCGGCAAGTTTCCGGCACCACATGAATCAGCTTGAAACCTGTGAAGAGCAACTCGACGCGGTCAATCGTTTCTTCGAGCAGTTCGGGCGCGAGAATCTGCGCCTGCGTTACGACGTTGAGCTGGCGGCATGAGGCACACAAACGAGATCGCGGACTGTGTCCGCCGGTCTCTGGACCGGTACTTCAAGGACCTCGACGGGGCAAAGCCGCGCGCCATCTACGACATGGTGCTCAAGAACGTCGAGCGCCCGATGCTCGAGCTCGTGCTCGACCGGGCCGAGGGAAATCAGTCCATCGCCGCACAGATGCTCGGGATCAACCGTAATACCCTGAGAAAGAAAATCCAGTCGCTCAAAATAAAGATGTGAACGGTGATTCCCATCCGGACGGCGCTGGTCAGCGTATCCGATAAGAGCGGCCTTGCGGAGTTTGCGCGCGGTCTCGCCCGATTCAAGATCAAGATCCTGTCGACGGGCGGCACGGCGAAACTTCTCGCCGCGCAAGGCCTCCCCGTAACCGAGGTGGCCGACTATACCGGCTTCCCGGAAATGCTCGACGGGCGGGTGAAAACCCTGCACCCCAGACTGCACGCCGGCATCCTCGCCAGGCGCGATTCTCCCGAGCACCTGGCCGCAATCAAGGCAGCGGGTATCGAGCCGATCGATCTCGTCGTCGTCAACCTCTATCCATTCGCGCAAACCGTCGCGAAACCGAATTCCACTCTTGCCGAAGCGATCGAGAACATCGACGTCGGCGGTCCCGGCATGCTGCGCGCGGCAGCCAAGAACTATGCAGGTGTTGCGGTCGTGACCGACCCGTCCGATTATCCGAAGCTGCTCGCGGAGATGGAGGAACGCGGCGGGGCCTTGAGCGAAGACACGCGCTTCGCTCTGGCCCAGAAAGCCTTTGCCTACAGCGCGGCGTACGAGGCCGCCATCGCCAATTACCTCACGGCACTTGCGAGCGACGGCAGGACGGCCGCTTTCCCCGCGCGTCTCACGCTCCAGTTCGCAAAAATCGAGGACCTCCGGTACGGCGAGAACCCGCACCAGGCGGCGGCTTTCTACCGCGACGGCAATCCCATTTCCGGCGGCATCGCCGGCTATACCCAGATTCAGGGCAAGGAACTTTCGTACAACAACGTCGCCGACGCCGACGCCGCCTGGGAGTGCGTGAAGACCTTCGATGAACCGGCCTGCGTGATCGTCAAGCACGCCAATCCTTGCGGCGCCGCGATCGCGACTTCACTCCGCGAGGCGTACGAGCGCGCCTTTGCCACCGACCCCACGGCGGCATTCGGAGGCATCGTCGCTTTCAACCGTGGCCTCGACGCCGCGACGGCTGCAGCGGTATCGAAACAGTTCGTCGAGGTCTTGGTCGCGCCAGAGTTCGACGCCGAAGCACGGCGGATCTGTGCAGCCAAAGCCAACGTGCGGGTGCTGTCGGTAAGCCTAGCGCACGCCGCACAGGCTTACGACTTCAGACGCGTCGGAGGCGGGCTGCTGGTGCAATCTCCCGACGCACGCAACGTGCATACGTCGGACCTTCGCGCCGTCACCAAACTCAGGCCCACACAGGCGCAAATCGCCGATTTGCTGTTTGCCTGGCGCGTGGCGAAGTTCGTCAAATCGAACGCCATCGTGTTCTGCACGGGCGGCCGCACGCTCGGCATCGGCGCGGGGCAAATGAGCCGAGTCGACGCCGCCCGAATCGCCGCGCTCAAGGCGCAGGAGACGGGAGTGTCCCTCGAGGGATCCGTTGTCGCGTCGGACGCGTTCTTCCCGTTTCGGGACGGCGTGGAAGTGATCGCGCGAGCGGGCGCGAAGGCCGTCATCCAGCCCGGTGGAAGCGTGCGCGACGAGGAGGTGATCGCGGCCGCCGACGAGCTCGGGCTTGCGATGGTGTTCACCGGCGTGCGGCATTTCCGGCATTGATCCGTGAAGGTTCTGGTCATCGGTTCGGGCGGCAGGGAACATGCGATCGCGTGGCGCCTGGCGCAAAGCCCGCGCGTACAAAAGGTCTTCGTCGCCCCCGGCAACGGCGGGACGGCGCGTGAGCGCGGCCTGGAAAACGTGGCGATCTCCGCGATCGACAAGCTGGCTGAATTTGCGCTCGCGGAAAATGTTCACCTCACCGTAGTGGGACCCGAGGCGCCGCTTGCCGACGGAATCGTCGATCTGTTCCGCTCCAAGGGCCTTCGGATCTTCGGCCCGACCCGGGCCTGCGCCCGGCTGGAGAGCTCGAAGGAGTTCGCCAAGGAATTCATGACCCGGCACCGGATTCCCACGGCGGAGTTCTCGAGCTTCGACTCGGCGAGCGCCGCGCACGCCTACATCGACGCGCGCGGCACCCCCATCGTCGTAAAGGCGGACGGCCTCGCGTCGGGAAAGGGCGTGATCGTCGCCATGAGCGCGGACGAAGCGCATCGCGCGGTCGAGAGAATCCTCGTGGAGCGCACGATGGGCGCAGCGGGCAACCGCGTCGTGATCGAAGAATTCCTCGAGGGCGAAGAGGCGAGCTTCATCGTGCTGGCGGACGGCGAGCACGTGCTCTCGCTTGCGACCAGCCAGGACCACAAGCGTCTCGGGGACGGCGACCGGGGACCCAATACGGGCGGCATGGGCGCGTATTCTCCGGCGCCGGTGGTGACTCCCGAGCTGCACGCGCGAGTGGCGCGCGAGATCATCCAGCCCGTTCTCGCAGGGATGGCCCAGGAAGGCCACCGCTACACCGGCTTCCTCTACGCCGGCCTTATGATCGACGGAACCGGCAATCCCCGGGTACTGGAATTCAACTGCCGCCTCGGCGATCCTGAAACGCAGCCGATCATGCTGCGCTTGAAAAGCGATCTGTTCGGTTTGATCGAGAGCGCCATGGAGGGGAAGCTCGACCGCGTCGAGGCGGAATGGGACCGCCGCGCCGCGCTGGGGGTGGTTCTTGCGGCCACGGGCTATCCGGACGCGCCGAAAAAGGGCGACCTTGTGACGGGACTTCCCGCACCGGGAGAAGACTTTCGGGTGTTTCACTCGGGCACGGCGCTGAAAGACGGTGTCGTCGTTACCAGTGGCGGGCGCGTGCTGTGCGTGACTGCCCTGGGAGATTCGATCAAGGTGGCGCAACGGCGCGCGTACGAAGTCGCGGAAGGCATCCGCTTCGACGGCATGCAGTATCGGCGCGACATCGGGCACCGCGCCGTTACCGCACGAAGACCATGACCTGTGAATCGGTTCGATGAATCCGGCCGCGGTCCACGCTTATCTTCTTGATCTGCAGAACCGCCTTGTCGCGGAGCTGGAGCGTGTCGAAGGACGCAGCTTTCGCCGCGATCACTGGCAGCGGAGCGAAGGCGGCGGCGGTGAGAGCCGCATCATCGAGGGCGGGGACGTATTCGAGCGCGGCGGCGTGAATTTCTCCCGGGTACACGGGGAGCGGCTGCCGCCCTCCGCCAGCGCGGCGCGGCCCGAGCTCGCCGGCCGTGCCTTCGAAGCTGCCGGCGTGTCGCTGGTGCTGCATCCGCGCAATCCCTTCGTCCCGACCGTTCACATGAACATACGGTTCCTGCTCGCGACCAAGCCGCAAAGCGAGCCGGTCTGGTGGTTCGGGGGCGGAATGGATATGACCCCCTACTACGGGTTCGAGGAGGATGCGCGTCACTTTCACGCCACGTGCCGGCAGGCGCTCGAGGCATTCGGGCCCGAGCACTATCCCCGCTTCAAACGCTGGTGTGACGAGTACTTTTATCTGAAACACCGCAGCGAGCCGCGCGGCATCGGCGGGATTTTCTTCGATGATTTGAACGAGAACGGTTTCGATTCGTGCTTCGAGCTTGCTCGCAGCGTCGGCGACCATTTCCTTCCGGCCTACGTTCCCGTTCTGGAGCGCAGGCGAAACCTTCCCTACGGCGAGCGCGAGCGCGACTTTCAGGCCTATCGCCGCGGCCGCTACGTCGAGTTCAATCTCGTCTACGATCGTGGCACGTTGTTCGGCCTGCAGTCGGCCGGCCGCGCCGAGTCGATATTGATGTCGCTGCCTCCGCTGGTGAAGTGGCGGTACGACTGGAAACCGGACCCTTCGAGTGCGGAGGGAAAACTCTATCGGGATTTCCTGCGACCGAGGGATTGGCTCGGCGAATGACGACGTAAAGAGGAGCGCAATGAAAACACGCAAGCTCGGAAAAAACGGGCCCGCCGTCCCGGCGCTGGGTCTGGGTTGCATGGGAATGACGGGGATCTACGGAGAGCCGAACGAGGCCGAATCGATCGCGACCATTCACCGCGCCATCGATCTCGGCATGAACCTGATCGTCACCTCGGATGCCTACGGAGCGGGCGCCAACGAAGAGCTGGTCGGGCGCGCCATCAAAGGCAAGCGCAACCGGGTGCTCCTCGCCACGAAGTTCGGGAACATGGGCTTGAGCGGCTTCAAGCTCCCCGAAGGCCTTTCGGGAGGGCATCCGGGTTACGTGCCTCAGGCCTGCGATGCCTCTCTCAAGCGCCTCGGCGTGGAAGCGATCGATATCTACGGGCTGCATCGCGTCGACCCCAAGGTGCCGATCGAGGATACCGTGGGCGCAATGAAAAAGCTGGTCGACCAGGGCAAGGTGCGCTATCTCGCGCTTTCCGAGGCGGGCGCGGCCACGCTGCGGCGCGCGCACGAGGTGCATCCGCTCGCCGCGCTCGAGACCGAGTACTCGCTGTGGTCGCGCGACGTGGAAAAAGACATTCTCCCCGCCTGCCGCGAGCTCGGCATCGCCCTTATGGCGTACTCGCCCCTTGGCCGCGGGTTCCTCACCGCCACGATCAAGACGCTGGACGCGCTCCAGCCGAAGGATCGCCGTCGCGATCATCCGCGTTTCAATCCGGACAATCTCCAACGCAACGTCGCGCTGCTGCAACCGCTCGAATCGATCGCCGCCGCCCACAAGGTGACACCCGCGCAGGTGGCGCTCGCATGGGTGCTCGCTCAAGGGCAGGACATCGTGCCGATCCCGGGAACGAAACGGCGTGACTATCTAGAGCAAAACGCGGCTGCGGCCAGCGTGTCTTTGAGCGGGGCGGAAATCGCCCGACTCGCGAAAACGTTTCCTCCCGGGGTTGCCTCGGGCACGCGCTATCCGGAGAAGCAGCTCGCCGGGCTGGGAATTTGAACCGCCCCGGGCCGGGCTCTCAGTCCAGCGCCCGCGGTGCCGACCCGAGATTGGCGCTCGCGCGAAAATGCCTGTGGGCTTCTTCGATTCGCCCGCTGCGCTCGAAAAGCCGCGCGAGCGCGACGTGTGCCGCTTGCGTCGGCTGCGTGGCAAGGCTTGCTTCCAGGTAACTTTGAGCCTTTCCCCACAACTCGCGCTGCACGCATAAGCGGCCCAGCGTCAGCAACAATCCCGCTTCTCCCGGGCGCTCTCTCAGCCATCGTTCGGCCCGCTCGAGCCGCTCGAACGCGTCCTCGTCGGTGCATTCTCCATAGAGCAGGGCGAGCGCGCCGTCCCAGTCCCGCTCGAGCGCTTCCTCGATGATCCGGTGGGCCTTGCGACAATCTCCGAGCTCGATGAAGGCGCGCGCGGCCGCGGCCGCTATCTTGGGACGGACGCGCTCGGAGCGCGGCGTGTCTTCCCAATGCCGGGCAAGGCCTTCCCGATCGGCGCCCTTGCGCGACAGTATCGCGATGCGGGCGTTGGCGCGCACGTTATCGAGGGCCTCCGGCGGGATTGCATCCCGTTTCTCCAGCAAATTCGCCACGCGCAGGACCTCCTCCCAATTTGCCATGCCCTGCTCCGCGCGCAGCGACAGCAACAGCCCCTCAACATGCCGAGGCCGACCCGCGTTCAGCTCGAGCAGCACGGCCCGCGCCTCTACAAACCGCCGTTCCTCCAGCAAGAGCTCCGCCGAAGTCATCAAACGCGCAAGACGCCACTTGCCGTCCCCTTCTTTCGCCCGTTCGAGCCACTGATCGCGCCGGCCGAATTGCCGCAACCTCTGCGCCGCACGCGCCGCAAGAAGACTCGCGAGACCCGGCGCCGCGCCCAGTTGGGTCGCCCCCGAGGCGAGTTTCTCAGCCCTGACAAATTGGCCCTCGAACAGCGCCTGAATCGCCCCCAGCTCTGCTGCGCGTCCTTTTTCATCCCGTCTTCGTTCGCGAAAAGCGCGCACATACGAAGGAAGCCTCAAGGCATGCCACCCTACTCTGAGCAGAAAGTACCCGGCGACGAAGACAACGATCAGGAGAATGGCGAGCAGGTTGAGCGAGATCTCGGCGCGCCACGGATGCAGCACGAACAGCGCATAACCGCCGTGGCCCCGCATTGCCAGCGAAAGCGCCACGGCGAGCGCCGACAAGACGAGCAGCCACAGCAATCCTCTCATCGCCCGGGCTGCTGCCGAACGGACTTGTAGCCGCGCACGGCCGCAAGGCTTTCGCCGATCGTCGGAAAGGAGGCCCCGACAGTGCCCGAGCCGAGCTGTTTCAGGGTCGCGACCGTCGCCGCGGCAGCCCGCGAACGCGTGTCGAAGTATCGCTCGAGCCAGGTTGCAGCGATCTTCACGTCGCTGCGGTAGACAGCTTCATCGCGCGCGAGGAGCGCGAGCCGCGCGTTCAGCAAGCGCAGTTTCAGGTTCTCGCGCAGGAAAAACGCCTGCGGCGGGCTGAGCAGCGCCGGGTCGGCCCCCTCCACGTTCTGTATCCTGACGAGCTGCTTGAGCTCGCCGAGCAGCTCCGCGACCAGCCTTTCCCAGAACCCATCCGACTCGCGCTTGGCGACGGCCGCCGCCTGCGGGCGCGCGTCCTGCGTGAGCGGCAGGGAATCCACGCCCGCGATCAGCTGATCCAGTTTCACCACAAGCCCCGGAACATCCAGGCTGGGCGCGGTTTTCAGGCGCTCGATGTCCCGGGCGAAGACCTTGCGCAACGGCAGGAGCTGCGGGCGGCCCGGCCGCGCGAGGCGCGCGTCGGCCGTCTGCAAAGCGGCCACGGCCACCTGGACGTTACCGGTGAGCTGCAGGTGCTGCGAGGCAATGGTGAGGACCTGCTCGATTTCGGCGAGGACCCATTCATCGCGACTGCGCGACAGCTCCTGGTAGAGCGCCTCGAGGCCGGTCTGATGATTCTGAAATTCCGCGAACTTCACCTCGATCTGCGCGAGTTTCGCCTGCGCTTCACGCGCCGCCTCTTGTGCCTGTCTCGCGGCGAGGCGCGCGTCGCGGCTGTCGGACTCGCTTTCGCGCACGCGCTGAGCAAGCTCGTCGCGCAGCGCGCCGATCCGGCTCTGACCGTCGTACCACTGCCACACCAAAAGGAGGGCGACGAGAACGAATGCGACCGTCGTGGGCGAAATACTCCACGCCCTGCGCTTCGAAGCTCGCTGCGGATCGTTTTCCATGCGTGAACCTACCGGTGAGAGGCGATCATACTTTAGCAAAAAAAGCGGCGATCTCCGCTACGGTGCGATCGTCGCCGCGCCCGGTCACGACGATCTCCCGCACGTCGAGCCTGCGCGCAGCAAGCGCGATCCGCGGATGCGGCACGAACACCGGGGTCGCGCGCAAATATCCCCAGCCGGTCGGGCCCAGCATGCCGAAGAAATTCTCCAAGCCTTCGGCGCTGGCGATAGCGACCGCTTCGACCCCGCCGCTTTGCCAGCGGGCGAGCAGCGGTCCTGCGTCGGCGTCGGGCCGCGTGCGGCGGTAGCTTTCGGCGTACTCGACTCGCGCGCCCCGCGCTTCGAGTCCCGTTCGCAGCCACTCGCGGCCGCCCTGCCCGCGAAAGATCACGATCGAGCGCCCTTGCAGATCCTGCAGCTCGGGAAGCGCGGCGAGCGCCTCGCTGTCGGCCTCGCCCGAGGGCGCAATCACCGAATGGAACCCGAGTTCCTCGAGCGCGCTTGCGGTTCCCATTCCCACTGCGGCCACACGCAGCCCCTCTGGCCAGCTCCGGCTCGCGCTCACGAGTCCGTGCCCCCGCATCGCCGCCGTCGGACTGACGAAAATCGCAAGCTGAAATCCGTCCAGGCGCTCGATGAGATTGCGGACCGCGCCTGGGTTCTCCGGCGGCAGGATCTCGATGGTGGGAAAGAGAATCGGGTCTCCGCCCGCCATACGGATCCGCTCGGCAAGCGCTGGAGCGTGCTCGCGCGGGCGAGTGACCACGATACCGCGGCCCGAGAGCGGTCCCGCCCTCATGATAAAGATGCAAGAATCGCGTCCGCGCCCAGAGTTCGCAGCTGCGTCGCGAGCATCTCACCCAGGTTTTCCGGCGCCGCTATCGGGCCGCTCGACTCCGCGCGCACTACCTTGCTGCCGTCGGGCATCGCCACGAGACCCCGCAAACGAATCTCCCCTTCTTTTGGCACGGCGTACGCGGCGAGTGGCAGTTGGCAGCTCCCCGACAACGCGCGGCTCAGCGCACGCTCGGCCCGCACGCACGCGGATGCGGCGGCATCGTCTAGGGGAGCGAGCCACCGCCGCAGGTCGCCGCGATCCTCCCGGCACTCGATCGCGAGCGCCCCTTGTCCGGGCGCGGGCAGGCTCTGTTCCGGCTCGAGCATCGCGCGAATTCGCGCACCAAGGCCGAGCCGCTTGAGGCCCGCCGCAGCGAGCATCAATGCCTGAAATTCCCCCCGATCGAGCTTCGCCAGGCGCGTGTCCAGATTGCCACGCAGGGCCTTCACCCCCAGCGCTGGATAACGTTCGTGCAACTGCGCCTCGCGCCGCAAGCTGGAAGTCCCGACGACGGCCCCGGGCGGCAGCGCTTCCAGGCTCGCGCTCAGGCCGGACACGAGGCAATCTCGCGGATCCTCTCTCGCGGGAATGGCCGCCAGGCAAAATCCCTGCGGCATGCGCATCGGAACGTCCTTCGCGGAGTGCACGGCAAGATCGGCTCGCCCGTCCTCGAGCGCGGCCTCGAGCTCCTTGACGAAAAGGCCCTTGCCGCCGATTTGGGCGAGCGGCCGGTCGACGATCTGGTCGCCGCGCGTCGTGATGCCGAGGATGCTCACCTCGCAATGCGGATACAGGCGCTTGAGCTCGCCTGCGACGTGCTCGGACTGCCACATCGCGAGCCGGCTTCTGCGCGAGGCAATGACGATTCGTTCAGGCATCTGACTCAATGCTTTGTTCCCTAGCTTACCAGCGACTTGACCTGCGCCCATTGCCTGCGGCTCACCGGAAGCTTTTCCTCGACGCCCTCCAGGACCACCGACCATCCGACTTCGCCCTCGGTTTCGGCGCCGCGCTCGACACCGCGGATCGATCGCCGCGCCACCAGACAATTGCGATGAATCCGCACGAACACGCCGCTGAATTCCTGTTCGAGCTGCGTAAGCGACTCCTCGACCAGGTACTCCCCGCCACGGGTGCGCAAAGTAACGTACTTGAGCTCTGCTCTCAGGTAAACCACGTCCGAGACTCGCACGAGGGTCATGCGCCCGCGCTCGGCGACGCTGAAGTAGCGCCGCGGGGCCGGATCGATGCTCTCGAGCACCCCGCGGGTCAGCCGCGCGCCCGTTGCGGCTTTCTTCAGCGCCGTGAGCAGCCGTACCGCGCGAACCGGCTTGGTCAGGTAGTCCACGGCGTTGACCTCAAACGCTTCGACCGCGTAGCGATCGTGCGCGGTGACGAAAATGACGGCGGGCGGCCGCTCCAGGATCTGCAGGTGCCTTGCGAATTCGATTCCGCTCATTTCAGGCATGTGGATGTCGACCAGGACGACCTCCGCTTCACTGGCGGTGACGATCTGCAGGCCTTCCACGCCGTTCGCCGCTTCGCCCGCGACGGTGTGCGGCAGCTCCGCGCGGCAGTCCTCCAGAAGCTCGCGCAGACG
>Ga0137412_10000738_pt1 | contig 24134 bp, 20 predicted proteins | sample CZODoug2_1_16fun_FD_122160 | JGI IMG/M metagenome (GOLD analysis project Ga0137412, IMG submission 122160) | Vadose zone soil fungal communities from Angelo Coast Range Reserve, California, USA - CZODoug2_1_16fungal (Hybrid Assembly) | ecosystem: Environmental > Terrestrial > Soil > Vadose zone... | reverse complement strand
ACAAGAAGAACGGGATCACAAAACCGAAAGTCAGCAGCGACCAAATGGACTTGCCACTGTAAATTCCCCATAGCGCTAAACCGCCGATCCACAGGACCCCGAATCCCGCGACCAGGAAGCTGTCGACCAGGTGGCTGGTGCGACGCGTGGTGACGTGCTGGCGGCCCGGGAAGAACAGCTTCTTCCACCACATCTCGATCATGTAATAAACACCCTGACCGACACCGCTGCGATAGACATGCTCGAGCTGCCGACGCATCCATGGCAGGCACGCAAATTCATGCGGCGAGTAGGGCGTCCACACATAGTCGCGGCCTTTTAAATTGGTGAAGCCGTGGTGTGCCAGGTTGTGCCCGACTTCCCATAGGCTATACGGCGTCAACGACGGCAAAAATGCGATTCGGCCAATCCATTTGTTGAGTGTTTTATTCGGGGTGTAGGAACCGTGGCAGGCATCGTGCCCGATGACGAACAATCTCGCGATCCACAGGGCAGCCACCAACGAGGCGAATACCTTGATCCACCACGCCTCGACGACCAGGAGGCTCGCTATCGCGACACCCAAAACCAACCAGTCCAGCAGGAACCAGATGATCGGCGCCGCGCTGGCGCGGTCCACCGTGAACGGTTGCAGGAGCTTCTGCAATTTGAAGCGGGATTTATCCGCAGCGGGACTTCCGCCTGCGAAATCTTCTGGTTCAGGTTTGGAGGGCGTTTGCATTCAAAACTCCAGCCGGCATGCAAAGGTAAACCCAGCATTATACGCTGGTGCCGGCGGCTCAGAAAGGAACTGGATTACGCAGTTTCCGCATCAGGCCAGAGGAGAACCCCCAAATGCTCGCATGCTTCGATCAAGGCCGTTGCAGCCTCCCGTGTGCTCGCGTCCAACCGGCGGTCATGAGTCAGGAGCCAGGTGAGCCGCGCGCGGCGCGACCGCGCCGACGGCTCACTGTCGAAAAGCGCCGGGAACAGCCCCAACGCGTCGACGAACTCACGCAGCGGCGCCGCAGCGCTGGAGTTTGGCGCGGGGGTCAGGAGTAGCTTGAGCCAGGTGACGCAGCGCTTGGCAAGCCCGGCGCGGGTAATCCCGAGACTGGTGCGGCGGCGCGACTCGCCGTCCGCGAGCGAATCGGCCAAGTTGCGATAGCGTTCCACCGAAGATTCGTCGGCCGGCAGCGCCGGGCTGGCATCGGAAAGCACCGAGCGCAATAAGTCCGCCAATAATAGGGACAGCGACTCCGCCAAGAAACGCTGATTCTGATCCGCGTCGGGTCGCGACAGATCCTCCCAGCACAGCGGGCCACCCAGTCGCCTAGCGTTCGGAGATTTCGACATGGCGCCCAGTGTAGCGGCTCCGGCGCTCATCGCAACTATGCCAAAATGAGAGGGAGATCACAGACAGGCACAAAACCTGCGGAAAAGACGCCTCCGCCGCAGCGGTCGCGCCCCTGCGGAAAAAGAATTATTATGGAGCGGAGAATCCCTTGGAGCCGAGGTCACAGCTAATCGCCGGCAACCCTGTGCCCCTAAGTCCCGGGGTACGACGTCTGGTCGCGCCCAATGCCGGCCTGATGACCGGCCCGGGGACCAACACCTACCTGTTGGGTACGCGAGAGATTGCAGTCCTCGACCCCGGACCCGACGATGCTCGGCATTTGCAAGCCATCATGACCGCCGCCCAAGGACTCATTCGCTGGGTCGTCGTCACCCATACTCACCGCGACCACTCCCCGCTCGCCGCGGTGCTGGCCAAGCTCACCGGCGCACGCCTGATCGGCATGCCGCCGCCCAATGATGGCCGGCAAGACGAAAGTTTCAGGCCTGACCACGTACCGCGCGACGGCGAGCGGCTGCAGTTGGAAGATATTGGCTTGAGCGTCATCCATACGCCGGGACATGCGTCGAACTGCGTTTGCTACCTGCTCAACGACGAGCGCTTGCTGTTTACCGGTGATCATGTGCTCGAAGGCGTCTCGCCGGTGATTCTGCCGCCGGACGGCGACATGTCGGCCTATATGGACTCACTCGAGAAATTGGGAACCTGCGATTTCGAGCGCATAGCCCCCGGGCACGGCGGCGTCATGCCTCAGGGTAAACGCGTATTGGCGGCATTGCACGCGCACCGTCTTGCGCGTGAGGACAAAGTCTTGGCGAAGATGGCGAATTTCGGCACGGCGACGCTCGATGGTCTGACCGCGGCGGTTTACGATGATGTGCCGCCGGAGCGTCACTCTTGGGCGAAGCTGACTTTGGAGGCGCATCTCATCAAGCTTGCCCGCGACGGCCGCGCCATCGAACACGAGGGCGGCTGGCGAATCACTCGCGTATGACTGCCCGGTTGAGCGTATCGCTGCACGCTGTCAGCGTGCGGCGCGGCGATAAATGGGTTCTGCGGGACATCTCGCTGCGCCTGAAGGCGGGCGAGCGCTGGGCGCTCATCGGCGGCAACGGCGCCGGCAAGACGCAGCTGCTCAAGCTGCTCAGCACCGACGTGTGGCCGACGCCCACCGGCCGCGAGGCACGCATTTATTGCTTAGGTCGCCACCGCGTCGACCTCATCGCGGCGAAGCAGCGCATCGCCTACATCGGCGCCGAGCTGCAGGATAAATATGCGCGCTATGACTGGAATCTGGTGGTTTGCGATTTGCTGGCGACTGGCCTGCACCGCACGGATCTGCTGCAGCGGCCGGTAACGATGGAGGAGCGCCGGCGGGTCGCCGTTATGCTGGAGCAATGCGGCTTGACGCACCTGCAGAACCGCAAGTTTTTGTCATTGTCGTATGGGCAGCAGCGGCTCGCCCTACTGGCGCGCGGCCTGGTGCAGAGCCCGGATTGGCTGCTACTAGATGAGTTCTACAACGGCTTGGACGCGGACTACCGCCGGCGAATCGATGCTCTACTCGACCACGCCCACGAGCAGGGACAGTCCTGGATTGCCGCTGCTCACCGAGCCGGGGATGTGCCACGCGGCACTCGAGGGCTGATCGAATTGCGCGCCGGCCGGCTGCGCTCCGTCAAACGGCTGCGCGGCGCAGATCTTGCTCGTCTAGCGGCTCACGCGCAGGAAAACCGGCCGAGGCGTTCTGCGCGACCCGTGCGAAATGCCTCCGACGTGAAGGATGGCGCTGCCGGCGGCAAGTTGTTGCTGCGAATTACCGGAGCCGATCTTTTTGTCGACTATCGCGCCGTACTGCGCGACGTGAATTGGGATCTGCATGCCGGCGAGCATTGGGCCGTAGTCGGCGCCAACGGCGCCGGCAAGTCCAGTTTCCTCAAATTGCTGTATGGCGATTTGTCGCCGGCTTTGGGCGGGACCATCGAACGCAGCGGCTTTCCCCGCGGCACGCCGATCGATGCATGGAAACGTCAGGTGGGGTACGTCTCGCCGGCGTTGCAAACCGACTATGCCGTGAATGTCACGGTGCTCGATTTGGTCGCTAGCGGCCGTTACGCCAGCATTGGATTGTCCGATGCGCCGACGGCGGCCGATAAAAAAATTGCGCTGCGCTGGCTCAAATTCTTTGCGCTGCTGTCCGTCGCGCGTCGCCGGCCGCGCGAACTATCATACGGGCAGTTGCGCCGCGCCCTGATCGCTCGCTCGCTCGCGGGCAATCCGCGCATGCTCTTGCTGGATGAGCCGTTGACCGGACTCGACCCGCGGCAACGCTCGGCGATGAAGCGACTGCTCGAGCGCCTGATGAAGCGCCAGCTCACGGTCATCATTGCCGTGCACCATCCTGAGGATCTGCCGCGCGGGATGACTCACACTTTACATTTACATAAGCGGCGGGCCAGGAGCCTGTCTGAGTATTCTGCGACCTGAGTCTGCGGCAACGAGCGCCCCGGCCGGCAACACTCGACCCCTGCTTCGGCCACGGGAATCTCATTATGTTGCGCGTCGCGGCTGCGGCCGTCTCGATCGCCAGTTTGGCGCTTGCCGCCTGCGGGCATTCCGGCTACGCCGTACGTCCGGTACCGCGCATCGCTTCGGACAACGTCGGCAAGCCGGTGAGCCGACTGCAGGAAGTCTTCGGTGTCCCTCGCAAGATCGATACCACCCCGACCAAGCTGGTTTACGTCTGGTTCCTCGAGGAAACACCGGCGGGCGCGCCGGCCGGATTTCACGGCTGCGAACTGGAAGTGACCGTGGACTCTCGATCGGCGCACGTTCTCGGCTATTCGCTGTCGAATATCGGTTGGGCCAAGTGCCCGGAAATGGCGCGAAAGATTCACGTGGCGGAGCGCCGAGCTAAGCGCCACGCATCTGCGTCCCGGCCCATCCCGTGCGGGGCTGAGCGGGCGCTGCGCGCCGTACAAATGGCGCCTGTGCCTTACACTACCCCCGTGTCGGCGCTGCGGGCGCCATTCGAAGCATATGGAGTCTTAATCGTGCCGCTGATCTTCATCCTTACTCTCGCTGTTCAGGCCGGGCTCATCGTGCATGTCATCAGGACGGGAAGAAATAATTTGTGGATTTGGGCCATCGCGTTGTTGCCGGCGGCGGGCTCGCTCGCCTACATCGCGGTGGAAATCCTGCCCGAGATCTTCGGCGGGCGTACCGCGCGGCGCACCAGAGCGGGCATGCAACGCATCATCGATCCGAACCGCGATTTGCGGCAAGCCGCCGCGGAGGTGGAACATTCCGGCAACGTCGATGCACGCCGCCGGCTCGCTCAGCAGTTGTACGAACGCGGCCAGTACGCCGAGGCGATCGCGGTGTATGAGGCCGGCTTGAAGGGCATATTCGAGCACGATCCGACGCTGCTGCTCGGTTTGGCATCGGCCCAATTCGCGGCTCGCGATTTTGCAGCGGCGCGGGCATCGCTGGAGCGCCTCATACAGCACAATCCGGATTTCAAGTCCGCGGACGGACATCTTCTGTACGCGCGCACGCTCGAAGCGCAGGACGCGCTCGAGGAGGCGGAGCACGAATATGCCGCCGTTGCGCCGGGATATCCCGGTGCGGAAGGCAGGCTGCGTTACGCGCTGCTGCTCAAGCGACGCGGCAAGATTGACGAGGCGCGGCGTATCCTGAAGGACTTGCTGGATAGCGCCAAATTCGGACCCTCCCATTACCGCAAGGCCCAAGCCGAGTGGCTGGAACGCGCGCGCCGCGAAATTAGCTAGCAGCGCGCGAAGGAATGCCTTTATGTTGTCGATGCCTCGTTGCCATTCCTTCGTTTGGATAGCCATCGCCGCAATGGCGCTGGCCGGTTGCACCAGCCAGATGGTGCCTGCGCAGAGATCGATCAGCGAAATTGACGCGGCGCTGAGCGCGGCATCGTCCGAAGCAGTGAAATACATTCCAGAGCAATTGACGGATGTGCGGAGCAGGTTGGATGACCTGAAGGCATCGTTCGCCAAGGAAGATTATGCAGCCGTGCTCCAGGGTGCACCGGCGGTGAAGAGAGCAGCGCAAGGCTTGGTGGGCGCAGCGGCCGCGAAAAAAGCCGAGCGCATGCAGGCGCTCAACGAACAGTGGGCGGGCTTGGCCGCCGTGGTGCCGGAATATATGTGGGCCATCCAGAGTCACATCGATCAGCTCGGCAAGGGCCCTGCGAGGAAGCCGGCGGGAGGCATCGATCTTGATGCGGCAAGAGGCAGCCTGAGCGATGCCGCGTCGCTGTGGTCCAAGGGCCAGGCGGCGTTCGCCACGGGGAATTTGGCCGAAGCCGTGACCACGGCGCAGAGTCTCAAGACCCACCTCGAAAGGCTGGCCAGTACTTTGAGAGTGGACTTGACCGCGTTCACGCCGAAGCCGGCGACCGGCTAGCGTTACGGCGCGTTAGCGTCGCTGTTTTGAAAGGCGAGCCTGCCCTCGCTGACGATGACCGCGCTGCCGCCGATATGCGCGGCAAGCAAGCTGCCGTGATCGATCTCCAGCTTGACGCTTACCTCGCCGGGGCGATTCATCTGACCACCCTGGCGGCCGGTGAAAGCGGTCGAGTTCTTACCGAACTGACCAAGTTCCCACAAATAAGAGGCGAGCATGGCATGCGCATTGCCGCTGACCGGGTCTTCCGGAATTCCGAGCGCGGGGCAAAACATGCGCGAATCCGTCGACAATTCCTCCGGACTTCGATTGACGGCAAATACGAAAAAACCATCTACGTTGAGTTCGTTGCCCAGAGCGATCAAGGTGTCGAAATTCGGCGTCAACGCATCCAACGCGCGCGCATGACCGACCGGAACCAGCAACCTCGTGCTGCCTTTTCGCGCTACACGGGCTGGCATGACTTCGTGCAACTGCGTGGCCGGCAGGCGCAGCGCTTCGGCTACCCGGAGCGTGGTTTTGAACGGCAGCGGCGCATCGAGTTCAGGCATGGTTTGCCGAAATTCGATCACGGTCCCGCTTTGCTCATGAACCCGCACTTCGATGATGCCGGTTCCTGAGTGTTGCCGGCACACGCCCATGCCGCGGCGCCCGAGCGCCAATAGCACCGTATGGGCGGCGATCGTGGCGTGTCCAACAAAAGGCGCTTCCTTGCGTGCGTTGAAGAATCGCAGGCGGACATCGTGATCGGGCGCGGTCGCGGCGGATACGAACGCTACTTCTGCGTGCGCAAATTCACGTGCGATGGACATCAAGGCGGCGTCGCTTTGGCCGTCGGCATCGAGCACGACGCTGGCCGGATTGCCCGTGAAACGAGTGCGAGTGAAGGCGTCTACCTGGAATATGCGCAAGCGTGTTCTCCGCGGGTTGTTGCGGGGCGGGTTATTGCGGGAGTTTTGCACGCATCCGAGCGTCAGGCTACACTTCGTTGAACCTTGGGGTGGTCTGTAACGAGACCTGAGACGTGGGCTGTCGACTAACCGACTCACCTGCGAACCCGTTGAACCTGACCCGGGTAATGCCGGCGTAGGGAGCAGGTAACCCGCGATGCGCGCAGCCGTTGAAATTAGCATGTACCCGTTGGCCGGCGACTACCGCCCCCTGATTCAGGCGTTCATAGATCGCCTGAACACGTATCCGGAGCTGTACCTGCTCACGAATACGCTGAGCACGCAAGTTTGGGGCGAACTCGACCGGGTGATGGCAATTCTCGCCGACGAGATGGGCCGCGCCGCCGCCGGCGGACCGCAGCCGATCTTCGTCATGAAAGTGCTCCCGGGCTTGGAACGACCTGCAGAGGCACTGCCAGCCGCGGCACGGCCGTGATCGGCGCACTCGTCGTCCAGTTTACGAGCGCCTGGCGCTCGACGAGTTGGGTCGAAATCATCGCCGCTGTGCTCGCTGTGGTGTACTTGTTGCTGGCGATCAGGCAGCAGCTAGCCTGTTGGGTGGCCGCATTCATCAGCTCCTGCCTGTATGTGTGGGTGATGTTCGGCGCGCGCTTGTACATGGAATCCGTGCTGAATGCCTTTTATGCGGCGATGGCTCTCTATGGGTACTGGCAATGGACCCATGGGGTGAGCGGCCGCGGGCTCGAGGTATCGCGTTGGTCCGCATCGCGCAATGCGGTGGGGCTGCTGGCGGTGGTCGGAATGTCGATCGTGAGCAGCTATTTCCTGCGGCGTTTCACGCCCGCCGCGTGGCCGTTCATGGACTCCATGACCGCCTGGGCCAGCGTCTTTGCCACCTTTTTGGTCGCGCGCAAGGTGTATGAGAACTGGCATTGGTGGCTCGTCATCGATTCGTTGAGCCTATGGCTCTACTTTACCCGCGGGCTGTATCTCACCATGCTGCTGTTCGGCCTGTATCTGTTGATGATAGTCATGGGCATGCGCGAGTGGAGCCGCGGCTCGCAGCCCGTAGCCAGTGCCGCGTAGCGTGCTCGAGGAGTTGGCCTTGCGATGGGTCCCGGGCGCAGGTCCGGTAGTGGTCCAGCCGTTGGCGTCGGGACTCGTCAATGACAGCTGCCGAGTCGCACGGGCCGGGCGGCTGTATTCGATGCGCGTTGCGACGGCGAACTCCCAGGACCTTGGTCTCGATCGTGAGTGGGAGTGCAAGGTGCTCAGCCATGCGGCCGCTGCCGGCCTTGCTCCGACCATCGAACGTTGCGAGCCCGCGCAGGGAGTCCTGGTTGCGGATTGGGTCAGCGGCCGAACCTGGACCCTTGAGGAAATACGACTACCGGACCGGATCCACGCCATGGCGGGGCTGCTCCGTCGCGTTCACGCTCTGCCGATTCCGCAGCCGGCTCGCGTCATGACCCCTGCGGCCTGGGTGGCCCTCTACGCAGCTGCGTTGACACGCGGCCTGGAGGAGCCATCGCGATCCGCCGGACTGCGCAGCGCCGCGGACGCGCGTCTGGCGGTATTGGCCGCCTCCCGGCTGCCCCATCCGGTGCTTTGTCACAGCGATCTGCACCGCCTCAACGTGACGGTGGGTCCGAACCTCTTGCTGCTCGACTGGGAATACGCCCATGTGTCCGACCCCTACTGGGATTTGGCCGGATGGATCGCGAACAACGATGGGACGCAGCATTTCGCCGAGGTGTTATTGGCGGATTACCTACAGCGCCCGGCCGAGCCGGCTGAATCCGCGCGCCTGGGACAGCTGATGTGGCTCTATGACTACATCTGCCTGCTGTGGAGCGAACTTTACCTAAATCAACGCTCTGGGGCAGCGTCGGACGGCGTGTCAGCCCGCGCGGAGCAGCTGGCCCTGCGTTTGAGCAGTCATGTCCGGTAGTCGTGCCGGTGAAGTTACGGCACACTAAGCGGCTTTGGCGTGGCCGCGAGCGGCCAATATTCAATGGAGAGTTCAATGGCGCGGATGATCGTAGTGGACCGGGATGGCAAAGAGCACGAGATCGAGGCAAAACCCGGCTTGAAAGTGATGGAGATTCTGCGCGAGCTCGACTACGGTGTCGCTGCGATTTGCGGGGGTCTGTGCTCCTGTGCGACCTGCCACGTATATGTCGACGAGAATTGGGCCGGCCGCTTGCCAAAGCCGCAGAGCGACGAGCTGGAACTCCTCAAGGAATTATCCGATTACCGGGACGCGACCTCCCGACTGTCCTGTCAAGTCGATTTCACCGAGGATTTGAGCGGCATCAAGGTTGCCATCGCCCCCGATACTTAGCGAGGCGCTTTTACTTCTTTTCGGTTTGGCGCCGGACGGCCTCCTGCGCCGCGGCTAGTGCGGCCGGGTCGCCGAGGAAGCGGCGGCTTGTCGGCTGGATCTGCTCGTCGAGTTCATACAGCATTGGGATGCCGGTGGGGATGTTGAATTCCACGATGTCGCTCTCCGACATCATATCCAGCATCTTGACCAATGCGCGCAGGGAGTTGCCGTGCGCCACGACCAGAACGTTCTTTCCGGAGCGCAGCTCGGGAACCAGTCGGGATTCCCAGAAGGGCAGGACGCGTGCCAGGGTATCTTTGAGCGATTCGGCGGCCGGCAGCTGCGCCGGGTCGAGTTCGGCATATCGCGGGTCGAAGCGCGGATGACGCGGATCATCGAGAGCCAAAGCCGGAGGCGGGACGTCGTAGCTGCGGCGCCAGATCTTGACCTGCGCTTCGCCGTGCTGCTCGACGGTTTGAGCTTTATTGAGTCCCTGCAACGCGCCGTAGTGGCGCTCGTTGAGCCGCCAGCTGCGCTCCACCGGGATCCACATGCGATCCGTGGTATCGAGAATCAGCCAGAGCGTGCGGATGGCGCGCTTCAGCACGGACGTGAACGCAATGTGCGGTTCGATTTTTTCGCTGAGCAATTCCTTGCCCGCTTGCGCGGCTTCTTCGCGCCCCAGATCGCTCAGGTCCACGTCGTGCCAACCAGTGAACAGATTCTCGACGTTCCAGATGCTCTGTCCATGACGGACCAAGATCAATTTTCCAGGCACGGTGATACCCTCCGAATACTCAACGTATGGCTGCGGCAAACACGCCTTCGAATTCGCTCGCCAGCGTCTGACCCTGGTGGATTTCCACCCTGAGCCGAATGCGGCCGCGGCCTGCGCGCTGCAACATTTTCTCGAATTTCTCAATCTGCGCGGCCGTGGGCGAAGCCAGGGAGGCACGCAGGACGCCTTGGACCGGCAGCAAGTACCGAATGGTGGATTCCTGAATCACCGCATCGGCGGAGAGGTTACTGGCGGCCAGGTAACGGGTAACCCACGCCCATCCGGTTAGAACGGCGACCGAAAACAGACTGCCGCCGAACGCCGTACCCTTGTGGTTGGCGTTGGGGGCGAGCGGCGCGCTGAGCACAATGGCATTGTCGTCGGCGCACTCGACCACAATGCCGATGTGCCGCGCGAGCGCGAACTCGGACGTGATTTTATCCTGCAGATATTGCTTGCCGAATGGCAACTCAGCCTGCATGTACGCCATCCTGCGCCAGCCTTCGCACCGCTTGCAGCGCAACGGACAGCGTCGCGAAGTCCGGTGCCGCGCCGGTGCGCAAGTCGACGACGATTCTTTTCAGGGACTCGACCGCAACCGAGCGACGCTGCAGCCAGCTATCGACTCGAGCGCCCGCGGTCTTGCCCTTGCTCGAGAGCACTGCGGCGGTGATCTTGCGCTGCAACTCGTACAAGTTGTCGCTGAGGGTGCTGCGGGCGACCGCCTGCCAATGTCCCTCGGCCGACAAGGTCTCGATCTGATCCTTGATCCAAGTGAGGCCGATGCGTTCGCCGATGTCGAAATAAGCCTGGCCGGCAAATCCAATCTTGAGCCGGGATGTCATTGCGGCTTCGACCAAATCCAACGAGCAGTGCAGCGAATCCAGCGAGGCGAGCCGCGCCGCCAGCTCATCGGGCACGTGCTGCTCGATGAGACGCGACTTGAGCACGCTGAGCCGTGCCTGTTCGGTTCCGGAGAGCACCTCGCCCAAGCTCTGCGAGAGCTCGGCGACCGGGGCTGCATAGCGCCGTACCGCACGCTCGATGTCCAGATCATTGCGCCGGTTTTCGAGCAACCAGTAGGTCGCGTGGCGCAGCAATCGAGTCGTTTGAAACATTGCGGTGTACTGCACGGCCGCCGGACTCAAATTGTCGAGAGCCTCGATCTGGGTCCAGATGTCGCGCACCGCGAATACCTCGCGCGCGATGCTGTAGGCACGCGCGATAGCCGCGGGCTCGGCACCGGTGTCGTCCTGCGCACGCACCGGGAAGACCGGGCCCATTCGGTTGATCAAGCTATTGGTGATCGCGGTCGAAATGATTTCACGGCGCAGGCGATGGCGTTTGAGGCGCGCGGCAAAGCGCCGTTGTACGGGCGCGGGGAAGTAACGCGCCAATTCGGCCGACAAATACGGATCTTCCGGCACGTCGGAATGGATCAATGCCCGGTACAGCCAAATCTTGCCGTAACTCAATGCGACGCTGAGCTCGGGGCGCGTGAGTCCTTCACCGGCTTTGCGGCGTTCGGCGATCTCCTCATCGGACGGTAAAAACTCCAGGGAGCGATTCAGATCTCCGGAGCGTTCCAGCGCACGGATGACGTACGCGCTTTCGCCTAGGCGCTCCTTCGATTGGAATTCGGCCGTGCTGATCGCCTGACTTTGTAGATAGTTGTTGCGCAATACCAAACCCGCGACTTCATCCGTCATTTGCACCAGCAGCCGATCGCGCGCTGCCCGGGTAATCTCCTTCGAGCGCACCGCGCCGTTCAGCAGGATCTTCAAGTTCACTTCGACGTCCGAGCAATTCACGCCGGCCGAGTTGTCGATGAAATCCGTGTTGAGACGGCCGCCACGGCGCGCGTACTCGATGCGGCCGAGTTGCGAAAACCCCAAGTTACCGCCCTCGCCGATGACTTTGCAATTCAATTCGCGAGCGTCGATGCGCACCGCGTCGTTGCTGCGGTCGCCGATGTCGATGTTGCTTTCGCCGCCGGCTTTGACGTAAGTACCGATCCCGCCGTTCCACAGCAGATCAACGTGCGACTTCAAAATGGCCTTGACGGCTTCGTTCGGCGTCACCTGTGCCGGCAGTTCGAGCAGAACCTGCGCTTCGCGCGATAGAGCCAGGCTCTTTGCGCTGCGCGAATAGATCCCGCCGCCTTTCGACAGCGCCGCCTTCGAATAATCCTCCCAGGAGGATCGCGGCAGCTTGAACAGCCGCTCGCGCTCCTTGAATGAGCGCGCCGCATCGGGCTGCGGATCGATGAGGATATGCTGATGATTGAACGCAGCGACCAAGCGGATGTGCCGCGACTGCAGCATGCCGTTGCCGAACACGTCGCCGGCCATGTCGCCGATGCCCGCAACCGAGAAATTCTGATTCTGGATGTCGACGCCGATTTCACGGAAATGGCGCTTTACGCATTCCCACGCGCCGCGCGCGGTGATGGCCATTTTCTTGTGGTCGTAGCCGGCCGATCCGCCGGACGCGAACGCATCGCCCAGCCAAAACCCGTATTCCTCGGAAATCGCGTTGGCAATGTCCGAAAACGTCGCGGTCCCCTTATCCGCAGCGACCACGAGATAGGCGTCGTCGCCGTCGTGCCGCACGACATCGGCCGGGGCCACGATTTTATCGTCGACGATGTTGTCCGTGATGTCGAGCAATCCTCTAATCAGCGTCTGATAGCACGCGATGACTTCCGCCTGCTGTGCCTCGCGGTCGCCCGCCAGCATGCGTCTGACGACGAATCCGCCTTTGGCGCCCACCGGGACGATCACGGTGTTCTTCACCTGCTGTGCCTTCATCAGCCCGAGGACCTCGGTCCTGAAATCCTCGCGCCGGTCCGACCAGCGGATGCCGCCGCGCGCGACGTACCCCATTCGCAGGTGCACACCCTCCATGCGCGGCGAGAACACGAAGACCTCGAACAGCGGCTTGGGCAGCGGCAGTTCGCGCAGTTTTTGGCTTTCCATCTTGAACGACAGGTAGTCCTTGAACTGGCCGGACTCCGCCATCTGGTACGCATTGGTGCGCACCGTGGCGGACAGGGCGTTCCATAGGGCGCGCAGGATGCGGTCCTCGTCGGAACCTTTCACCTCCTCGAGGCTTGCGCGAATCTGCTGATCGAGCCGTGCGACTGTCCGCTGCCGGACGCTCGAGGACAGGCGCGGATCGAAGCGCGCCGCGAACAGATCGGCAAAGCCGCGCGATAGCGCGGTATTGTTGACCAGCACCCGGGCGATATAGCCTTGACTGAAGGGCAGGCCGGCCTGCAGCAGGTAGCGGCAATAGGCGCGCAGCACGGTCACCATTCGCCACGGCACGCCCGTGGTCAGCGTCAGTTGATTGAAGCCGTCGCTGTCCATGCGGCCGGTCCAGACGGCGGTGAAGGCGCTCTTGACCTCGCGATCCAGCGCATCGAATTTGATCACCGTCGGCGCCTGCATCACCAGTTCCAGATCCTGGATCCAGGCGCGCCGGCCGCCGGCGAACTCCAGTTCGTAAGGCCGTTCCGCAATGACCTTGAGACCCATGTTTTCGAGCATGGGCAACAGGTCCGAAATCGGGATGGCGTCCTTGCCGCGAAAAATCTTGAGGAAGAATTTGTCCTTGCGCCGCGGCTCGGGCCGATAGATGTCCAAATGCAGGCGCTTGGGTTCTTTCTCGACGGCCTCGAGGAAGGACACGTCGAGCGCGGCGGCATCGCCCGAGAAATCTTCGGTATACGCCGCCGGGAATGCCTGCGCGTATACGCCATAGAGCTGCAGTGCATAGCCTTCGTCGAAGCGCGCGAGCAGTGCGCTCCTGAAGGCGTCCGCCCACGATCTGACCGCCGCCGCGATACGCAGCTCCAATCCTTCCAGGTCGGTACGCTGCGTCTCCACGGGCTGCGTTCGGGCGACGATGTGGATGCGGGCGAGATTGGACTCGGCGATTTGCACCTGCGACTCCATGCTGAAGGCATTGAACGCGTCGCGCACGACCCGCTCGATGCGTTGCCGGACCAAGGTGTTGTATTTTTCCCGGGGCACGAACACCAGGCAAGAATAGAATCGCCGGAACGCATCGCGGCGCAACAAGAGGCGCACGCGAGGACGCTCCTGCAAGCCGAATATTCCGGTGACCACCTTGTTGAGCTCCGCCACACTGGCCTGAAACAGCTCATCCCGGGGAAAGGATTCCAAAATGTGCTGCAACGCCTTGCCATCGTGGCTGTCGGGGGCCAGGGCGAAGTGCTGTACGATCTGCGCGACCTTGTGGCGCACCATCGGGATATCGCGCGGATTGGTGCTGTAGGCGGCCGAGGTCCACAACCCTAAGAAGCGGCGTTCGCCGATCAACCGGCCGTTCGGACCGAAATGCTTGATGCCGATATAGTCGAGGTACCCTTGTCTGTGAACCGTGGACTGGAAATTCGCCTTGGTGACCAGCGCCAGCGTGCGCGAGCGGCTTTGACGCCGGATATCGCTGGGTAGAATGCGACTGGTGCTCTCCCGGTGTTTGTGGCCTGGCCGCAGGATGCCGAGTCCGCTCGAGGCGACGGGTTCAAGCGATTCGCTGCCGACGGTGCCGCGCAGACGATATTCTCGATACCCCAAAAATGTGAAATGACGGTTCTCCATCCACGCCAGCAGCGCCTGGGTTTCACCGACGTCACGCGGCTCGAAACGCGAATTCAAGGCATTCAAATCGTCGGCCGCCTGCCGAGCAGCGCTGCGCATTTTGGCCCAATCGGCGCATGCAAAACGCACGTCGCGCATGCCGCCTTCGATCTCGACCTGCAGCGAGCGCAGAATCGCAGGATCGACGATGCGATCCACTTCGACGTGCTGGAACGACTCGAGCCGCTGTTTTGTACCGGCTGCCTGGCCGCGTTCGTGCAGCGACTGCAAATTGCCGGCGCCGTCGCGAGTCACGGCAAAAATAGGGTGTGCCAAAAAGTGCAGGGTGAGCGATCGCTGCGTCAGAGCCAGACCGATCGAATCGACCAGGAAGGGCATGTCGTCATTGACCATTTCAATGACGGTGTGCGCCGCGCTGTAGCCATCCTCGCGCAGCGTGGGATTGAACACGCGCACCAGCGCGCGGCGGCGCCGCTTGGCGGCCCAGCCCAGCTGCGACAAGGCGATGGTCGCCAGTTCCTCGGGCGCGCGCCCGGCAAGGTCCTCGGCGTCGACGTTGGCGTAGTAGGCGCGCAGATACGCTTGTGAATTGCGGCCGCGCAGCGCAGCGCGCAGCGGCTTGGGCAATTTGGCCGCCGCGGTCGGCGCCGCGGCGACGATCCTGCGGTGTCGTTCAGAGGACGCTTCGTGCATGATGTCCACTCCCCGAGCTAATCTGGTTTTTCTAGGTCCGCAATGACGGCGGCCAAAAATCTGCATGCCTCGCCGCCGGTGACGCAGCGATGGTCGAAGCTCAATGACAGCGGCATGCGTCGGTGCGCGACCACGGCGCCTGCGGCGACCACCGCGTCCTCACGCACTTTGCCGGCGCCTAGGATCGCGACCGCGGGCGGTACCACCAGCGGGATGCCGTAGCGGCCGGCGAGCGTTCCGAAGTTCGACAGCATCAGCGTGAAGTCGCGCAGATCTTCGGGCGCGGTGCTGCGCCGGTGCGCGGCGTCTTTCTGCGCAGCGATGGCGGCACGGAGTTCGTCGGGCGTCTTGTTCCGAATATTGCGCAGCACCGGTACGATCAGGCCGCCGGGTGTGTCGACGGCGATGGCCAGGTCGATATGGTCGAGCACCAGGCGCGAATTACTCGCGGAGTCGTACCACGCGTTGAGTGCCGGCTCCGCGTCGCAGGCGGCGAGCATGGCGCGTATGAGGCGCGGCATGAAGGCGCCGCGCCGCGTCCAATGATGGATATCGGCATCGTCGCACACCGTGCTGCCCGAAACCTGGTCCCGGGACATCGACATGCTGTGCGCCATGGCGCGCCGTGCGCCGCGCAAGGGCTCAGGTATCGTGCCTGCGGGAGGGGCAAGGCCTTTCGCGGTTGGAGTTGCGCCGATGCTCGCGTGCGCCAAGACGTCGTCCAGTCTGATGAGCCCGTCCGAACCGCTGCCCTCGATGGCCTCCAATTCGAGGCCCAAGCGCTTGGCGAGCGCGCGCGCCACCGGCACCGCTCGCGTCCTAACGTCGCCGCCATTGTGAGTCCGCACAACGGCCGCAGACTCGACCAACTCTTCTTCGCTGGTCGCCGGCATGCTGCCGACCACCGTATCGGAATCGAAATCGAAATCGATGAGAGGCGCGCCCGTGGCCACGATGTCGCCTACGGCCCCGTGCAGCACGGTCACGGTGCCGCTGAACGGAACGGGGACCTCGACCACCGCCTTTGCCGTTTCCACCGACACCATGGGCTGATCCACGAGGACGCGATCGCCCGGTTTTACGTGCCACTCGAGTATCTCGGCCTCGGCCAGCCCCTCGCCCAAATCCGGAAGCTTGAATGTGCCCATGGATCGCGCCTAGTCCCTAGTCGGCCAAAGTGAGTTGTACGGCATCGAGGATGCGTTGCACGCTCGGAATGTAGTCGTGCTCGAGCCGGAACAGCGGCATGATGGTGTCGAAACCCGCGACGCGCCGTATCGGGGCCTTAAGATCATAGAGGCCGTGCTCGGCCACGAGCGCCGCAATCTCCGCGCCTACGCCGACGTTGCGCGCGGCTTCGTGCACGATCACGAGGCGGCCGGTCCGGGAGACGGACTCGAGGATGGTTTCGCTGTCGATGGGACTCAACGTGGCGAGATCGATGACGTCGGCGGCAATGCCCTGCGTTTCGAGTTCGGCGGCGGCGCGCAGCGTTTCGAGCGTCATGGCGCCCCAGGTCACCAGGGTGACATCGTCTCCCTCGCGCAATATGAAGCAGCGGTCGAGGGGCAGCGCCCGCCCGTCGTCGGTCACCTCCTGACGCATCGCTCGGTACAGCCGCACGGGTTCCAAGAACATCACGGGATCCGGATCACGGATCGCGGCCAGCAGCAATCCGTAGGCGCGCGCCGGCGAGGACGGGCAGACCACGCGAATGCCCGGGATGTGGCACAGCAAGGTCTCGGTGCTTTCCGAATGGTGCTCGGGCGCGTGGATCCCGCCGCCGTGCGGCGTGCGAATGACCACCGGGCAGGACAGACGTCCGCGCGTCCGGTAGCGCATGCGCGTCATGTGATTGACGATCTGGTCGAGAGCCGGATACATGAAACCCATGAACTGGATCTCGGCCACCGGCTTCAAGCCGTGCGTCGCCATACCAACCGACATCCCCGCAATCGCGGCCTCGGCCAGCGGCGTGTCTTGCACGCGGTCCGCGCCGAATCGAGATTGCAGTCCCGCGGTGGCGCGAAACACGCCCCCGTTCGCTCCGACGTCCTGGCCGATCACGACGACGGAGCCGTCATGCTGCATTTCCCAGCCATGCGCCATCGCGATGGCTTCGATCATGGTTATCTTCGCCAATTCAACTACCGCTGGGCTTCGAGGCGCCAGGTTTCGAATAGTGGCGCGCAATCGCGCGCTGCTCATGCAGGTGCCTCGGCAGCGCAGCAAACAGGTGATCGAACATGGCGTCGGTGGAGGGTTTGGCGAGGCGCAGGTATTCGGCGACCGCGGCGTCGACTTGCCGGACGCAATCTTGCACGAGCGACTGTTCTTTGACGTCGTTCCACGCTCCGGCTTTCACGAGATACTCACGGATGCGAATCATCGGCTCTATCGCCCACGCCTCCTTGACTTCTTTTTCGGTGCGATAGCGGCCGGCGTCGTCGGCGGTGGTGTGATCGCTCAAGCGGTAGGTGAGCGTTTCGATCAAGGAGGGTCCACCGCCGCGCCGCGCCGTCTCCAACGCCTCGCTCACCACTTCGCGAACGGCGAAAACATCATTCCCATCCACTTGTATTCCCGGAATGCCGGCGGCCACGGCCTTTTGCGCCAGGGTCTTGGTCGCGGTCTGCGCGGCGACCGGGACCGAGATCGCCCAACCGTTGTTCACGATCACGAACACCACCGGCAATGCGCGAGCGCCGGCCAGATTGAGCGCCTCGTAGAAAGCGCCTTCGGAGGTGCCGCCGTCGCCGATGTAGGCGAGGGCGCAACGCGGTTCGCGCCGCACTTTGAACGCCATCGCGGCGCCGGCAGCGTGCAAGGTTTGGGTGGCTATGGGCACGCACCAAGCGAAGTCCTGCCGGGGGACGGCGAAATCACTGCCGCGTTCGTCGCCGCCCCAGTACGTGAGAATTTCCGTCATGCTGACGCCGCGCCACAGCTGCGTGCCGTATTCGCGGTAGACAGGCGCCAATACGTCTTCCGGCCGCATGGCAGCGCCGACTCCAACATGCGTGGCCTCATGGCCCAAGGAAGGCGGATAGGTGCCGAGTTGTCCGGTGCGCTGCAGATTCACGGCTTTGGTGTCGAACACCCGCACGCGCACCATCGCTTCATACATTTTCACGACCTCGTCCGGATCTTCGGCGAAGCGCGGCAGCCGCGCCACGAGTTGTCCCTTCGGATCGAGGATCTGCCTGTAGTCTATTTTGAATTCGGCGACTGTCGTCATGTGCGAATTATGCCACGAGCGGCGGTTCACGGACGGTGTTGACCCGCGAGGTAATGTTGTGTCTGCATCTCGATGAGCCGGCTGGCGGCGCGTTCGAACTCGATTTTGAGCCGCTCGCCGTGATAGAGGGCGGTCGGCGCCGCGGCCGCCGACGCCACGATCTTCACGCCGCGATCGTAGAGTTCGTCGATGAGCATGATGAATCGCCGCGCCGCGTTTTCATTCGCATGATCGAAGACCGGGATATCCGCGATGAAAATGGTGTGGTAGCGGCGCGCAAGTTCGATGTAATCAACTTGGCTGCGCGGCCCTTCGCACAGTTCACTGAATTGGAACCACGCCGCGCCCGGCCCCAAGTTCACGGCACGCAGCACGCGGCCCTCGATGTCAAGGGTGGTCGGTCCGGTGGCGATGCCGCCGGTCAGCGCGGCGAAGCACTCGTGCAACGCGGCCGAGGCCCCGGGAAGATTGGAATCCAGATAGGTCGGCGCCCGTTCGAGCTGACGCAGACGGTAATCGATACCACCGTCCAAATGAACGACGGATACATGCGCCTGTATCAATTCAATGGCCGGCAGAAAGCGTTGGCGCTGCAGGCCGTCCTTGTACAAATCTTGCGGCGCCAGATTGGACGTCGTCACCAGCGTCACGCCGCGCCGGAACAGCCCGTCGAACAACCCCGCGAGGATCATGGCGTCGGCGATGTCGGCAACGAAAAACTCATCCAGGCAGATCACCCGGGTGCGGGCCGCGAAGCGCTGCGCGACGATTTCCAGCGGTTGGGGGTGCTGTTTGATGCGGGCGAGTTCGGCGTGCACATCCCGCATGAAATGATAGAAGTGGCTGCGCACAGCGTGACTGCGCACGGCGTGCTGCAGCGTTGCGAAGAACAAGTCCATGAGGAGCGTTTTGCCGCGGCCGACCCCGCCCCACAAGTAAATGCCGCGCACCGGCCACTGCGCCGTTTCACCGGGAAGCCACCGCAGGAGCGAACGGAGCCGCTGGAAGACCGTGGGCGCATGTGCACGCAGATCCTCGCTCAAAGCATCCAGGCGCAGGGCGGCGGCCTGTTGCCCGCCGTCGAATTGGAAGCGATGGGCGGCCACCTCGGCGCGTAGGCGCGCAGCGACTGTTTGCGGACCGCTCAACGAATTGGGCCGGCTCAACGGGCTTTCGTGGGAGGCTACAAGCTTTGGTAGTTCGGCCCGGAGCCGCCTTCCGGCGTCGTCCAGGTGATGATCTCGTAGGGGTCCTTGATATCGCAGGCCTTGCAGTGAACGCAATTCGCGGCGTTGATCTGCAATCGCCGGCCGCCGGCCCCATCGGAAACCATTTCGTAAACGCCTGCGGGACAGAAATTCTCGCACGGGTTGCCGTACTCCTTCGTACAGCGAGTCACGCAGATCGAGGGATCGGCCACTTTGAGATGGATCGGCTGCGACTCTTCGTGTGCATTCCCGGCGAAGAATACAAAGGACACACGGTCGCGCGGCGGCAGCGTGCGCTCGGTCCAGTGCCGATCCGGAGATTCGTACTCGTCGAGCTGCTTGAGTCTCGAGTAGTCCGCCGTGTTCTTCAGAGTCCAGGGCGATTTGCCGTAAGTCAGCGTCTCCCAGGCGGAGTTGATGAGGCCGAACCACATGCTGCGTTTGAACGCGGGCTTGAAGTTGCGAATTCTCTGCAACTCGCGGCCCCCTTCCGAACTTCGCCACTTTGCATCGAATCCGGCGCTCGAGTCCTTTTCGGCGATGTGCTCACCGGCCAGCATCCCTGAGCGGATCGCCTGGTGCACCCCTTTGATCTTGGCGAAATTCAACGTGCCGCCGGCATCGCCAATGAGCATGGCGCCGGGCATTTCAAGCGTCGGCGTCGACTGCCAGCCGCCGGCCGCAATGGTGCGCGCGCCGGCGGATAAGATTTCGCCGCCTTCCAGCAGCGGCTTGACCGTCGGATGATTCTTGTACTGCTGGAATGCCTCGAAGGGCTTCAGGCGCGGGTCTTGATAGTCCAGGCCCACGATGTAGCCGACGTAGACCCGATCCTCGTCGAGGTGGTAGAGGAAACTGCCGGCGTAGGTCTTGGTGTCGACCGGCCAGCCCAGGGCATGTTCGATGCGTCCGGGCCGCACCCGTCCGGGCGGCAGCTGCCACAACTCCTTGTAGCCGAGCGCGAAGGTCTGCGGACAGTGCCCTTTGGCAAGATCGAACTTCTGGATGAGTTGCTTGGAAATCGATCCGCGGCACCCCTCGGCAAGCACGGTCAGCTTGGCGTGAATCTCAACTCCCGCGGCGTAATTGGGTCCCGGCGTACCATCGCGGTTCAATCCCATGTCGCCTACGCGCACGCCTTTGACTTTTCCGTCGTCGTCAAACACCGCGTCCGCCGCGGCAAATCCCGGGAAAATATCGACGCCCAAGGCTTCAGCCTTCGCCGCAAGCCACGGCGTGAGCTGACCCAGGGAGATGATGTAATTGCCATGGTTGTTGAACGGCGTGCCGTGAGTCATCGAATCCGGCAGGATCTTTACCAGGAAATCGGGAATGGGCTTGAAGGAGCCTTTCGGCGTGAGTACGCGAAAATCATCTTCGGCCGCGGGAACCTTCATGCCGGTGTATTCGGTCGCCCACTCGGGCAACAGTTGCTCGAGCGGACCCGGCTCGAGGACGGCACCCGACAGGGAATGAGCGCCGACGGATGCGGCCTTTTCCAGTACGCAAATGGTCTTCTCGGGAGATAGCTGCTTCAGTCGAATCGCGCAGGCAAGCCCGGCGGGCCCGGCGCCCACGACGGCAACTTCGTATTCCATGACATCACGCTGACTTTCGGTCATCAACTTCACCCGTGGCTGGGGAGAAAATGGCGCCGTAGTAGACCACAAACCTCCCTCCGGACGCAGCAATCCACCAAGCGGACAGGAACTGAGGGGATTGCCGTACAGCCGTCGCTTTACTCAGTGGGATCACCATGATTACAGGCCACGGACGCCGCCAACCAGGATGGCCAATGGAATTGGACATGGTCAGGGCAGGGACGCCCATCTTTTCAAGCGCTTCGCGCTGGATTTACGGGGTCGAGATAGGCGCTCGCCCAGGGGGCGGGCGGGGCGCCGGGTTTATATCAGTTCGACGGCAATGGCGGTGGCTTCGCCGCCGCCTATGCACAAACTGGCGATCCCGCGCTGTTTGCCGCGGCTTTTCAATGCATAGATCAAGGTCGTCAAGATTCTCGCGCCGGTAGCGCCGATGGGATGACCCAGCGCACAGGCACCGCCGTTGACGTTCACTTTGGCCTGATCCAACCCCACGTCTTTGATCGCGGCCATCGCCACCACGGCGAAGGCCTCGTTCACCTCGTACAGATCGACGTCGGAGGCCTGCCATTTCAGGCGGGCGAGCAGTTTCTGAATGGCGCCCACGGGGGCCAACGTGAACCACTCCGGGTCGGTGGCGAAGCTGGTGTAGCCCAAAATGCGTGCCAGCGGCCTCAAGCCGTTTGCCGTCGCCAGCGATTCACGTGCCAATACCAGGGCGGCCGCACCGTCGGAAATGCTGGCGGAGCTGGCGGCCGTCACCGTGCCGTCCTTCCTGAAAGCCGGCTTCAACGTAGGGATCTTCGCGGCGTCGAGCGTGGAGGGCGTCTCGTCCTTGTCCACCAGCACCTCGCCCTTACGGGTTTTCGTGGACACTGGCGCGACTTCTGCGTCGAAGCTGCCGCCGGCGATGGCGGACTTGGCGCGGCGCACCGACTCGGTCGCGAAATCGTCCTGGGCCTGCCGGGTGAAATCGTATTTACCCGCGGTGGCCTCGGCGAAGCAGCCCATCAGCTGTCCGTCCCAGGGGCTCTGGAGGCCGTCGAAGAACATGTGGTCCAAAACCTCTTGGTGGCCCATACGATAGCCGGCCCGGGCTTTGGGCAGCAGGTACGGTGCGTTGGTCATGGACTCGAGTCCGCCGGCCACGATGACCTGGGCGGATCCCGCCAGAATTTGGTCCGATGCCAACATCACCGCGCGCATCGCGGAGCCGCACATTTTATTAACCGTGGTGGTGGGCGTGCCTGTGGGCAAACCGGCGCCCAGCGCCGCTTGGCGAGCCGGCGCCTGGCCGAGTCCCGCCGACAGTACGCAGCCCATGATCACTTCGTCGATGTCCGCCGGCCTCAATCCGGAATCCGCAATGGCTGCTCGGATCGCGACGGCTCCCAATTGCGGGGCGGTAACGGCGGCTAGGGCGCCCTGGAAAGCGCCGACGGGGGTGCGGCGAGCGGACAATATGACGACCGGATCTGAACTCATGAGCTGCATCCAAACTGTGGGGGATGGGCAATTATAGCCCGTTAGGGGGCAAGCGGTTCGCCGACGGCCGCGGCGATCAGCTCGCGGCTGCGCTGTCGCGCCCCGTTTGCCTCGAGGATGGCTAGTATCTCGAAGCGAATGGGCCGGCGATACAGCATCAGCCCGCCCGGGGGAAGCAGCTCTCTCGTGCCGTGAATGGCGACCGCGACAACCGGCATGTCGGAACGCTCCGCCGTGGCGAATGCGCCTCCCAGGAATTTGCCGATGCGGCGGTGCTCATCAAACGTACCTTCGGGGAAGAAAACCAAGGACTGCCCCGTCGCCGCCAGCCGCCATACGCGGCGCGCATCGGATGCACCCTTGTGCCGGTTGAAGCGCTCGACGAATTCCGAGCCCAATCGCCGGAGCAACAAACCGGCCAGCGGTACCCGCACCATTTCCTTTTTGATGACGAAGGCGAAGTCCGGCGGCAAAGCGGCAATGGCGAAGACTCCATCGATGTAGCTCGCGTGATTGGCAACGACCACGCAGGGCACCTGCGGCAGCCGCTCGGTCCCTTGGACCGTGAACGGAATTCGCGCCGCGCGCAAAAAGCCGCGCGAGAAGATGCCGGCCACCTGGCGGCGGCGGCGCAGGCTGGGCAAGAACAGATTGATGATCAAGGTGGCCAGTCCCAGCGCGACAAAAAGCAACGCGCAATAGACGGCGTAGAGACGCTGCAACGGGGAGGCAGCGGTCCTCTGCAACGGGGGGGACGCAGGGGCAGCCGGCGCGGCCGCCGATGGCTCGAGTTCTGTGATCTGGTTCTCCTTATGTTAATAGTTACTGGTTACTGTGAGACTGGTCACGCCCCCCTGCAAGCACCTTTCGCATACTGCCCCCAGACAACGCGTACCGGCACTATTTCGTGCAATTACCACGCGGGAACATATGGTGACGGCTCTTAAACGGACGGTCTATACACGCACCACGGGTACTGCGGCATCGCCCCCCCGTGAGCCTGCGGATCCGGCCTTGCAGCGCTTTCTGGACGCCGTGTGGATGGAGCGCGGCTTGTCGGCCAACACGCTGGCGGCGTATCGGGCCGACCTTACTGCGCTGGCGCGCTGGCTCGAAGAGCGCGACAGCGCGTTGCTCAAGGCCACCCGCATCGAATTGCTGGGCTTCATCGCGGCTCGGGTGGAGGGCGGATCGAGGCCCCGATCGACCGCGCGGCAGCTATCGAGTTTCAGGCGTTTCTTCCGTTTCATGGTGCGCGAAGGATTGATCACGGTCGACCCGACGGCGCAGATCGCCATGCCGAAAATCGGCCGATCGCTGCCCAAATCGCTGACCGAAGCCGAGGTCGATTCACTGCTCGAGGCGCCGACCGTAGCCGACCCGCTGGGGCATCGCGATCGAACCATGCTCGAAGTTCTGTACGCCACGGGCTTGCGCGTTTCGGAACTCGTCAGCCTCAAACACAACCAAGTGAATCTGAACCAGGGCGTGAT
>Ga0137412_10000737_pt1 | contig 24155 bp, 17 predicted proteins | sample CZODoug2_1_16fun_FD_122160 | JGI IMG/M metagenome (GOLD analysis project Ga0137412, IMG submission 122160) | Vadose zone soil fungal communities from Angelo Coast Range Reserve, California, USA - CZODoug2_1_16fungal (Hybrid Assembly) | ecosystem: Environmental > Terrestrial > Soil > Vadose zone... | reverse complement strand
TATGTGATAATTTAATGCAAATATTTTTCATCCCAAGACTTGCGACACGACATGACTGAAATCGTTTCTCTCCAATCCGCCATCCGCGAGCATCTTCACGATGGCGATACCGTCGCCATGGAAGGTTTTACTCACCTCATTCCTTTTGCCGCAGGCTACGAAGTAATCCGCCAGAGGCGCAAAGACCTCACGTTGATCCGCATGACTCCTGACGTTATCTACGATCAGCTCATCGGCGCCGGCTGTGCGAAGAAATTAGTTTTCTCGTGGGGCGGAAATCCCGGAGTCGGTTCCCTTCACCGTTTGCGCGACGCAGTCGAAAAAGATTGGCCGCAGCCGCTCCAGATTCAGGAACACGGTCACGGAGATCTTTCCAACGCCTACGTCGCTGGTGCCGCGAATCTTCCCTTCGCAGTTTTGCGTGCGTACGCTGGTTCGGAATTGCCGAAGCACAACGCGAATATTCGTTTTATTCAGTGCCCGTTCACCGGAGAAACTCTCGCGGCGGTTCCGTCGGTTCGGCCGGATGTAACCGTGATTCATGCGCAGAAAGCCGACCGCAAGGGAAATGTTTTGTTGTGGGGAATTTTGGGCGTCCAGAAAGAGGCGGTTCTCGCCGCGAAACGCGCGATCGTTACGGTCGAAGAAATCGTTGATGAACTGAATGCACCGCCAAATGCGTGCGTACTTCCCTCGTGGACGCTCGCAGCGGTCTGCCACGTTCCTGGTGGCGCGCGTCCAAGTTACGCGCACGGCTACTACGAACGAGATAATCGTTTTTATCAAGCCTGGGACGAAATCTCACGCGACCGGGAAACGTTTCTAAGCTGGACTAAAAAGCATATCCTCGACACCGCAGACTTCGCAGCGTTTCAAAAGGTTTTGGCCGAAAGCGGCAAGGAGCAATTGGTTTGAGCGCTGCGAATTACTCCACTTCGGAAATGATGACCATCGCAGCTTCACGCCTGCTCAAAAACGGAGCGGTCTGTTTTGTCGGAATTGGTGTGCCTTCCACCGCCGCAAACCTCGCGCGACTCACGCACGCGCCGGACATCGTCTTGATTTACGAGTCTGGTCCGATCGGCGCGAGGCCGGACGTCCTTCCACTTTCGATTGGCGATGGCGATCTCGCGGAACGCGCAGACACAGTGGTTTCTACTCCGGAAATCTTTCGCTACTGGCTGCAAGGTGGCCGCGTGGATGTCGGCTTTCTCGGTGCGGCGCAAATCGATCGCTTTGCGAATATCAACACGACCGTGATCGGCGAGTACAAGAAACCGACGACGCGTTTGCCCGGTGCAGGGGGCGCGCCGGAAATCGCAAGTTGCGCCAAGGAAGTTGTCCTGGTGCTAAAGCAATCGGCTCGCGCCTTCGTCAAAAAGCTGGATTTTCTGACGTCGGTCGGCCATCTCGATGGCGGCGACGCTCGCAAGAAGCTCGGCCTGCCGGGAAAAGGGCCGGTCGCGGTCGTCACCGACCTCTGCGTGATGAAGCCGGATGACGTCACGCGTGAATTGACCGTCACGCAAATTCATCCCGGCGTTACGCGGGAACAAGTGCAAAAAGCGACCGGTTGGGAGATTCGCTTCGCGAGCAATGTCGGAGAAAGCGTGCCGCCCACTGACGATGAACTAAAGGTTTTGCGCGATTTGTTGCATCGTACCGCAGTCGCGCATGGACAAGTCCCGGCGGCGTAAGGCATAAGATGACCAGACCCGTTTTCATTTGCGACGCAATAAGAACTCCAATCGGGCGGTTCGGCGGAGTTCTCTCCCCCGTGCGCACAGACGACCTTGCCGCGATTCCGATTCGCGCGTTGCTGCAACGCAATTCTAAAGTCGATTGGTCGCGCCTCGATGAAGTTTTTCTCGGCTGCGCCAATCAAGCTGGCGAAGACAATCGCAACGTCGCTCGCATGTCGCTTCTGCTGGCGGGCCTTCCCGATTCCATCCCCGGCGCGACCATCAATCGTTTGTGCGCCTCTGGGATGGATGCCGTGGGAACTGCTGCACGGGCCATCGCATCCGGTGAAATTGATTTCGCCATCGCGGGCGGCGTTGAATCGATGTCCCGCGCTCCGTTCGTGATGCCCAAAGCTGAATCGGCGTTTCAACGCACGGCGGACATTTACGACACCACCATCGGCTGGCGCTTCGTTAATCCACTCTTGAAAAAACAGTACGGCGTCGACTCCATGCCGGAAACCGGCGAAAACGTCGCGGAAGAGTTTAAGATATCGCGCGAAGATCAAGATGCATTCGCGCTCCGCAGCCAACAGCGAACTGCCAAAGCCCAGGCCTTCTGCTTCTTTGCAGAAGAAATTATCCCAGTCGAAATTCCCGGCAAAAAGGAAACCACCGTCGTTTCCAAGGATGAGCATCCACGCGCGGACACCACTCTGGAAGCCCTCTTAAAACTTAAACCCGCTTTTCGTACTCCCGGCACAATTACCGCAGGAAATGCTTCCGGCGTGAACGACGGTGCCGCTGCCATGATTGTTGCGTCGGAAGATGCGGCGAAAACGCACGGCCTGACTCCGCGCGCGCGCATTTTGGGAATGGCAACCGCAGGAGTTCCACCGCGCATCATGGGAATCGGCCCGGTCCCGTCCACAAACAAATTGCTCGCCCGCCTGGGCCTGAAGATTTCCGACTTCGATGTTATCGAACTGAATGAAGCGTTCGCGAGCCAGTCGCTGGCGTGTCTGCGGCAACTAGGAATTCCAGATGATGCGGCACACGTAAACCCGAACGGCGGAGCCATCGCGCTTGGCCATCCTCTGGGAATGACCGGCGCTCGGCTGATTCTCACCGCCGTGCACCAACTGCACAAAATCGGAAGTCGCCGCGCGTTAGCCACGATGTGCGTAGGCGTCGGCCAAGGCGTTTCAGTTGCATTAGAACGCGTGTAAACAAACGAAATCCGATGACGACTCCTATTGAAGGTCGCGAAGGACGAAAGAAAACGCAGCCACCCTATCTGTTTCCAGGCTACGTAAGCACGCAGAAACGCGCACCGTTAAAGCCGCTGATTTTATTGCCGGAAAACTCTTCTTCCCTATTCCGCCCCGTTTTTGGCCACGATTCCGTTCGCGCGACCGATGCCGATTTGACGCGACAGCATGCAGGCGAACCACTCGGCGAACGCATCATCGTAAGCGGGAAAGTTGTCGACGATGATGGCCATCCAGTTCGCGGCGCACTGATCGAGCTGTGGCAGGCGAATGCCGCGGGACGCTATCACCATCACCTCGATACTCACGCCGCGCCACTCGATCCGAATTTCACGGGCTGCGGACGGCTGTTGACGGACGCTCAAGGCGCGTACAGTTTTGTCTCCATCAAACCTGGCGCGTATCCATGGAAAAATCACGAAAATGCCTGGCGCCCGGCGCACATTCATTTTTCTCTTTTTGGCGCCGGAATATTGTCGCGGCTCGTGACGCAAATGTATTTTCCGCGTGATCCTTTGTTCGCGCGCGACCCGATCTTCAACAGTATTCCCGATGAGGCCGCACGGACGCGCTTGATTTCCACATTCGACTGGCAAACAACGAAACCCGAATTCGCGCTCGGATATCGGTTCGACATCGTTTTACGCGGCTCGAAATCGACGCCCATGGAAACGGATCATCCATGAAGTTGATTCCCACCGCCTCGCAGACCGTCGGTCCGTTTTTCTCAATCGGACTTGCGCACATGCACCAGGACTCGACAAAAATCAATTCGGCGAACGCACAAACGATCACCGGTACTGTCGTTGACGGCGATGGCCGGCCGATTCCGGACTGCGTGCTCGAATTCTCGACTGCAAGTTCTTTCGCGCGGGTGCCCACATCTGTGGAGGGAAAATATTCGGTAAACGTCGAAGCGGGAACCACACTGTGCGAAGTACTTCTGTTCATGCGCGGACTGCTAAAACCTGTTTACACGCGCGTTTATCTCAGCGATGCGGCCGAAGCAAGGGACGAAGTCATCTCGAAATTGGTCCCCCAGGATCGGGTTACCACACTCATCGCCCAACCGGGAATCGCTGCGAAACAGTTTGTGTGGAACGTGAAAATGCAGGGCGACGACGAAACGATTTTCTTCGATTACTGAAGTTCGCTTCTCACACAATGACCATCTGGCGCACTACGGTTTTGAGCCGGACGGCGGAGGCGCTTGAGCCGGAGCCTGCTGCTGGGCGTTAGGCTGCGAATTCGTTGTGCCGAGCATTTCCTGGAAGTTCGGCAGTTTTCCGTGAACTTCGCCTTGGACGGGCGAAATATGGGGATTGGCGTTTGGATCGGGATGCTGAATCATACCGCCCGGTGTGGATTTTTTGACGACCCGCCAATTCCCTTCCCGTCTTTCGAGTTGATAGGAAACTTGCATGGCGGCGCCTGCGGGTGCTCCAGTTTTGGGGCGGAAGCTGACGTCGGCGGTAGCCTGATTACTTTGAATGACGATGGTGGTGAAATCCGTATCGAAGGCTTGCATGTTGAGGGTGCCGAGCGAGGAGAGATGCTGGCGCACTGCGGAGCGAACAGCTTCGTCGTCGGACGGTTTTTGTTTGCAGCCAGAGACGAAAGCAAGAGCCAAGGCACAAGACGCGATGGCGGTTTTGTGAAGGAACTTTTTCATCGAGACCTTATACAAAATTGTAGCGCCATTTTCGTTAAGACACGGACACTAATTCCCGCGCCTTTCGCGAGTGGCGCAGTCAGAAAGAACGCCACTACTTCGCTGAGTCGGGCTCCACCTTAAATCCAATTTTGTTCATCATCGGCGGAATTTCAGGGTTGGACATGAACAGTTTCCAGATCAGGCCTGTGCGGTAATTTTCGACCATTACAGTGATGGGCGCCTGATTCAGGCCCATGTAGATAGGTGAATACCAATTAGCACCGGCGTTGTAAGCATCGCGAGGGCCGTAGATATCCCAGAGATATGGCCCAAGGTCACGATAAAAATGTTTGAAGGCAGCCATCGAAGCGTCCGGCGTATACGGAAACGATGCCAGCGCCCCTGTCGGAGTGAGCGTGCCATTGTCGTTGCGCTCGTCAGGCGCGTGCGCGCCGTAATCGTGCTGGTCGTCGCTCGCGGTGATGCCCCACGCGTTTGATCCATAGCCAGGAAAGTTTTTCGGATTGCGGATGCAGTATTCAAGATTGATGCGAGCGAGGTTGCGATTGTTCACGAAGTAGTTGGTGAAGCGATCGCGGGCGTGTGGGTCGAAGGCCATATACGAATAGTGCGCGAAGAAGAGGGGCCCACCCGAACCAACGCCAACGTCAAGCTTAATTCCAAAGTAGGTTTGGCCGTTCGTGTAGTGGTCACCGTCGATGGTGCCGCCCCAACCTCGGCGATAGTCAATTGCCGTTTGTGATTGCCCAGCCCAGCCGGAGTAATAAAGTTCAGCGGGAACAGGGTGTGTCGGCGATGCGATAGCCAGCAGATAAACAATCATCGTCTCGTTGAATCCGGTGAGGCGATGTTTTATCTGACCGGCCCAATTCGACGACCAGTGCCAGTAAAGGGCGTCGCTGTCCGGTCCGCGACGATACCAATCCCATTCGATTCCTTCCCACAACTTGGTGATTCGGGAACGTAAATCTTGTTCGGCGAGGGTTGGCGCGTTGAAATACTGACGAGCCGCGAGCAAACCCTGCACCAGAAACGCAGTCTCGACCAGATCGCCACCATCGTCATAAATGCCGAACACGGCAAGCGTTTGCGCGGAGCTCCCATCCATGAAGTGCGACCATGCACCGTGGTAGCGCGGCGCTCTTTCCAGAAAGCTGACGATTTGCTGGAAGCGATCGATCGATTGCGCGCGGGTGATGAAACCACGCTCGGTGCCTACGAGAAGGGCCATGATGCCGAAACCGCTTGCTCCTGTGGCGACGATGCGATTGTCGCCGGGAATGCTCTCGAGGGCGGTTCCGGAGTCGGGATGCGCGCCGTCCCAGTAATAACGGAAACAAGCTTCCTGCAACATCGTGAGCAATTCGTCGTCGGACATCGCGCGAGTGGCAGCCGCCGCGACGGTGGACGGCGGAGATTCGCGATAGGCACGATCGACAGCAACGATTCTGTATTCGGCTTTTACACCGACCTTGCCGAGAAAATCAGTGAACCGCGTGGTGCCTGGAACCTGAATACCGACGGGCGTGAATGGCGCACCGTCGAGTGATCGGTCAATTCGGTAGTACTGCAAGCCGGATTCCGATGCGGTTTGCCAAGTCAAATCGATGTGGCGCTCGTAGCCTTTGGCTTGTGGATCTCGCGGGGGCGAAAGGGTTGAAACGCCGGTCGCCACCGAGGTATCGACGTCTATTTTCATTTCGTCGACGATCAAAACATGCGGCGAGTTGTCGGCGATGCCCTGCGAGAAAATGACGGACTGGAGTGTATTTGGTTCGAAAGAGTAAATCGAGGCTGTGTGAAATGCGGCAAGCGGAATCTTGAACTGAACCCATTTCTTTGCGGGGAGGTTTCCGCCGAACGAGGAAAGGTCGAGTTTCGCGGAGAACTGTCCACGTGTGTCGAGTAGGCTCACGCGAGGGAGCGCGGCCGCGGCAAGGCCCTCTGGCGCGTAACACCAAACGTAGAGATTCGCGCCCTCGAAATGGATGGGACGGCCGCGAAATCTGACGACATCAATCCGGGCAGTCCAGCCACCGTTGGGAACAGAAGTCCAGGCCAGACGCAGAGCGGTCGGCGGAGAGAGAGAAATTTTCGATTCAACGGGGAGCTTTTCATTTTCGAGTTCGAGTGTGCTGGGAGATGCGGCGTGGCCCTGACTATAGAAATAGTTATCTCGCGTCAGACTGTTGTCAAAAATGACGTGCTCATAGTAGCGAGTATCGGCGAGGATCGTCCCTGGCAGTGCGAGAAATAGAAAAAGCCAGGCGCCGTGAACGAATGAAAACAGCGACAAGACCTTGCGGATACAGAGTTGGAGCACGAATGAGCGATGCGTGGAGAAAGAGACCGAAGAGGTGTTCATAAAATAGGAGGAACTATACTTGCTTGAAATCTGCTAGTAAACCGATTTATTGGCCGTTATGAAGGTGCCGAGGCGGTGCTAGCACGGACGATCAGAGACGGTTCTACGACAATCTCGTTCGGGTACGAGTCCTGTGCAGCATTCGTGATTCTGCGCAACAGCGTTTCCGCCGCCGTCATGCCCATTTGACGAAGAGGCTGGCGAACGGTAGTGAGAGCGGGATTCTGGAATGCGGCGCTTTGGATATCGTCGAAGCCAACAACAGAAACCTTGTCCGGCACAGGACGACCGGACTCGCGGAGCGCCTGAATTGCGCCGATTGCGGAAACGTCGTTGAAGGAGAAAAGCGCGGTGAACGAAGCGCCGGACCCAAGTAGTTCCTGGGTGACCTTGTAACCCAGTTCCGGAGACGAAGATTCACCTTTTAGCTGGACAACCAAACGGTCATCAATTTTGATGCTGAGTTTGGCGGCGGCTTCCCGAATCGATTGCCAACGAATCGCCGTGTCCGAGCTGAATTCCTGACCCTTAATGAAGGCGATCCTGCGATGACCGAGGTTATACAGGTGCTCAAGCGCGAGCATTGCGGCGCGGGCGTGATTCAAAACGATATTCGTAACACCTGGAATTTCACGATGGCCGGAAACGGCGATGGAGGGAATTTGCAAACCTTCGGCAACGGCCGTGTCTACCGCGATCAGCCCTTCGACAGCCCGCTGCTGGAGGAGCAGCGGATATTCTTCGAGCAAGTCGGACCGGTGGCGGTGGCTTACAACAAAATAAAAGTATCCTTCCTGCAACAGATGATCTTCGATTCCGGACATGACCAATGCTGCATAGCCTTCGCTGATTTCCGGGACAAGGACGCCGATGGTGTAGCTGCGCTGCTGGCGGAGCGAGCGGGCAAGATGATTCGGCCGATAGTTGAGCTCGCGCGCGGCCTTACGAATCAGTTCCTGCGTATGTTGCGGAATTGATTTCGCGTTGGGCGAACGGTTCATGACGAACGAAACGGCGGCCTGAGACAACCCGAGGTGCTCGGCCAGCGATTTGAGGCTGACAGGTGGGCGAGACGTGGCCGGACGATGTGGTGGCGCTGATTTGGCGCGAGACATAAGTAGTTGGAGCGTAGTCTGACACAGGGATAGAACGGGAGCAAGCATGGGAATGAGCGCGAGAGATAAACAATGAGCGAAGAGAAGCCGCTTGAAGCGCGTAGTAAAGCGATTTACTATTGCAGGCGGCGTGAACGGAAAAACTACAGAGTCCAATCTCGATTAGGAAGTTTATGCATTTGTTTTGATGATAGTACAGTGAACGCAGCATCGGGCGTGTTAGTCAGGAGCGAACGAATCCAATGAAAACGCGGCGCGAATTACTAAAGTTGGCAGGGTTCGGACTGGCTGGACTCCCTTTCAGCGGATTCGGCGTGGGCCAAGACCGGTCGGGCAGGCGGTTCGCGGCGCCACCCGGTGAGCCGTATCAAGGCACGGACGAAGAACTCTTAAACGACATTCAAAGAGGGGCTTTCGAGTTTTTCTGGAACGAGTCAAGCGCGAAAACTGGACAGACGAAAGACCGCGCGCTGGCGGCCGGAAGCGATACGCGAACAATGTCCAGCATTGCTGCGACAGGGTTTGGGCTAACAGCTCTCTGTATCGCGGACCGGCGTGGCTACCGAAGTCCAAACGAGATTCGCGAACGCGTGAGAACAACCCTACGATTTCTGGCAAATGATCTCCCGAACGTGCACGGATTTTTTTATCACTTCATCCACATCGAAACGGGTGCGCGGTGGGAGAACGTCGAGCTTTCATCCATCGATACTTCCCTGCTTCTCTGTGGAGTTCTGATGGCGAGGCAATATTTTGCGGATCAGGAGATCAAGGATCTGGCGACAAAGATCTACGAACGGGTCGACTGGCCGTGGATGCTGAATGGCGGCAAAACATTTTCGATGGGCTGGAAACCGGAGTCTGGATTTCTCGATGCGAGGTGGGAGCACTACTGCGAGTTAATGATGATCTATCTGCTGGCGATTGGCTCGCCAACGCATCCAGTGCCACCGAGTTCCTGGGAGGCGTGGACTCGGCCTATCATTCGGTATAAAGAGATCGATTTTATTTCCGGGAACGATCCGATCTTCACGCACCAATACTCGCATGCGTGGTTTGACTTTCGTAAGAAGCACGATACTTACGCGAACTATTTTGAGAATTCAGTGAAGGCCACGAAGGCGCATAAGCTGTTTTGCCTGTCGCTGCAAGATCGTTTTCCAGATTACGGCGACGAGCTTTGGGGAATCAGCGCGTCGGACTACGTGAACGGCTACACCGCGTGGGGAGGTCCACCGCCTCAAGGTCCGATCGACGGAACGATTGTTCCATGCGCGACCGGGGGCTCATTGCCATTTTTGTTCGAGGACTGCATACGTGTATTGCGCACGCTTCGCGGACCGTTTGGGAAAAGGGTTTGGAGTAAATACGGTTTCGTAGACGCATTTAACCCACTCGGCCAATGGACGGACGCGGACGTGCTCGGAATCGACCTGGGTATCACGATGGCGATGGCCGAAAATCACCGCACAGGTTTTGTTTGGGAACAGTTCATGAAGAATAACGAGATGAGGGACGGAATGGAGCGAGCTGGCTTTAAGTCAGAAAAGAGCGTGGTGGGGCACGGTTAACCGTGGATGGGCTGACGGTGTTACCAGAGAAGATCAAGGGCAATGCTGCGCGATGGCGAATTCCGCGTCGAGAATTTCTCGAAGACGCGGGCAAAGCCGCCGGTTTAGCGGCGATGGGCAACATCGCAATGCTCGCCGCAGGATGCGGCGGGGGAATATCGACAACACCTTCTCCCCCGGCTGGCGATGGGTACGCTGGGACGGACGACCAGCTGCTGGAGGAGATCGAAAAAAGTGGATTTCTGTTTTTCTGGGAGCAAGGTGATCCAGCGACTGGGCAAGTAAAAGACCGCGCTCTAGCCGCGGGAAACGACACCCGCACGGTTTCGAGCATCGCCGCCACAGGATTCGGACTGACGGCGCTTTGCATCGGTGACCAGCGCGGTTACCAGCCACACGCAGCGATTGTCACGCGCGTACAAGCAACGCTGAACTTTATCGCAAACATGTTGCAACCGATGGGCCAGAACGGGTTTTGCTATCACTTTGTGGATATGAGCACGGGTGCGCGTGCATTTACTTCGGAGGTTTCCTCCATCGACACGGCAATTCTCTTGTGCGGCGCACTGACGTGCCGCGCCTATTTTGCGGATGCAACGATTCAGAACCTAGCGACACAGATTTACAGCGGCGTCAATTTCAATTGGATGTTGAACGGCGGTCAAACTCTGTCGATGGGTTGGACGCCGGAAAATGGATTCTTGACCGGGAGATGGGACCACTACAGTGAGTTGATGATGCTGTATCTGCTTGCGATTGGCGCGCCGAATGCAAGCTTTGCGATTCCAGCGTCGAGTTGGAGCGCATGGACGAGACCGGTAATTCAATATCAGGCCTTGTCGTATGTTTCAGGATCGGATCCGCTATTTGTTCATCAATATTCGCATGCGTGGTTCGATTTTCGGAACAAGAAGGACTCCTTCACCAACTATTTTCAAAACTCGATCACGGCGACTCAGGCGCACCGTTCGTTCTGTATTTCCCTGGCAAATCAATTCTCAGATTACAGCGCGGACACTTGGGGAATTACGTCTTCCGACTCAAAGAATGGATACGTTGCGTGGGGTGGGCCGAGTTCGCAAGGCGGGCCAATCGGACCTGTTGACGGAAGCGTTGTGCCATGTGCGACAGCCGGAGCGCTGCCCTTTGACTTTCCCGATGCGGTGCATGTGCTGCGATGGATTCGCGGGCATTATGCGGCTGCGTGGCAACGTTATGGATTTGTCGATGCGTTCAATCCGCTAACGAACTGGTATGACACTGATGTAATCGGCATCGACGTCGGAATTTCCATGCTGATGGCAGAGAACGAGAGAACGCAGTTCGTATGGAATATGTTTATGAAAAACGCGGAAGTACGGGCCGCAATGCAACTGGTTGGTTTCCAGCCAGGATAGAGTCGCGTTCAAGACAGCGAGTCGAAACGCAACTAAGATTTTATGCCCTCGCCTTCCACGATGGTGATGTATCGGTCGATCGGAAGATCGGTAAAAACTTCTACGCGGCCGCTCGGTTGAGGCCAGCGAATCTCAAGACGATCTATTTTGGAGTGCGAGCCGATGCCCAAGACTTCGCGCGGATCGTGCGAAGCGAGATAACTGCCACCAGCAGTTTTTAACTTGCCGCGCTTGAGATCGTCCGCCTGCCAAATGATGCGCGCACCGATGGCGTCCGAATTTGCTTTCTTTCCCACGAGTTTGATACCGAGCCAATGATTGGCCTTTGCGGCGAGATTTCTCAATAAAACCGGGGCGCCGTTGTTAACCGCGACGAGAACGTCAACCGCGCCATCGTTGTCAAAGTCGCCGATCGCCATACCCCGCGCGGCGAAACTTTCTGAAAATGCAGGACCGGCCGAAGAGCTGACGTTTTCGAAGCTGCGTCCATTATTGTGAAAAAGCAGCAACGGCTCTTTGTAGGTGACATGCGTCGAATGCACTTCGATTTTGTCGTCCGGGTGTCCATTCGCGATGAACAGATCCTGATTGCCATCGTTGTCATAATCGAAGAACTTTACGCCCCACCCGCTCATGAGCCGAGTCGTACGGCCGATTCCGGTCGTCCCGGCCACGTCGTCAAAGGATTCGTCGTGCCGATTGCGATAAATGGCGTACATTTCTTGGTCGACGTTGGTGACGAACAGGTCTTGCCAGCCATCCTGATCGAAGTCCGCGGAGTCTACGCCCATGCCCGATCTAGCGCGTCCGTCTTGACTGAAAGCAACACCGGAGGCGAGGCCAATTTCTTCAAATTTGCCGTGGCCGCGGTTTCGAAAGAGAAAATTCTGGACTGTATCGTTCGCGACGAAAAGATCCATCAGGCCGTCATTGTTGATATCCGTCGCGACAACTCCCCATGCCTTGCCGAGAACTTTACCGATGCCCGACTCCGTCGTCACGTCTGTGAAAGTGCCATCGCCGTTGTTGTGGAAGAGCAGGCTGCGCGCCGGAGGATAAACACTCGGAATGCAGTAAAAACGTTCGCCAGTGCGCTCATTGCCGCAGAACTTGTTCTTGGATTTATTGAACTCGACGAACCGGCAAATGAACAAATCGAGTTTGCCGTCATTGTCATAGTCGAACCAGACCGCACTGGAAGACCAGCCAGGCGCGGCAAGACCCGATTTTTCAGTGACGTCGGTAAACGTACCGTCACCGTTGTTGCGATAGAGAATGTTGCGGCCATATTGAGTCACGTAAAGATCGGGCAGACCATCGCCGTTGTAATCGCCGACGGCGACGCCCATTCCGTAGCCACCGCCAGCGACACCCGCCTTGTCGGTAACGTCAGTGAACGTTCCGTCCCGATTGTTTCTGTATAGAGCGTTTCGCAGCGGCGGACTCGGATCGAAGAAGTCACACTTGCCGCTATTCACAAGGTAGATGTCCATCCAGCCGTCGTTGTCGTAATCGAGAAACGCGCAGCCAGCGCCCGTCGTTTCCGGTAAATAGTATTCGGGTGAGCGACCATTGACGTGGCGCCAGGAAATGCCGCTGCTTGCTGGAGAGATTTCTTCAAACAGCGAACTTGGCTGCGATTCGTTAGCGCCAACGATTGGCTTGGCGTGACTCGCACCCAGAACCATCTGAGCGGCAGAAGTGCGGGCGGGCAAACTGAGCCCTGCGGAGGCCAGAAGCCGCAGAAATTCACGGCGGGAATTTGGGAAAGAACAATTCAACGAGGCGGCCTCTCGCTGTCGATCGATTGGAGTTCCGGGTTGAGACCCAACGACTGTTCACCGTGAACAGCGTCGGTCGATTGTCGGGAGTCCAGCGCGTTAAGCCGTGCGAATTCGGCGCGAGCTTTCGCGGCCTCGAGTTTTTGGCCAGTGCGCGCGTACGCATTTCCTAACGCAAAATAGACTTGCGCGGAGCGCGGCAAGCCTCTACGCGCAATTTCGAGCTCTGGAATTGCGCCTGCTGCATCATCGACGTCGAGGCGCAGGGCTCCCAACAAATAGTGAGCGAACGGGATATGCGGAGCTAATTTCACGGCTTGCTCCGCGTACGGCAAAGCGTTCTTCGAATCCACCTGATAGCGGACGGCGGCAATTTCGAGCAGGCAATGAATATTCTGGGGATCACGCCGCAATTCTTCCTGAAATTGTGCAACGGCATCATCACTTTCGTGGAGTTCGAGCAATAGGCGGCCGTAAGCGAGATGGAGATTGGGGTAGAGAGGAAATTCGGCAATCAGTCCGGCGTAGACTTCGCGCGCGCGGTCAAAGTCCTTCACGGCTAACGCGAATTCCGCATCTCCGGCGCGGTTCATAATGCGATAGCCATCGGTACCTTCCGGCGGAGCTTGCTGTGGACGAATCATCAGCGCAGCTTGACCGAGCGCTTCGACAAGTTCATTGGTTCGAAGTCCATCTTTTGCCAATTGGTCGAGCGTTTCCTTGGACGAGCTGAAATGGCGGGCGCGCAGTTGCAGTAGACCGAGATGAAATAAAGATACTTTGCGGAGCTGTTCGTTCTTCACTACGCCGAATTTTTCCGCTGCGAGCAGGTGCTTAAGCGCAACATCATCTTGATGCAATTCGAACTGACACAGACCGAGCATAGCGTGAGCAGTTCCGTTGCGTGGGTTCAACGCCAACAATTTTGAAAAGGCGTTTGCGGCTTTGACATAGTGGTCCTCGTCGTATTCAAGCGTGCCGAGCGACCACCATCCTTCCGTCCATCGCGGGCGAATCGCGAGTGCCTTTGCATACAAAGCCGTTGCCTCTTGGAGGCGCTCTGCGTCACGAGCGGCGGCGGCGGCTCGCGCTAGTTCCGTAAAAGTGCGCCCGTTGACGTCGTTCGGCGGAGCGGCCCAGGATGAAATCGAGATAGCGAGAACCAGCAAGAGAGGTCGAAGAAAGAGCAGCAAGACTAGCCCGGAGCCGAGCCGCGATTTTGGCTGGAGACGAATCGGTCTGCAAGTCATCGGCTCAATTCTAGTCTAAAACGAAAGCTGCCAACGGGTCGGCTTCCCAGGGTGGGGGAAACCCGTTGGCAGCATTGTGCTTCGCACAAACGGCGACGCGGTGGGAAACACCACGTCGCCGGAAAAGATTAGAAGCTGAATCTGGCCTGCAATTCAATAGTGCGCGAACCAAGCGCGTTCTGTGCTTCGCCAAAATGTTGGTCAAGAATGTTGGTTTGCGGGTTGAACAGGTTCAACTTGTTGAACAAGTTGTAGAAGTTGGCGCGAAACTCGATTTTCGCGTTCTCGCCGATGATCTTCATGGTGGGAAGACCAAAAGCCTTGCTGAGCGTCGCGTCCACGTCGAAATAACCAGGACCAGTGAACATGTTGCGGTGAATTCCCGGAACGGTTGGAATTGGGCCTAGGCTCTGCTGGCCAGCCGGACATTGCGCAACTGGCGGATTCGGGAAAAGGCAGGTGAACAGCACGCCGCCGGAGACGTTCGGAGGCGTGAAGAAGGGCACCCCTCCTCCACCGGTGACGGACGCATTACTGCGATAGTTCGGCTTGAACTGTCCGTTGTAAGCCGCGGGAAGGGCCTGGCCAGGACCTGCGTTGCTCGAAGAGCCGCCTGCGAACCGGCCGAAGTTAAAAACCGGGTCAAAACCGCCATCCAGGTCACCAAGATTATAAACGGGAGTCCACGGGAATCCAGTGTGTGCGTTGAGAATGCCGGAAATATTCCAGCCTCCGGCTATTTTCTCCATCCACGAGTTTCCTCCGCGGAAAATTCTGGGACTCCAGATCCCGTACAACTTGAACGCATGCCGGGTGTCGTAGTCGGATGTGGCATAGCCGGTTGCGAGGCTGTACTGATAGAAGCCGCCGGCATACGCATTCGAGCCGGAGTCTATGCTGTGGCTCCAGCGATATTGGGTGTCAATCATGAAGGAATTGGCGAACTCGTGCTTCAGTTCGAGCAGCAGCGCATTGAACTTAGAGTTGCCGTCATTCGCGTAGTAGGTGACTCCGTTCACTACAGGATTGAAAGCGAAGCCCAACGGTGCACCCACGTCATACAGGTTGTAGTGTTCGGTTAGATGGCGCGTGTTGCTGCCCTGATAGCCGACACTGGCGACCCAACGATGGGGCAGTTCGTATTCTGCACCTAGCGTGTAATGATAGGTATAAGTCGTGGGTTCATCCGCCGGAAACGCGGTCACGGAAATCGGCGAGCTCCCAGGAACCGGCAGATTATTGCTGCCAAAGGTTACGATGGCATTCTGATTTGCGGCGTATCCGTTCGGGTTGTGCGCGTCCGCCGGAAAAGTGCCGCTGTCATACAAGAGCTTGCAGGTGGCGGCATCAGCCGGGCCATTGGGACACGGGAAGTTCGGTTGGTTATCCACGAACGGTGGATTAAAGCGGCCATCCAGCGAGTTGGATTGGACGAGACCGTTGAAGGCCACGCCGAAGCCTCCGCGCAACACGAGGCGATTACCAAAATCGCGGCCGACGAGGGACTTCGGACTCCACGCGAACCCAAGTTGTGGTCCGAAGTTGTGTTTGCTGGCGTTGTAGAGGTCGCCGCCTGTGCGCACTTTGACGTCCGTAAAAGCATTGGCACCTTGACCTAGCACCACGGTCGCCAGCTTGTCGTTCTTCGCAGAGATTGGACCAAAGTACTCCCAGCGGAGTCCCATCGTAACCGTCAAGTTCGATCTCAACTTGTAATTGTCTTGGAAGAACAGACCGATGAGATTGTTGCGAAGATCCTTGCGCAAGGCCGAAGGTACGCCGGTTTGCGGATCGGATTGCGCGTTTTCTGCGATGGGAGCGTCGTTCAGGAAGTCCCAAATGTTGTTGAACGTGTAGCTGGGACGGTCAGCCCAGAATGGGGCGTCCACGGAAAGCAAGCGAGTGAATTCGCCGCCCATCTTCATCGTGTGCGCACCGCGTACTTTCGTTAAAACGTCCTTGGCCGCATACGTCCACTGGTCAAATCCGTTAAAAGAACCGATTCCGTAGCCCCTGACTGCGGTGTCGCCGCTAAGCGAACCTACGGTGTTGAAACTAACCTGGGGAAGGCCGAAAGGGCCGTTTGGATTGTCGGCCAGATCTTTATTAATCCAGCCTGCAGCGTTCACGCGTACTTCGTTTAGCAAGCTTGGACTGAACGTATGATCCCATAGAGCGGTCATAGCCCGGTTGGTGTGCGTGGAGTTAAACAGGTTCATCAGGCGGTCGCCGTTGCCATTGATGCCAGTACTGCTGTTGGGCACATAGTAGATACTGAATGCGACCAGATCCTTGCTCGTGGCGTTGAAATCCATTCGCCCGTTGTACTGCCGATGGGTGCTGTTATTGGGTTGTACCGTGCTGAAAAATGCGACGTCAGAAACTCCGTCCAGGTTGGCAGTACCGCCGGATCCGTTGCCTCCCGTGCCGTAGTCAACTTGGGTGCAAGTCTGCTTTAAGGTAATAGGATCGATTACGAAGTGATAGCAACCATTATACGCAGCATCAACGGCCCCCACCCCTGCTGTTAGCGGACGGCCTATGTCCAGTCCTTGGCCGTTGATTTCAGCACAATTCGCGACCGGATGATTGGTATCTACGTGCGCCGCGTCAATCAAATTGGCATCGGCGCAGGTCTTTTCGACAAACGTGCCGCCGTTGGGGGCAACTCCTGCGAAGTTGAGAAATTTCGACGCATTAGGTCCACCCGCCAGCGCACGATATTGAGACGTTTCGTAAAAGTTGCCGCCAGTGCCCTGCCGCGCGTTGTTGCTAAGTGTCTCGTACGAGAAAAACGCGAACAGGCGATTCTTGACAATTGGTCCTCCGGCGCTGCCGCCCCAATCGTTGAAGCGATTAGAGTCACGTACGTTAGAACCGTTGTAGCCGTTGTATTTTGTAAAGGCATCCAAACCCGGGCGATGAACCTTAAAATAAACACTGCCGTGGTACTGGTTAGTGCCGTTTTGTGAAATCACTTGAACCTGCGCGCCGCGGTAACGTCCATTTTCCGCGTCGTAATTATCCGTGACGATTTTCACTTCCTTAATGGAATCTTCATTTGGTGTAATAACGGAGGTACCGCCCCAAGTCACGCTGGTCGTGCCCACGCCGTCGATCTGATAGTTGTTTTCTCCGGTGCGCGCACCGTTCGCGGTGATCTGGCCGCCATTTTCAATCTTAAAGACACCTTCTGTGCCGCCAGTGCCGCCAATGGTGGTAGATGGCAAATTCTGCGTTCCGCCCCCACCGCCTTGTGCGCCGTCTCCGAAAGCGCCTGGCGCCAGCTGCAAGAGTTGAAATGGATCGCGGCCGAACGACGGCAAAGTCTGGAACTCGCGCGCACTCACCGTCCCTTGAAGGTTGGACGTTTCCGTGTCGATGAGCGGCGTCTCGTCGCCGTTCACGGTTACCGAATCCGACACTTGCCCAATCTCAAGCTGGACATTCAGGGCATTCGCCTGTTCTGCGACTACGCCAAACCCCTTGATGGATTTTGCTTTAAAACCTTGCTTCTCAACGGTGACAGTGAACTTGCTGGGCGGCAGACCATTGAAGTTGAAGACCCCGCCTTCAGCGCTGGTAGTCGTGTACTTCTGCCCTGTCTCATCGTTTTGCAGCGTTACAGTTGCGCCGACCACAGTTTCCCCTTGCGGGTCGGTGACGATTCCCTGGATCGAAGCCCGGTACTGCGCGTGAGCAGCGGTCGCAAGGAAAACCGTAACGAGAGTCAAAAATATTGCGCGGAAAAAATGCTTGGATCGTTTCATTACACTCCTCCACCCCAAAAGATTCATGCCTTGAAACTGCCTTGCACCCTTTACTAAATCGGTTAACTACGAATTGGCGCGAGTATATGAATGAATTTTTTCGATGTCAACCATTTTTTCCCCGCATAGGGCCTGCGGCACGGAGGTCTACGTGCGAGCACCTTCATCTGCGATCGGTGGGTTCGCTAATAGGCAGGCAATAGGCGAAATGATTGGTCAGTCCGCGAACCAAAGAAGTTAGCGCTAACAGACTCGGCGCCGTGGGACTCGGCCAACCGCTGCTGGTTGACGAAATCTGGAGCTAGTTCGACACTTAAGTGCGAAGCAGGATGTCCATGGAGGAGTCGTGGACCAATTCAAACGAGGACTTACTTCTAAAGCGAGTCCAGTGGGAATGGAAGACGATAACTACTGCATCCCGGATTTTGCGGGTGGCTCTTTTGCCTTGAGAAGCTGAAACCGCTCCAATTCTGAACGCGCCTTATCGAGATGGCCTTGTTTTCGGTAGATCTGTCCCAACAGATAGTGCGGTGCGGCTCGTCCCGGATCGAGAGAAATAGTTTGCTCTATTTCGCTTTGGGCTTCGGAAAGGCGATTTAGGCTGAGGAAGACTTTTCCGAGTTTTTCATGGGCCCGAATGTTGCGCGAATCGATTGCGACGGCCTTTTGCAAAGGCGAGAGCGCTTCGTCGAACCTCGCCTGTTGGGTTAAGAGTTCACCCAGATCAATATATGGTTCGGGGCTCTGTTTTTGGCTGCCGTCTTGCCAAGAAATCGCACTCTGTAGCCAGCTGATTGCATCCGGAATGCGGTTCAGGCCTTCGTAGGAAAGCCCCATGCCATTCGCAGCGAGTGTGTAGCGCGGCCGCAGCGTAAGACACTTTTGAAATGACTGGATGGCCTCTTCGAAGCGATTCTCGTTATATTTCGCGCGTCCCAAATAATACCAACCGTCGGCATCGGCGGGGTTCCACTCAACAGCGAGCGAGAGCCATTTGTCCGCGCTCGCATAGTCGCCGATAAGCACAAAGTCGAACGAGACAATTTTTAGATCGTCTACCGAAGGCTTGCCATATTTCGCGCCTTCCGTATAAGCCTCGAGCGATTCGCGGATCGTCGCGTCACGCTTTTTAGGATTAAGGGCTGTCGAGGGGACTTCGCCAGGAGCCAGAAAGGTTCCGCTCGATTTGGCCATCGACTGGACCCGACGAAAGAGAGTCAGGCCTAATAAAAAATACCCATCGGACTTGTGCGGATGCTGCTCTGTGTATCTACGCACAGCGCTCTCGGCTTCGTCTAACTTAGATTGGTCGAGTAGCCCTCTGACCCTTGCGAGTTCAACGTTGGCTTCGAGTGACGGCGCGGTTGCATGTTGCTTCTCACCTCCAGCAGTCGAACTCTGGCTAAACACCGGTTCAGCCGCGAGCACCAGCAGACTAAATAGGATCAGAGAGCGCATAGCGCGATTTGGTCAGTTTCCAACATCAATTCTCTGGAACGATTCCTTTGCCTTCTACCACCGTAAATATCTTATCGACTGAAGTGACAGCGGCCTCTTGCTTCAAACCGCTGGGCCAATGTATTTCAACCTTTTCTACTTTATCGTGATGGCCTAAACCGAAGTGAACTCTCTGATCCGAGCTGGATCCATAGCTTCCACCAGAGAAGACATCAGCGCGCTGACGAATTCCTCCAGCGGTGACAAAAACCTTTGCGCCAATGGCGTCACGCGGACTCTTGGGTCCTCCGATCAAACGGAAAGCGATCCAGTGATTGTCGCTTTTGGCCACATTGCGCAGCAGCGCAGGCACACCGTCCATTTGATCGATTACGACGTCTTGACGACCGTCGTTGAAGAGGTCGCCAACCGCCACTCCCCTTCCCGCCAACAACTCGGCGAGTCCGCTTCCTGTTGCCGGTGGCACTTCCGAAAATTTCTTTCCGTCAAGATTTCGGAAAAGCTGCGGCCGCTGCAGCCAGGTCGTTCCCCAATCCTGCTGGTCGACCGCTGGATAAACGTGGCCGTTGGATACGAAAAGGTCGGTCCAGCCGTCATTGTCAAAGTCGAGCGCAACGGTGCCCCAGCCGAGGAACGGAATCGTCGGGTCCACGAGGCCGGCGCTCGCGGTCTTGTCGCTAAAATTTCCGTCACCATCATTTATATAGAGGGTGTTGTAATCGTCGGAAAAAGATGTGACGTAGAAATCCATCTTGCCGTCGTGATTAAAATCGGCGACAGCGATTCCCATCGAAGCCTGCTCGCGCCCGTCTTCGCTCAGCGCAAAACCAGAAAGATAGCTGACATCTTCGAACGTGCCATTGTGGCGGTTCTTGTAGAGATAGTTGGGTGTCGAATCGTTGGCGACCAGGAGGTCCACCCAGCCATCATCGTCAACGTCGACGAATACGGACGCCAAGCCAAAGTAACCCGGAGCATCGGCGACACCGGACTTTTCGCTGACATCGGTGAACGTGCCGTCGCCGTTGTTGTGGAACAGGTGATCACGCTCGCCGATAAGTCCGCGCGGGCCGCACATCACCTGCACGCCACGGAATTGACACGCACTGGCTGGAAGGGATCCCTTGGCGGATCCCGGCGGATGACTTGGATCGAATTTGACATAGCCAGGAACGAAGAGGTCTAACAAGCCGTCGTGATCATAATCGCCCCACGTAGGTCCTGCTGACCATCCGCCGAGTGCGACGCCTAACTTTTCAGCCACGTCGGCAAACGTTCCATCATGATTGTTATGGTAAAGGCGATTCTTGCCAAAATTCGAGACATAAATATCGGGCCAGCCGTCATTGTCATAGTCACCGACAGCCACACCAAATCCCCACCGCTCATTCGCCACGCCGGCTTTGTCCGTAACGTCTGTAAATGTCCCGTCATGATTGTTGTGAAAAAGCATTGCTCTGGGCGCGGGTTCCTTGCCTAAAAGTGCAGGCACGGTCGAGCCATTCAAAATATATATGTCGAGCCAGCCGTCATTGTCGTAATCGAGGAGCGCCACACCGGAGCCGGGTGTCTCGATGATCATGCTTTTGTCAGGATTGCCCGAGCGGTGGTGAAACTTGGTGAGCCCCGCTTGCTTGGCGACATCGACGAATACGACAGGCGCGCCGTCGACAAATCCACCAGCAGTAATCGGACGCGATTTGTCGTCTTTAACCGCAGGGCGAGCCGCACCGGTTGATACTCCCGCGGAGACTCCCGTGGGCTCCTGAGGTGGCTTTTGACTTGTCGAACTCTGAGCGAACGCGGACTGGGCAGAGATCAGTAGCGAGATGAAGAAAAAGCTCGCAAGGCCAACGCGGAGACCAAGGCAGAGTTTTGGTGCTGGCGTCGTCGACAGATCGTTCACTTTAGTGGCCCCTTTTCCACTGTAGCTGATACAAGTTCGTCAACCTGCAAGCTTTGGTCTGCGGCAACCTCGTGCAGCGTCTGCTGAATTCCGCTTGGCCAGCGAATTTCAATTGTCGCCACTCTAGAATCGGCGCCCAGGCCGAAGTGGGCGCGTTTATCGCTCGAAGAAAGATAGCTTCCGCCCGTGCTGACTGTCGCGAGTTGTATTCCCGCCGACGACTTTAGCAGTACTTCCGCGCCGATCGCATCACGGTTGCTTTTGTGTCCCACCAATTTCAAAGTCAGCCAATGATTTTTCGTTGCAGTCTCGTTGTGAAGAACGTGCAATCCACCATCATTCGTCGTAACTACTGCGTCCACGCGTCCATCGTTGTCGATGTCGCCGATTGCGAGGCCGCGCGCGACCCACGGCTGCTGAAACGCAGATCCCGATTCAGCCGAAACATCCACGAAACCGTTTCCTGTATTTCGAATCAGGCTCATCGGCTCACGATAGTGCAAATTGGGCGAAGTCAGTTCAACCGTGTCCAGGTCGTGTCCCTGAGCGATAAGCAGATCCTTCCATCCATCGTTGTCGTAATCGATAAAACGAATTCCCCAGCCGGAATGCGGCATCGTCACCTGGCCAAGCCCTGAAGTAATCGTTGCGTACGAAAACAAACCTTCGCCGTCGTTTTTGTAAAGTGCGTATCGCTGATTCGCCAAGTCTGTAATCACCAGATCCGGCTTGCCATCGTTGTTGTAGTCGGCAAAATCGACGCCCATTCCCGCAAACGTCCTTCCGTCACCATCCGCCGCTACTTGAGAAAACAATCCAACTTCTTCAAACGTTCCGTCCCCTTTGTTGTGAAACAAAAACTCAAGCATCGAATCGTTTGCGACAAACAAATCCACTTTACCGTCGCGATCGTAGTCGGCCAGGGCAATACCCAGCCCTTTGCCCGCCTTGGCTAGTCCAATTTTCTCGCTTACTTCTGTAAAATGCCCGTTACCGTCGTTGTGATAGACGAGCGGTGCAATTGGTTTGAAATAGTCGGGATGGCAGTACGCTCGATACCCCTCGCGATGCTCGCCGCACCAGACATCGTCGAAGTCCCACTGCAAATAACGGAGAACGACCAGATCCAGCAATCCGTCATTGTCTAAATCCACCCAAAGCGCGCTGGTTGACCATCCACTGCCCGCCACTCCGGCCTTCTCGGTCACGTCGGTAAACGTTCCATTGCCGTTGTTGTGATAGAGCTTATTTCCACCGTAGGCCGTCACGTACAAATCTTCGAATCCATCATTGTCGTAATCGCCGACGGCGACGCCCATGCCGTAACCTGCGCCCTGCAGGCCGGCTTTTTCCGTCACGTCTTCGAAGGTTCCGTCGGATTTTTGGTGATAGAGGCGATTCCAATATTTCGGCCCGGTTTTTTGCGGGATGGCGCCTTTGGCCATGGGATCGCTCAGCGGCGCGCCATTCACGACAAATACATCGAGGCGGCCGTCGTTGTCGTAATCGAACAGCGCGACTCCGGGGCCCATCGTCTCGAGCAAATATTTCTTTGTGGTGTGCGATGCCTGATATTGAAAATTGATGCCGCTCGATGGAGTGATGTCGACAAACTTTCCCGGCGGGTATGTGACGGAATGAACTGGCTCACTTTTTTGCTGCGCGCTTAGCAGCGTACTGGCGGCAAGAAATAACAGGAGCGCGTAGATAATTCGGCGAACTGATTTCGGTCCGGGAAGTAGGAGAGATTTGAGCAAGGTCTCGGTGTAGCCAAAAGTGTCGCGCGAATGCCGGTCGTGAATTACTTCGGAGCCGCTGCCTGCCAGACAAATGTGGCCACAGCGCCCGCCGGCATTTTATAAGATGCGAATTGGCCCTTCCATGCAATGTTAAATGGCATTGGGCCACCGCTGCTATTCAAAACGAAAAGCACGATGGAACCGTCAGGATTTTGAAAAGCTACGTCCTCCAGGCTTCCCTGGTCGAACGAATTTGATTCTATGCGGCGCGCACCCGGCCTTACGAACTTGCTGACGTGACCGAGCGCGGTGAAATCGACAGTTGGAGTAACCTGCGCGGGAGAAGTGGAGTGATTCACCGTCACGATGCCACGGCACGTTGTGCATCCGCCAAGATAGGGTTCGTGGTTTTGATCGAGAGCAATATTCCAGAGCACGACCGTCTTGGCCCAATTGCGTGTGGAATGGATGATCAATCTCGCTTGCTGCTCCAGCAGATTGCCTTTTTGCCAGTCACCGCCCGAGCATTCCGTCATCCAGATTTCTTTTTCTGGAAATCGATTGTGCAATTCATTTTGTGCGGTCGGGACGCCGCCGTAACAGTGGGTGGCCGTTCCCGCGGCAAACGCGGCAGCTTTCGCATCGCTCAGTACTGCATTTGGGTACTCGATCAAATCCCAATTGTGATCGAACACAAAAACTTTTGTCTTGAGTCCGGCGGATTTCAGCGCAGGTCCCAGATGGTCCCGCAAAAATACCACCTGCTCGACCGCGGTCATTCCCATGCCCGGATAGTTGCCCGGAATATTCAGCGGCTCGTTCTGCATGGTGATGGCGTAAATCGGAATGCCTTCAGCTTCGTACGCCTTGATAAATTTGACGAAGTAATTTGCGAACGCCGGATACGCTTCCGGCGAGAGCGCTCCGAAGATCATCGATTGAGAAGTCTTCATCCAGCCGGGCGGGCTCCACGGCGAAGCGATTATCTTCAGATTAGGATTTCGCGCCAACGCCTGTTTTACGAGCGGAATGATGTATGCGCGATCGTGCTCGATGGAGAATTTCTCCAGCTTGGAATCTTTTTCGCCCTTCGCGACGTCGTCGTAGCTGTATTCAGTAATCGCAAAATCGCTCGCGCCCATCGGCTGCCGCAACATACTCAATCCGATTCCGCT
>Ga0137412_10000736_pt1 | contig 24161 bp, 20 predicted proteins | sample CZODoug2_1_16fun_FD_122160 | JGI IMG/M metagenome (GOLD analysis project Ga0137412, IMG submission 122160) | Vadose zone soil fungal communities from Angelo Coast Range Reserve, California, USA - CZODoug2_1_16fungal (Hybrid Assembly) | ecosystem: Environmental > Terrestrial > Soil > Vadose zone... | reverse complement strand
GATCCCGGACCGCAGGCGGAAGCGAACCTGCGCAAGTATGTCGATGATGCGTGGCCATTGCTGACGCAGGTCGGTCTTTCTCCGGGTGCCTCGCGTGATCGGCTGACGTTCACCCCGGATATGAGTCGCGCGCTCGCGCAGGCTGACTGGGTGCAGGAGAATGCTCCGGAGCGGCCCGATTTCAAGATCAAGTTGTTCGCGCAAATGGACGAGGCAACGCCGCCGAATTCGATCATCGCATCGAGCTCCTCCGGTATCACCATGGATGTGATTCAGTCCGGTGCCAAACGACCGGAGCGTTGCGTGATCGGTCACCCGTTCAATCCGCCGCATGTCGTTCCCCTGGTGGAGGTTGTGGGCGGCGCCAAGACCTCGGAAGCCACGATCGAGCGCGCAATGGCGTTCTACGCGAGTATCGGCAAAAAGCCAGTGCGTCTGCACAAGGCGCTTCCGGGCCACGTGGCCAACCGCTTCCAGGCGGCGCTCTACAAGGAGGTGCTCTACCTCGTGCAGCAAGGGGTCTTGAGCGTGGCGGATGCGGATGTTGCCGTGTGCTACGGCCCCGGCATTCGCTGGGGCGTGATGGGTCCCAGTCTGCAGTGGCACGTCGGCGGCGGGCAGGGCGGCATCAAGCATTTCATGGAACACCTGATGGACCCGCTCGCGGGAATGATGAAGACGCTCGGCACGCCCGAGATCACGCCGCAATTGAAGCAGATGGTCGTCGATGCCGTGCTCAAGGAGGCTGGAGGACGTTCCGTTGAGGAGCTTGCCCGCGAGGAGAACTCAGTTCTCACCGGGTTGCTGAAGCTGCGCGCAGAGGCGAACGCATGAGCGGCGGCAACCACCCACGGAGATCCAGGACATGAGCACCACTTCGAAACTATCGGCCACGCGAAACAAGGGCAACGTCGTTGTGGCTCGAATCTTCTTTCTCGACCTCGGTGCTGGACGAGTCCTTTCCGCCAACCCCGACGGTTCGGACCTGCAGACGCTGCTAATCGAGGGCAGAAAGTTGCCGGACGGGCTGGCGGTCGATGTTGCGGCCGGGCATCTGTACTGGACGAACATGGGCAATCCCAAAGCCAATGACGGAACCATCTTCCGCTGCGATCTCGACGGCCGGAACCTGACGACGATCATTGCGCCGGGGAGTACCTTCACGCCGAAGCAGCTGCAGATCGACAAGCCCAACGGCAAGCTCTACTGGTGCGATCGCGAAGGCATGCGCGTGATGCGTGCCAATCTCGACGGCTCGAACATCGAGACGCTCATCGATACGAGCCACGGCGACTCGCGTCCGGGCACGGATGCAGCCAAGTGGTGCGTGGGCATCGCCGTCGATGCGGATGCCGGCAAGCTTTATTGGAGCCAGAAAGGCGGCGATAACGCGGGCGAGGGCAGCATCCTGCGAGCGAACCTCGACATACCGAGGGGTCAAACGCCGTCGAACCGCACGGACATCGAGCTGCTGTACGGCAAGTTGCCCGAGCCGATCGACCTCGATTTGGATCTCGGCAGCCGGCTGCTCTACTGGACCGACCGCGGAGACCCGCCGCGTGGCAACACCGTGAATCGTGCACCTCTGGATGCGCCTGAGGCTATGCGTCCGCCACCCGAGATCGTCTTTTCCAACTTGATGGAAGGGATCGGCCTGGCTTTGGATCCGAAGCACGGCCGCATGTTCATCACCGATTTCGCCGGCTCGGTCTACAGCGCCAACCTCGACGGGTCGGACCCGAAGACCTTGCTCTTTGCGGAGGGCAACCTGACGGGCATCGCCTACGTCGAGTTACCCGCGGCCTAAGCCGAGATCAGACTTGCGTAAGCCGGCAGCCAAATACGCTTTGAGGAGAAAGTGAATGAGTTCTGCAACCGTGCGATTCCCTGACGCTCACCAAGCAAAGTCGTTGAACGACTTGCTTCAGACCAAGCTGCAAGATCCCGCAACCTCACCCGAGTTCGACTTCCACGGTGCGGTGGATCAGGTGCTCGCGGATGTGGGACTGACAGCAAAGGACAGTGGCGGAAAACTTACCTTCTACGGACAGGATCCGATCGTGCCCAGCAGCTTCAAGTTTGGCGCCATGGCCGCGGTCGGCCTGGCTGCCAGGTCGGTCGCGTTGGCAGCGCTCTGGAAATCGCAAACCGGCGAAGCACAGGACATTCATGTCGATGTCCGGAAGGCTCTGCGGCGCTTCTGTGGTTTCTTCGAAGGTAAATGGGAAACGCTCAACGGACGCAGCCCCCTGCTCTTGCCTCGAGACAACCCATTCTTTGAGTTGCCGCTCTTTAGGAAAACACGCGATGGGCGTCACATGGTAACGCTCAACATTTACCCCGGGCTGCAGGCGCGTGCGCTCAATTTCCTGAGATGCAGTTGCAGCACCGAATCGATCGGCAATGCCATTCTGCAGTGGCGAGCGGACGAGCTAGAGGCGGCCGCGGCGGAGGCTGGGCTGGTCTTTGGGATGGTGCGCACCAACGAGGAGTTTCGCAAGGAGCTCCAGTACACCGAAGTGCTCTCCAGAATGCCGCTGATCACTTTGGAAAAAATCGGCGAGAGCGAGCCGGTACCGCTCAAGCGCGGCGCAAAGAGCCCATTGGAAGGCATTCGTGCGCTCGGCTTGGGCCACGTGATTGCCGGAGCGGGTATTGGCAGAGACCTCGCCTACTACGGCGCCGACGTGCTCAATATCTGGAGGCCCAATGATTCAGAGATTGAGGCCTTTGCCTGGGACGTGCAGGTTGGGATGCGTTCCACGCTCCTGGATGGCTCCAAAGAAGATCGCGCGACGTTCGATCGTCTCTTAAAGAATGCCGACGTGTTCTTCTCGAATCGGCGACCCGGTTATCTGGAGAGATACGGCCTCACTGCCGAAGAACTCAGCCAAAAAAAGCCGGGATTGATTCACGCCAAGGTGGTCCTGCATGGCGAACAGGGTCCCTGGTCAAACCGTGTTGGCTTCGATGAGATCGGCGCGGCGGTGTCGGGCCTGTTCTCCATCGAGGGGTCACCCACTCAGCCCAAGTCGCCGCCCATCATCCCGATTTGCGACAACGTGGTGGGCTGGCTCGGCACCGCCGGTGTTCTCGAGGCTCTGCGACGGCGTTCCATCGAGGGAGGTAGCTATCGCGTCGTGGTATCCCTGACCAGAACGGTGCTGTGGCTGCTCTCGATGGGCATATTCGACAAGGCCTACGCGCAGGAAACCGCCGGCTCTAAGGACGAGCACACGTACGTCGCTCCCGATCTCTTCACCGCCGAAACTCCGTTGGGCACGTATCAAGGCTTCACCGACCAGGTAGTTTTATCCCGCACCCCGGGCGCCTTCCGAACCGTGCTGGTGCCGCGCGGCTCGAGCAAGCCCGAGTGGCTCGCCTGAGGTCGCGTAGGTAGCGCTCTTCGAGAATTGCCCAATATGAACGATATCTTTCCATCGGTGCACGCCTCACAGCGCGGCGGTGCGGATGAGTCCAAGCCAGAGCAGGTTCCGAGGCGGCCCTCGGGAAAGCACAAGCCACGAGTCGTCATCGTCGGCGGAGGCTTCGCGGGCGTCGCTGCCGCGAAGTCACTTCGCCGCTGTGATGCCGATGTGACGCTGATCGATCGGCGTAACCACCACATCTTTCAGCCGCTGCTCTATCAGGTGGCGACGGCTCTTCTCACACCGTCCGACGTCGCCGCTCCGATCCGCCGGCTCGCGACTCGGCAAAACAATCTTTCCGTCATCCTCGCCGAGGTGTCGGGTCTGGCTGCCGATGAGGAGCGCTCAGTCCTGACAAATTCACCCAGCGTCGGGCCAGGGCGGGTGGACTTCGACTATCTAATCCTCGCACCGGGTATGCAGGCAAGCTACTTCGGTCACGACGAATTCGCGCGCCATGCACCGAGCCTGAAGACAATTGCCGATGCCGAGCTGGTGCGCGCGAAGGTCTTAACCGCGTATGAATTGGCCGAGGAAACCCAGGACCCCGTTGCCCGCGGCCGCCTGCTGACATTCGTCTTGGTTGGCGCAGGTCCCACGGGTGTCGAACTGGCGGCCTCGGTCGCCGGACTGGCGCGAGCCACTTTGCGCTCAAGCTTCCGGCGGATTGATCCAGGCGAGAGCCGGATCCTGTTGATCGAGGGGGGCAAGCGCATCTTGCCGAGCTTCGATGAGACGTTGGCCGGCAAGGCCGCGAAGCGCCTCGCCCAGATTGGCGTCGAGATCCTGACGGAGGCAAAGGTCGAACATATCGATGCACAGGGTGTAGTCGTCACGGGTCAAAGAATCGAGAGTGCCACTGTGCTGTGGACCGCCGGTGTCGCGCCTGCTCCCATTCTCAAGGAGCTGCACTCCGAGACCGATCGCGCCGGTCGTATCCGTGTTTCACCCAATCTGGAAGTTCCGGAACGAGCGGGAATTTTCGTCGTTGGTGACGCCGCCGCGTTCAGTCAGGATGGCCGGCCCCTACCGGGCGTCGCGCAGGTGGCGATCCAACAGGGTCGTTATGTCGGGCAACTCGTCCGCGCCCGCATCGAAGGGCGCACGTGGGCTCGCCCGTTTCGCTACTTTGACAAGGGCAACATGGCGGTCGTCGGCCGCAATTTTGCGCTACTCGAGTCCCGATGGCTCCGAATGAGTGGATTCCTGACGTTTCTCATTTGGGGAAGCGTCCATCTGTTGTTTCTGCCCCAGCTCCAGAGCCGGCTTCGCGTCTCGGGACAGTGGTTGTGGTGGTGGCTGACTGATCAGCGCAGCTCCCTTCTCGTGCCGGAGACGCGATCCGAATTGACCGAGGAGCGGCATAGCGCCCATGCCTGAAATTCAGTCTAGAACAAACGCGTGGTCACCCGCACTGCTGGGCATGGTCATCGCACTGCTCGGTTTAATCCTTGCAGGCGGTGGTGCTTACCTCGCGGCGCTGGGGGGAAGCTGGTATTACGTTGCGGTCGGCGCGATGTTTCTCGCCGCGGGTTATCTTGTGATCAAAAGAAGGATCGCGGGATTCTATACCTACGTCGGCGCGTTCGCTTTCACGTGTGTTTGGGCCTTTTGGGAGGTCGGCCTGTCGGGCTGGCAATTGATTCCGCGTCTTGTCGGACCGTTCGTCCTCCTCGTCCTGGCGATTCTGGTTGCTCCCACACTGGACCAAACGACTGGACGGCGTGCGCGCAAGTTGGGTTTGGTCGGCGTCGGAATCTTCGTTGCCGCGCTCGCCATTCTCATCCCGATCTTCAATCAGCAACCAGCGGCGCGCCCACTACCCGACGCGCGAGCAGACGCTTTCTTCGAAGATCCCGCGTATGCGCCCAACAAGGGTGAATGGAATGCCTATGGCGGCGGCCAGAGCGCGCAGCGGTATTCGGAGCTCGCGCAAGTCACGCCCGGAAACGTCAGGGACCTCAAGCGTGTCTGGACCTTCCACACAGGCGACATTCCGAAGAAGTACGGATCGGAGCTGACTCCGCTCAAAGTCGGCGACGCTCTCTACGGCTGTACGCCGATGAACAAGTTGTTCGCGCTCAACGCGGCGACTGGCGAGAAGCTGTGGATGTACGACCCCCAGGTTCCGCTCACATGGGTGCCATACACCGCGGCGTGTCGCGGTGTGGCGTTCTACAGCAACCCCAGCGCCGCTGCCGGCCAAGCCTGCGCGCAACGCATCATCGAGGGAACCCTCGACATGCGTTTGATCGCAGTGGACGCAAAGTCGGGTGAACCGTGCCAGGATTTTGGCAACAAGGGCGCCGTCGACCTCAAGGTCGGACTGGCTCAGAAGGATAGCGCTACGGGTGCCGTCATACCTGCCATTCCAGGGACGGCCGCCATCACTTCGGCACCGGTCATCGTGCGGGGGATCGTCGTGTCCGGACATCAGGTGCTCGATGGTCAGCGCCGCTGGGCGGCATCGGGCGTCATTCGAGGATTTGATGCGGTGACCGGCGAGCTGCGCTTTGCCTGGGACATCAATCAACCTGAGGTCACGAAGCTGCCGCCAGACGGAAAGCCTTACTCGTTGGGCACGCCGAATATGTGGACGACGGCCGTCGGCGATGAAAAGCTCGGACTGGTCTACTTGCCGATGGGCAACTCGTCGGGCGACTACTACACATCGCTTCGCTCGGATGAGGAGAAGAAGTACAGTTCCGCAATCGTCGCGCTCGATGTGAGCACGGGCAAGCCACGCTGGGTCTTCCAGACGGCGCACAACGACGTGTGGGACTATGATCTCGGTTCGCAACCGACGCTGATCGAGTTCCCCACCCCCCATGGCAGGGTGCCGGCGATTCTGCTGCCGACCAAAAGCGGCAACATCTTCGTGCTCGACCGCGCCACCGGAAATCCATTGCACCAGGTCGACGAAGTTGCCGTCCCGCGGGGCGGAGCCGAGCCCGACCAGCGGTCGCCGACGCAACCCTTTTCGCGTTATCACACGCTACGCAAGCCTGATCTGGTTGAGAGCGATATGTGGGGTATCTCGCCCGTCGATCAGATGATTTGCCGGATTAACTTCAAGCGCGCTCGTTATGAGGGTCCGTTCACCCCACCGGAGCTCGGCCGCCGGAGCATCGAATATCCAGGCTACAACGGCGGGTCGGACTGGGGCAGCGTTGCCGTCGATCCTCACCGCGGGGTGATCATCGCGAACTACAACGACATGCCGAACTACGACGTGCTCGTGACTCGCAAGGAGGCAGATGAGATGGGCCTGTTCCCCGCCGGCGATCCCAGGGCGGCCGGAAGCGCCTCGAGTGCAGAAGGCGCCGGAGCGCAGACGGGAACGCCTTACGGCATCCTCGTCAACGCGGGATGGCAGACGCCGACCGGCGTGCTGTGTACCCGGCCCCCATATGGCGGCATCCGCGCGATCGATCTCGCCACCGGCAAGACGCTGTGGGATCGGCCGTTCGGTTCGGCTCGGCGGAACGGTCCGTTCGGCCTCCCCACCTTCATTCCGCTCGAGATCGGCACCCCGAACAATGGTGGATCCGTCGTGACTGCGGGCGGCCTGATCTTCATCGCGGCCGCGACCGACGACCTGATCAAGGCGATCGACATCAAGACCGGCGAGATCCTGTGGAGTGACGTGCTCCCGGCCGGCGGCCAGGCCACGCCGATCGTCTATGAGCAGGGTGGTAAGGAGTACCTGGTTATCATGGCCGGCGGCCATCACTTCATGATGACGCCGCCCGGCGACGCACTGATCGCGTACGCCTTGCCGGGCACGAAGTGAGCCGTGCGGGTAATTGATTGCCGCATCAACGCGGACCAGATGCGAAACTTTTTCCATTCATAAAAGGCGAATAATATGATGCATCTGCCCGCCGCGACGGGCACGCTCTACGGGATCGAAGGGAGTGAATATGAACGCAAAATCAATGAGTGTATGGGTTGCCGCCCTCGCAATGGGACTAGGAACCCACCTCGCCGCGGCGGCCAAGACTTCGACCCCGGACAGCGCGGCGCTGCTCGGAGCGAACGATAACGAGTGGGTGCTCCCGGCCAAGAACTACGAGAGCAATCCGTATTCCGGACTCAAGCAGATCGCGCCAAACAACGTGGCCTCCTTGGGGCTCGCCTGGAGCACGGCGCTGGCGGACGAGGGACAACAGGAAGCGGCGGCCTTGAGCTGGAACGGCACGCTGTTCATCGCCACAGCGCACAACGGCGTGGTGGCGCTGGACGCAGCCAGCGGCAAGCTGAAATGGCAGTTCCCGTACGATCCTTCTTACATCATCAGCTTCTCGGTGAACCGCGGCGTCGGCATCGCCGACGGCAAGGTGTTCATGGCGACGCTGGACTGCCGCGTCATCGCCCTGGATGCCGAGACCGGCAAGCAGGTGTGGAATGTTGCCGGCTGCAGCGACCCGAGAAACAGTTTCTATTCAATGGCGGCCTACGTGTACAAGGGCGCGGTCATCGTCGGCCACGCCGGCGGCGACTACGGCACTGAGGGCAGCGTTACGGCGTTCAGCACCAAGGATGGCAAGCAGCTATGGGACTGGTCGACGCTCAAGCGTGACACCTGGCCGGGTAACTCTTGGCAGCATGGCGGCGCGGCCGTGTGGTCCGGCGTCAGCATCGATCCCAAGGTCGGCACGCTGTTCGTGGCGCCGGGCAATCCAGGACCGGACATGGTGCTGAAGGGCCGCGAAGGACCGGATCTTTACAGCAATTCGCTGGTGGCGCTGGACATCAACGGCAAGCAACCCAAAGTGAAATGGCACTACCAACTGGTCAAGAACGACACGCACGATGCCGATGCGTCAATGATCCCGGTGCTGTTCACCGCCAAAGTGGCGGGCAAGATGCAGGACCTGGTCGCCATCGGCGACAAGGCCGGCGACTTCGTGGTGCTCGACCGCAAGAGCGGCAAGCCGCTGCACAAGCTGGCGGTCAGCGACCAGACGGGTTTCTTCACCACGGTGCCCACGGTGGAGGGCACCCACGCCTGCCCCAATCATGGCGGCGGCATCGAGTGGTTGGGCGGCGGCTACGATCCGGAGAGCAACCTGTTCTTCGTGCCAAGCACCGAGGAGTGCGGCATCTGGAAGCTCGATGCGAACCCGCCGGTGTATGCGCCGGGCCAAGCCTACAAGGGTGGCGCGCTACCGAAGCGCGGCAAGGGCACCGGCGTGCTGACGGCCATCGACATGGACACGGGCGCCGTCCGCTGGCGCAAGCCCTTGCCGTTCCCCGGCCAGGGTGGCGCGCTGATCACGGCGAGCGGTCTGGTCTTCACCAGTGATTTGGGCGGTTCGCTGTATGCCTTGAGCACGACCACGGGCGAGCAGCTGTGGCATGTCGATACCGGCTCGGCCGTCGTCGCACCGATCACCACCCACGTGGTCGGCGGACAGCAGTACTTGAACGTGGTGGTCGGTCAGGCCGGCAACCAGCAGACCGCCAATCTGCCGACGCCGCAGGCCAGCCGGGTGTTGGCGTTCCGGCTCGGCGCGACCCAGGCGGTGGTGAACAGCAGTGAGGGGCAGGTGGCCCGCGCGACATCCAAGAATGCCGCCGCCGGCGAGGTCGCTGTAAGCATCGGCAATGCGCCTTACACGGCTGAACAGGTTACAGCGGGCGCCGCAGTTTATGCGCAGCACTGCGCCGTCTGCCACGGCGCGCAACTGCAAGGCGTCGCCGCTCCGGCGATGGCGGGTCCGGCTTTCGCCCGCACCAAGCCAACCCTCGCGCAGTTGCACACGGTAGTCACCAAGAACATGCCGCTGACGGCACCGGGTACTTTGCCCGCTGCTGACTACGCCGCGATCATGGCCTACATGCTGTCGTACGAGTGCGTGAAGCCGAGCGGCGAGGGCAAGACGCCGTTCCCCACTGGGGATATCAGCGCGCTGAAGCCGATCACCTTTGGCGCCAAAATCTGCCCGCCCGGGGGAGGCAAGGAGTAAATGCCGCGACAACGCGAGGTGCTTTAACCATGAGCATCGTAAGAAAGCCGTCAGCATGGGATATTGTCTACTCGATCGCCATGGCGCTCACTTGCCTTACGTCCTATGCGTTGATGACATCGCTTTTGAATGTTGCGGTGGAAGGACATGCTGATCCGGTGGGTGGGATGTGGGCAGCGGTGTCGACGGCGTTTGTATTTCGCGACTCACGACAGCATAGCTTGTCCGCAGGAGCCGGACGCCTCATCGCAACATGCGTCAGCTTCGCACTATGCCTGCTTTACTTGTGGCTCTTTCCGGCGAATGTCGCGGGAATGACCATACTTCTCGCGGTGGGAACGCTCGTGATGCAACTGCTGGATCGGCGCGAGGATATTATTACGACGGCGGTCACTACGATTGTCGTCATGGTAATCGCTTTGCAACGTCCCGGAGAGGCATGGGAGCAGCCGCTACTGCGTCTTTTCGATACGGTGGTTGGTGTCGCAATAGGCGTAGGAGGGAAGTGGATTGCCTCATTTGCATTCTACAAAGCGAGAGGCGAACCCGTTCAGTGACGCCTAGCCTCCCGGTACCCGGCGAGGCGAGCCACCACCGAAGTGTGCGGAAATCTTAACTCCCCCGCCCCGTAGATCGCAAAAAGACAGAACGGCGCCCGCCACAATTTGCCCGCATTCCTCCACAGGTTGGGGCTCTCGCTGAAAGCTCGCCACACTTGTTACTCCCTGGCCGTTCGATACCTGCACTAGTATTTGTACATGGCCACCATGCACTCGACACAGGTAGTGCACTCAGCCGCGGACGAATTCGAAGTTCAGAGGAGAGACATATGTGCCCAGCATGCATCGCAAGCACAGCAGTAATGGTCGCCGGAGCCGGATCCACGGGAGGAATTCTGGCGGTGTGCATCGGCAAGCTCACAAGACTTTTCAGAGCGAGTCGTCACGGTCTGTTTCAGAAAGCAACGGAGAAATGAGATGGCAACAAACAAAGAGAAGGACAAGGAAAACGGGAAAGGGCATCTCGCGATGAACACACCCCCGATCGTGTCGCCGCAGCAGTGGGAAGCTGCGCGCCAGAAACTCCTCGTGAAGGAGAAGGCCTTCACCCGCTCGCGTGACACACTGGCTGCCGAACGCCGGCGGATGCCTTGGCAGGCGGTGGACAAAAAGTACGAGTTCGACGGTCCCAAGGGCAAGGCGAGCCTGCTCGATTTGTTCGCGGGCCGCCGTCAGTTGATCGTCTATCGCGCCTTCTTCGAGCCCGGGGTGTTCGGCTGGCCCGAGCGCGCCTGCCGCGGCTGCTCCCTCGGCGCCGATCAGGTCGCCCACCTGGCCCATCTGAACGCCCGCGACACCACGCTCGCGTACGCCTCGCGCGCGCCGCAGGCGGACATCGCGCGCCTCAAGGCACGAATGGGTTGGATGATGCCGTGGTACACCATCACAGACAGCTTCGACACCGACTTCGGCGTGGACGAGTGGCACGGTCACAATGCATTCATCCGCGACGGTGACAAGGTGTTCCGCACATACTTCGTCAACGGCCGCGGCGACGAGGCGATGGGGAGCACCTGGAGCTACCTCGACATCACACCGCTCGGCCGTCAGGAGACTTGGGAGGACTCGCCACCGGGTTACCCCCAGACCCCGCCGTACAAGTGGTGGAACTGGCACGACAACTACGACGCCGAGGCCTCACCCAACCCGAAGTGGGTCGAGGTGTCCGACGCCGGTGAAGCCGCCTTCCAAAAGTCCGACACAGAGGTGAAGGCCAGCTAATCTCCTCACTGCTGCCACACTCCGCCACAGTTGCCCCACGGCCTCGCCACAAAGGATTGCGAAACTGTTGCGGTCGGGCCGGTCCGGCTGTGCAACGGGAGTGTGGCAAAAATGTCTGGTCGCTTGGATGCCTTTTTCGAGTTCGTGCGACGGGGGATCATCGAACCTCTGGGCCGGCTCGGTGGACTGTTGGCCGCAGCCCTTCGCTCCCTCACCACCGGCCTCTGGCGCTTTCGTTGGCGAGTTTCGATGACCGCCATTCTGGTCTTGATTGTTTATGGTCTGTGCACCCATCCGCCGTTTGCTTCCGTACGCCGCGGCGAGGTCCTGGCGCGTACCGGTGCGCTCGACGGATCGGTGAGCGTCTACACCACGGGCACGGTTCTCGTACTGCCCGGAATCCATCAGGTGCGACGCTACTCGATTCGCGATCAGGTGTATCGGCCGACGGGAAGTGCGAGCGCGACCGGCCCGGCCCCGTTCCAGTCGGTCGAGGGTTTGTCGATCGGCGTCGATCTCGCGGTTCGCTGGACCGTGGATCTTGCTCGCCTCCCCCAGATGACAAAGGAATTTCCGGACGACATCAGCGCGGATCTCGTCGCGCCCGCCGTTCAAGGAATCGTCTATCCCACCTTTGCCCGCTACTCGGTGCGAGAAATCTTTTCGCAACGGCGGACGGAGATAAAACAGGAGCTCATCGCGGAGCTCAAGCCAAAATTCACCGCCATGGGCCTCGTACTGCGCGAAGTCGACATAGGGAAGGTCGATCTGCCTCCCGACTATCGGGCCGGAATGGAGAAGCTCCTCGCCGAGGAACTCGAGACGGAAAAAATTCACTACTCCCTGCAGCTCAAGGAGGCGCAGGTCAAACAGCAGCAGCTCGAGGCCGAAGCCGACAAGGTGCGGCGGCAAACGGCTGCGGAAGCCGCCGGCCAAGAGCAAGTCATCGCAGCGCGCGCGCAGGAAGAGACCATGAAGCATATCCTGCCCTTCAAGCAGAAGCAGATTGAGCAACGAAAGCTCGAGGCTGAAGCCGATAAAGTCTCGCGTATTCGCACCGCGGAGGGCGCCGCAGAGGCGCGCCGCATCGAGGCCAGGGGCGAAGCGGATTCGCGGCAAAAACTCGCGGATGCGGAGGCCTATCGACTTGATCTCGTGGGCAAGGCGGGTGCCGGTCAGTTGGAGCGCGAAGGCGTGCTGGTGACACGATATCCGCTGCTGATCCAGAAGACGCTGGCGGACAAGCTGTCCGATAAGGTGCAGGTCATCATCGCACCACTCCCTGCGGCGGGTAGGTTCATCGGCTCGAGCCTTCTCGGCGACCAAGGCCCGGTGAATCCCATCGAGGACACGGCAGCCACGACCTCCAAGGCGCGAGGCTCCCCGTGATGCTCGCCCTCGCAGCGGCGCTCGTCATCGTGGTCCAGGACCACGCCGCGCTGCGCGCAGCACCGCGCCTAAGCGCCACCGAGCTCACGCGGCTATGGCAAGGAGATGTGCTCGAGGTCCGCGGCGACCATGCCGGATATCTGAAAGTCTACGACCATCGTCGCGAGCGGGGCGGATACTTGCGAGGGGACGCGGCCCGGCCGGTCGAGCTCTCCGAGACCGCCGCCCCCGAGCTTCTCGCCGTGCTGCGCTTCCTGCGCGAGAGCCCAGGATCCGAGGCGCTCGGTATCAGCTACGGCGCGGCGTATCTTAAGGCCGTGCCGCCGCGAGCCATCACTGCCGAGCCCTTGGGCGCGATCGCCCAAATGGCCGAGCGGCTCGCCGATCAGGCCTCGGGCAGCACGGACCATCTCGCCGATTTCGCGCCACACTTGGAAGTCGCAGAACAGTTCGGCGTTCGCATGCGCAATTTCGAGCGCAACGGTGGGATGCGAGTCTGCTACGACGGCGAATTGTTTCATCGCGTTTTGACGCTCCCCCCGACGCAGCCGGAGGAGCGCGCGCGCGCAGTCCTCGGGCTCACGCGGCCCGATTGCATCGATCCGGATTTGGGCCCCGTCCCGCGCGCATCGCTCGACGCTGAACGCTCCCAATTGCTCGAGCAGGTCAAGGACGGCGAATTGAGTGCGATGACGCGGAGCCGACTGCATGCGCGGCGCGCCGGGGTTTGGGCGTCGATCGCCTATGCGCAAGAGCGCCGCCGCGAACCCGCCGGTGCTGCAGCGGAGCGCGCACTCGCGGAGCTTCTCGCCGTGCATCCAGATGATCTGGGCGATGACCGGCGGCCGGAGTACGTGGACGCCGTGCTGCGGGTCAGTGCCGTCCGCTGGGCCGGAGCAGTGCCCGCACCGCAGCCGGGACCACTGACCTTGAACGCAACGCCCGCTGATCCAGGCCAAACGTGTGTTGCCCTGGAGGATGCGCATCGGCCGCGCGCTGCCGCGATCATCCGGCGCTGTACGTACGGGATGGTGAGGATGGCCTCGATACAGGCCATCCCTCAAGGTCCGGCGCTGGTGCTCGCGGTGCAGCCGCTCGAGAGCTGGCGTGAGCTCTGGGTATTTCACCAACGGGCCGGCAGCTGGACGATCGATGTGCTCTCGCCTGGGCTCGACAATCCCGAGGAAGGCTACGTAGATTTTGCGGGCTACGCGCCGGGCACCAGGCGCCTGCTCATCGCGAGAGAAGTAAAAGATCGCGGGCGATTCCGGCGCAGCTTCGAGGAACTGCGGCTCGATGATCTCGCCTTGGTGCGGCAGGCGAGCAGGCCCGAGCTCTTGCGGGACTTCGGCCGATGGCAGGACGTTGCGTGGCGACGGGACACGCTGGCGCTGCATTGACGTTCATGAGATCTCGCCTACTTATCGGCAAAGCGCCGGCTTCCACTTTGTTCGGACGCGGTTCGACAGGCGGGCTACAATCTTGCCAACAGGTATTACTACGCCAATTCCTACTTCAGCTCGCTGGAAAATCACGTGGTGCCGGGCGCAGGACGGACGGGTTTACTCACAGTGTCCTTTGCATATTAGCAGCTAGAGGCGGTGGTGGTCGGCGAAGAATCAATGCGATTTAAGCACGCAATAACCCGCCTTCCCGCTCAAACCTACGCGAACGGTTTGACCTCTTCCGGGGAGGGCGCACCCTCCATCGAAAAGGCTCTTGATCAGCATGGGCGGTATTGTGACGCGCTCCGTGCGAGCGGGCTGACGGTCGACATATTGGCGGCCGCTTTAGAGTATCCGGATAGTACGTTTGTAGAAGATACGGCGATTCTGACCGCGCGCGTGGCCATTATTATGCGACCCGGCGCACCCACGCGCCTGGGTGAAATCCAGCTGATCAAAAAGGCGGTTCTCGAGTACCGCACCGAAGTCACGCAGATCGTTGAACCTGGACGGATGGACGGAGGCGATGTCTGCCAGGCCGATGAGCACTTCTTCATCGGGATATCTGCGCGCACCAACCCGGAAGGCGCGCGTCAACTCAGTGCCATTCTGCACGCGCACGGCTATACGAGTTCAACCGTAGACATACGTGGGCAAAGCCGCCTCCTACACCTCAAATCCGGCATCGCATATCTGGGATACAAACGGCTTGTCGTTGCCCCCGAATTGAGCGCGTTATCCGCATTTCAAACATATCAATTGATTGAGGTGTCCGCCGCCGAACTCTATGCGGCCAATTGCATCCGTATCAATGACCATGTGCTGATTCCTGCGGGGTATCCTGAAATAGCGAATGCACTGGCAAGCCTGGGCCATACATTGCTCGCCCTCGATGTTTCCGAATTTCGCAAAATGGACGGTGGTCTCAGCTGCTTATCGCTGCGCTTTTGAGAGGCAAAGCATCAGGGAGCGGCTCTATTTTGCGATACCCTGTAGTGCAAGTTTCCTCATCGCCGCATAACCATCCCGGTTCGGGTGAACGCCGTCATCGGACAGATCCGCCTTGAAGCCGCCTTGGGCATCGGTCAGGACAGCGTAATAGTCGACATAGCGAATATGGGATTTCTGCGCATAGCTTCGCAGCCAGCTGTTCAACTCTTTGATGGTCGCTGCCGGCTTGAGGCCGGGTTTCCATGAAAACGAACTGGCAGGAAGAATGGACGCCAGCGCTACTTGGATATGATGGGCGCGCGCCAGATTCGCCATCGCGATGATATTGTTTTTAAAGTCCTGTTCGGTCGTCAGGCCTGTATTGCCGGCAAGATCATTCGTCCCAGCCATGATGTGCACGACCCGCGGCCGCAACTCAATGACATCCTGAAAGAATCGCAGCAGAATCTGTGGGGAGGTTTGACCACTGATGCCCCGTCCGATCACGCCATCGGGAAAGAGTATCGGGTCACCGGCTACCCAGCTCTCGGTGATGGAATCACCGATGAAGACGACCTTTGTGGGTGTGGTCAACGCCGCGTTGGCGGCGCGGTATTTGCACAAATTTGGCCAATCACTCTTCGCACGCTCCTCGGTGGAAAGTGGAAGCGGGGGCAGGCACGGGTCAGAAACCATCGCCGTTGTGGGCGCAGTGTCGGCACCCTCGGAAAGCGCTTGGACGGCGCTCGGAGCCCACATCAGCACCAATAGGGATGCCGGTAAGAGCGCAGCTTGTTGTCTCATAACCGCCTGCCGTTTCAAGTTGACCGCCACAACGATTGCTCGCCTTCAAGTCATCGCCAATCTCGACAAGCACGATTCTAGTCAGCCGCGAAGGGGCGCGCTAGTTTTGAGCACCAAGACCGTCGCAATCGGGTCAGTGGCCCGGCAATTCAATGTCGCAATTCTTCTGGGTTTTCGCGCAGCCCGTAACGCTGAAAGCGAGGGGTTCGAGTCCCTCTCAGACCCCGGTTAAAGTCGGCGGTTGCCAAGCCGCCGACTTCGCCCCGAGGCACGGGCAGACGCCACGGTTACTCGTGCACGACGGAGATGTTATTGACGACCTGCGTCACGCCGGGCACCTTCTCGACCTCCGATGCGGCCGTTCTCTTTTCAAGGCCCCCATCGACCAGACCGTTCAGATATACAACATGGTCGACTGTCTGGACCCCGATCGAATTGGGCGCGCCCAAGGCCGCATATTGATTCAGTTGTGCCCGGACATTCGTCGTGATCGCGGCGTCGTCGCTTCGGTCGGCGGAGTCGCGGTTTCCAAATGTCGCACATCCGCCGAGAGCACCGGCAAGAGTAAAAATGGCTGCCAATGCGTAAAGTGGTTTAGGTATGTTCATTTCGATCGCCTCTACTAGTTTCCTGACAAATCCGTTACGTGCTGTGATTCAGTGCACCGCCGGCCAAAGCACGATTACCGAACGATGTAGTTGCATGCTGCGGGCTGCCGGTTGTGCTTCTATTTCCGAAGGCGCGGCGAATGTTACGGCTGAAATACGCCGATGAGGCTCTCGGCTTTAGACGCGAGTATGATGTTGGGGGCGAGCCTGCGCCGCGCAAGTGTGGAGTCGAGCTATGCAGCGATCCCTTCTTGTCCCCCTGTCGCCATCACGGCGGCACTTTCTCGCAGGCGTCGGCGGCATTGGTTTGACCGGATGGCTGGGTGCGTCGGCGTGGAGCGGGACCGGAGAATCTCCCGTTGTCTTTCCCTTCGTCAATGGAGGACGCAATATCGTTAGGACTTTTCCGCAGAAGGGCGCGATGGTTCTGCAGCGGACACGGCCACCGTTGCTGGAAACTCCCTTTGAGGTGTTTGATCAAGGCATCTTCACGCCGAATGATCGCTTCTACGTGCGTTGGCACCTTGCCAATATTCCTACGGTCGTTGATCCCGCCACCTTTCGGCTCAAGATCCGCGGTCACGTCACGCAGACTGTAAGCCTCACGCTCGATGACCTGGTTCGGAAATTCAAACCGATCGAGATCGCTGCAGTCAATCAATGTTCAGGCAATTCACGTGGATTCTTCGCCCCCCGCGTGGCGGGCGGACAATGGGCGAACGGCGCGATGGGCAATGCCCTGTGGAGGGGCGTGAGCCTGAAGGCATTGTTGGATCACGCGGGCGTCAAGACGGGGGCACTTCAAGTCCGATTCAACGGGCTCGATACCGGCATTCTTCCGCAGACCCCCGACTTCATGAAATCGCTCGACGTCGATCATTCACTTGATGGAGAAGTGATGGTCGCGTACGCGATGAATGGGAAGCCGCTGCCGCTCTTGAATGGCTATCCGCTGCGGTTGGTAGTTCCCGGCTGGTATGCGACCTATTGGGTCAAGATGCTCGATGACATTGAAGTGCTGGATAAGCCCGATGATAATTTTTGGACGTCACGAGCCTATCTGATTCCCGACACGCCTCGCGCGGACGTTGTGCCGGGCCAGCAGGGCGTAAAAATGATTCCGATCAATCGCATGCCGCCGCGTTCATTCTTCACAAACGTTCAGGACGGAGCCAGATTCAAGGTTGGCGAGACCAGAATAGTGCGGGGCATCGCGTTCGGCGGGGATGCGGGACTCGCCAAAGTATTGTTTTCAGCCGATGCCGGAAGCCATTGGCAGGAGGCGCGGCTAGGGCCGGATCACGGCAGATATAGTTTTCGGCAATGGAATGTAGAATTCCGGCTTTCGTCACCCGATCCGCAAAAACTCATGGTCAAGGCGCTCAATACCGCCGGCGCATCGCAGCCCGATCGCGCCAACTGGAACGGCTCGGGCTTCATGCGCAATGTCGTTGAATCGATTTCAGTCCAATCGGTTTAGCGGACCCGACGACCATGCCCAAAAAATCAGGATTCCAGGGTTCGGTGCTCGTCACGTCAACCGCCGCGATGCTTGTCATGGCAAGCGCCTTCGCGTGGTGGAGCTCTGCGAAAGCCGGTGCTCCGCCGGGTAAGAAGGATGAGGCCACCCGGCAGTGGGCGATCGTCAGAGTTGAATTGCCGGCAAGCGATGAGACTTTCCCGCCCGGGGTCGGCGCGGATATTGCCGCCAGCCAATGCCTGATCTGTCACTCGGCAGGGATGGTGCTGCGACAGCCTCCTCTCACGAAAGACGAATGGCGCGCTGAGATTATGAAAATGCGTTCCGCGTACGGAGCGCCTTTGCCTGACGATCAAGTGGATGGGTTGTCGGAATATCTGAAAAGCATTGGCGCTCAACCATAGAACGTCGATTTGCATCGCGACGGGATAGTCGCGCACTGGCGACATCACCGTAGGCAAATGCTTACGACGCGGCGAGCGGTCGGATAGTCCGTCGGTCACCCCAATATGCGCTAACGTATGATGACATCAACATCGACAAAGAGTCTAAGCGTCGAAGAAGGCAGCGCCTTAGGGAAGACTCTGTGCCGTCTCGTGCGCACCAAAGTATGTTCATGCTGAATTACTGTCCGAAACGCCTTCGGCTATTTCTCCCGATAGCGTTGCTGGTACTACAGGGCGCGGCCGGATGTGCATCATTGCCGCCCACAGCCACTGAATCCAAACCCGTTACCAGAGCGTTCGATCCCTCACTCGAGAGCCGGCTGGGTAACGCGTTTCAGCCGATGGCAAAGAGTCACGGCAGCGATTCGGGTTTTCGAATGGTGTCGGTGGGCATCGAGGGCCTGACGGAGCGCATCGAAATGATCGATGCCGCTCAACGTTCGCTCGACCTTCAGTACTACATATTCCGCGCCGACGAGTCGGGGAACCTGGTCGCCCAAGCCTTGTTGCGGGCGGCGGATCGCGGCGTGCGCATACGCCTGCTCGTCGACGACGGTGAGACGATGGCAGGCGATGAGAAGATCCTCTCGTTGTCCGCGCATGCCGACTTCGAGGTGCGAATCTACAATCCGCTCAGATATCGCGGTCATAATAGGTTCCGTCGCGGCGCCGAGTTTTTGTTCAACAAGGCGCGGGTTGATTATCGAATGCACAATAAACTCCTGGTCGCCGACAATGAGGTGGCGATCATCGGTGGCCGTAATATTGGCAATCAGTATTTCCAGATCGATCCCGCTTCACAGTTCGGCGATGATGATCTTGTGGTCGCCGGTCCTGTCGTCTCCCGGCTATCGGCCGTGTTCGATGAGTTTTGGAACAGTCCCATGGCCATTCCGGCCCAAACGGTCGACAAACTCGATGCCTCTGAAGCAGCGCTCTCGCGTTATCTGGCGGTACTCGCCGAATACCGGGTACGACTCAATCGCATGCCGCCGAATAACGTGCAAGGCGCGCCCAAGCAAACCTTTGCGGACATCATGTCGGGTCATGCGCCCTTGCATTGGGCGCCCGTGAAATTGGTGTACGACAGCCCCGACAAGAAAGGCGTCGGCAACGGTGATGCGCCGGGAAGGTTGATCTACAACGCCATAGCGGAACAGGCAAACCAGGTCTCCACCGAGCTACTGATCGTCTCGCCCTACTTCGTTCCGTCCCCTGATGAACTGGCGCGGCTGGCGGGTGCGCGCGAGCGCCATGCTCGCGTGCGAATTTTGACCAACTCCTTGGAGACGGCTCCCAGCGCGGAGGCGCAGTCCGGCTACATGCATTACCGGATGCAGCTTCTGCAAGAGGGCGTGGAGCTGCACGAAGTGCGCGCCATGCTGGGAAGCATGCGGGGTAGCGGACAGGGTAAGGCCATTTCGCGGCATGGCAATTACGCTTTGCATGCCAAGTTGTTCGTCTTCGATCGGAAAACTGCATTTGTCGGCTCGATGAACTTCGATCAGCGGTCCAAACGCTTGAACACCGAAATCGGTTTGTTGATCGCGAGTCCAGAATTGTCCGGGGACATTGCGACCCGGTTCGATGCCCTGACGCAGCTCGACAACTCATACGCCGTTACATTGAGCGATGGCGCGACAGGCAAGCAGCATCTCATCTGGACGACCCAGGAAGCGGGCGCGGTAGTCCATCGTGACAGCGAACCCGCACGAAATGCGTGGCAGAAAGTGAAGGTCAGGTTGTTGTCTGTGCTTCCGCTGGAGCGGGAGCTCTAGGCCGGATGAGCAGCGCTGGGCCGCCTGACGACCATCATCGTGCAGCCTTCCTGGATTTGCGGCGCGCCAAGGTCAGGGTTGCCATCGACAGCGCGATGAAGGCGCCGACGCCGACGGCGGTGCCGTTCACCGGTACTTTGAGGAACACAGCCACCGTGTAGCCGCTCACCAGCGCAAGCATACTCAAGTTCTCGAACATATTTTGAATCGCAATCGCCGACCCCGCTCCCACACCGCCTTCACCTTCTCGTTGCAAGAGAGCATCGAGCGGTACAACGAAAAACCCACTGCATATGCCGACGAAAGCCATCACGCAAAATGCGAGAGGCCGCGTTGTAACAAGCGGCAATAGACACACACCCACGCCGATCAAAATGCCGGCCGGAAGCGCTCGATGAACGTGTTGGAGCCGCACGAAACGGGCTGCGAGTGCGGCGCCCACCACAATACCAGCAGCCACCATGCCCGTGAGAAACCCCGGCAATCGATTGTTGGTCACCTTGAGCGCTATCGGCACCCAGGCGATGACGAGGAAGCGAAGGGCCGCTCCTGCGCCCCAAAAGAGGGACGTTCCGATCACCGCCAGTCGCGCGTTGGGACTCCTTAAGAGTGAGCGGGTTTGCAAGGCAAAAGATTCAACGACTGAGACAACGGAGTGGCCAGTAGTCTTGACAGCACGCTTCTCGATGCGTGGAACGAGAATCGCGCTCAACGCCGAGGCGGCGTAGCAGCCGGTGATCGCCATCAGCGCGCCTTCAATGCTCCAATCCGTCAGTGTCCCGCCCGCAATTGCGCCGAGTAATATGGCCGCAATCGTCGAGGCCTCCAGGAGGCTATTGGCTTTGACCAACTGCGTCGGCGCCACCAGTTCGCCCAAGATTCCGTACTTGGCGGGCGAATTGGCTCCCGCGCCGGTGCCCACGAGCGCATAGCTCAAGAACGGATTCACATGCAGGCACATACCCAACGCGCCGACAAACTTAACCGCATTGGCATACAGCATGACGCGCCCTTTGGGACGCGCATCGGCGAACACGCCGACAAAAGGCGCGAGCAGTATGTATGCGCCCACGAAAAACGCTTGGAGAAGCGGCCCGCTCCAAGCCGGATAACCCTCCTGTCGGACGAGCGCGAGCGCTGCAAAGAGAAGCGCGTTGTCCCCAAAAGCAGACAGAAACTGGGCTCCCAGCGTCGCGAACATTCCGCGCGACCAAAGGCCGGCGGGTATGAACTTGCGTCGCGCGCGCATTGAACGCCGCTGCCTATTCGCCGACATCATACGACCCATTAATCGTCCAATTTAGCTCCACAGGAGGTACCTGCGCTGCGCCGTCCCGCACATCCACGCGCTGCCGCGAGCGATGATAACCCGATCGATGCGCGTCATAGGTCGGATGTGTTGTACACGGGGGAAGAGGCAAATTGATCCCGCGGCGGACGCGAGGTTACAACGGCAGGTGGAAGTGGCCCTTGCCGCGGACCCCTATTTTTACAGCGGACACGTGTCAGTCACCATCCAAAATGGGGTTGCGACTTTGCACGGAATCGTATTCGACGATTGGGATCTGCGGAATGCGATGCGCATCAGCAGGCGGATTCCTGGAGTGAAGCGCGTGGTCAACGATTTGGAGATCAAATTGGGCGGCGAGTAGCGCAGTCGAGGCTGGAATCTGCGCTCATTTGTCCCGACGGGTTTGATTTCCGCAGCAGTCTTTTCCGCTTCGGCCTTCTTGCGGCCGCCGAATTCAGAAACTGTCAGGTCGTATTCTGGGCCGGAATTCAGAAACCGTCAGGTCGTATTCCGGGCCGAAACGCTGTTTCTGCTTCACAAATCGGTGCATGACAAACCATGCGACGACGCCGATCACAAGAGCAATCAAGGGAACGGCAACAATGAGGGTGTTGGTGGGGATCGTGGTCATTAAATACTTCCTGCTGTTGGCCTATATCGCGTGCGCCACGGGTATTCACGTCGACGCTCAATGGGGACAGCCGCCGGGGCTTCGAGTTCAGTTTTGTCCAAAATCAGGTAGGACGCAGCCAGCTACTTTCCGACTCTGACGTAGGAAATAACCCACTTGCATGAGAGCCGTGGCGATTGTCTTCGATCAGCGACGGGTTCGTCTGCGCGCTTTCAGTGATTGAAACAAGCTGCGCATCTCGCGCGTACTCCAGCCGTTGGTTTAACCGAGCAAACGGCCGAAGAATCGAAAGGTGCGATCCCACGCCTGTTGTGACCAGACGGCGTCGTATTGAGTCTGGGGGATACGGTGCGGCCCAACGGCAGTCTCATTGGCAAATGCGTGGTGTGCAAGATAGCGATGGAAGTCATACGTCACTTTCGCAGCGCCTAGCTTCTCCGCCAGCTGATCAACGGTGGCAATCTTGAAAAACTCATCTTGCGTGGCCCAATGACCCTGAAGAGGCGCCTTGATTTTGGTCGCGTCGACGTACTCGAGCGGCGGACAGCCGTACCAGACCACGCTGGCGTCGATCTCCGGCGCCATGCACGCGGCCAGCAGCGTTAGCGCGCCTCCCATGCAAAAGCCGGTCACGCCGACCTTGTTGCTATGCGCTTTTAGGAATTGCACGGCGCCGCGGATATCTTGAGAGGCGGCATCGGCGAAGTTGAGACCTGTCATCAGGTGGTGCGCTTCTTCGGCCTCAACAGTGGATTTGCCGCGATACAGGTCGGGCACGAGGGCACGGTAGCCGGCAGTGGCCAAACGCTCAGCGACGCCACGAATCTGGTCGTTGACGCCCCACCATTCCTGGATGACTACAATCGCCGGGGCGCTGCCCGCATTTGCAGCTTCCGCAAGATAACCGTTTACTTTTTTCCCGTCAGGGCGATTGAAAGAGATTGTCGTTCCCATGGCCAAATCCTCTTGAGTTGGTCGGAATCAAATAAGGGACATAAGCGTAACCCGCGCCCGGTCGCCTAAACAACCGAGAAAACGCCGGCTTTGCCGAGTCAGACTTTAGGAATACTGTTTAAGGTCGTCTGACCATGCGGCGCCTGGCTTTTGGCTCAATTTGCTTTGCGGTCGGGGAGCCGGGGTCTTGGCTTCGCGCGGAGATTTTCGCGCGCCGAGTTTAAGTCTGAGTATGGGACGGGATGGTGAGGAATTAGAAGGATTCGATGGATGCATAGAGTGGTTGATGACTCCTAATTTTAAGGTAGGTGGGTTGATTGTATGGGCACTGAGATGAATCACCTGCGAGACATTGGTAATCGGTCGTGGCATTTATACGACGGCGATATGATTTTGTCCATGCCACATTTCTCGGTCGCCGGTTTTCAAACGAGCGAACTCAAATCAGTGCTTGGCTTGCCAGGTCGCAATCTCAGCATCAAGAACATCTAAAATGTTGCCTTGAACGAGCGCGATGTCCAGCGGGTGAATTCCCCAACCGGGCGCAACCTCAGCGGCCTTCAGAGTTGTGGTGTTGGCGGCCGCGAATATCCCGGGTTTCACGGTGACGACGAATATGTTGGCTCCCGACGAATCTGCCTGGCACACGCCGGAAAGCTGTCCTAGCGCCTCGACCCACGGCGGCTTGCTGTTCGCATGATAGTACTTGAGCTGGGCGGTCCCGCCCGCGGGAGCGGCAGGGCTGACGCACGCGCTGACGAAGCCATCGAAGCGTGCCCCACCGAACATCGGAGGGCCCGAAGTGTCGCCGGCAAGGTAGCTTCCCCACACATAAACACAGCCTGTCTGCGCGGCATCCGAGCATGTCGGGATGTGGGCGAAGGTGCCTCCAACGGCGCCGCCCGGAGGTACCCCCAGGGAAAGATCGCCTGCCAAGAAGGCCGATACGAGCAGCGCCTGGCTCGCCGTTCCGTCAATGCTGCCGGCAATCAAATTCTGCAACAGAATTGTCCCTTGGCTATGTCCGATGATGACGACTCCTCGGCCCTTGTTGTCATTCTGCAAGTAGTAGTTCCAAGCGGATTGGACATCGGCCATTCGAAAATCGGCTTGTGTACCGGATGACGGATGATTCAGGCCATACGTGGTTGCCTGTCGATAGATCGGCGCAAAGACTCGGCAACGGGAAGAAAGCCGGCCCACCTGCGCTTTGGTTTCGGCCTG
>Ga0137412_10000735_pt1 | contig 24182 bp, 19 predicted proteins | sample CZODoug2_1_16fun_FD_122160 | JGI IMG/M metagenome (GOLD analysis project Ga0137412, IMG submission 122160) | Vadose zone soil fungal communities from Angelo Coast Range Reserve, California, USA - CZODoug2_1_16fungal (Hybrid Assembly) | ecosystem: Environmental > Terrestrial > Soil > Vadose zone... | reverse complement strand
GCCTGGCTCGGACGATATGGTTGAAACGATGTTGTTTTTGCCACTTCACCGTACCAATGCTCAGCCCAGCTTCCGTCGGTCTCGCGCAATCCGCGCGGCCACGAGAGCATCGATTCGCTGAACTCCACCCCGACTGCCTCGCAAAGCCGGCGCAACATTCGTTCGGGATTCTCCAGCACGTCTCTCGCATCGAAGACCGTTGGGACCGACGTCGCGCGAGTGCGCAAGAAATCAAAAATCTCCGCTTGCTGCATAAAGCCCAGGTCCGCTAGCGCGGGGTCCTCGCGCTTCTTGACGTACGAAGCAATTACTTCGCGGGGATCGCGAATAAGAAAGCAATTCGTAACTCCACTGAGCCATTCACGATCCACCTCAGGCAAAAGGTGATGCGCCATTTGTTTCTGGAAAAAAATTCGCTTCCCGTTCGGGATGGGGCCGGCCAATTGCGCGACAATTTTCCGCCAATCGGTCTCGCCAGAAGCGATCACTTCATCCGCGACGGGATGCTTTTTGCCAGTTGCACCCAAGTAATAAGCATAAAACGGTTCGTCGACGACAAAAGTGTCAGCCCGATTACCCCACGCGCGCATCATGGCGGTCGAGATATTTCGCGGGCCCGACCACATGGCGATTCGGATCGGCTGAACCATCGGTAAAGAATCCCGCGCAGCTGGACGAATTGCCAGCTGGAATTGATCCTTTCGACGTGCTCAGAACCGCTCGAGGGAGCGACCTAGCTCTTTGCGAAAATGCCTAACAGCGGCCGGCGGGACGGCGTCTTGGAGCGAAAGTCGCTTGCGAAACCGCTCTCTGTTCGGATCTCAACGTGACCAGCCGCGCGATTGGCGCCATAGACCAACACCGCGCCGACCGGCGCCTGGTAAGGATCCGTCACCGGAAGTTTCTTAAAACCGTAATTGTTCACCAGCTCCTGGCCAGCTTGTTTGGCCAACGGTGTCTTCGGCCGTGAACTCACGACGCCCGCCGCAACCAGAGCTTCCTTCACGTAGTGCCAGCATTTCGAAAGGGAATGTGCGCGAGCGCGTTCCTCAGCGATGGTCGCCGCTCGGCGGAGTTTCGGATCGATTTTCGAATCATTGCCGAACGGCTGAACAATTTTCTTTGGATAATATTTGTCCACGATCTCAAGCGACTGCTTTTTACCGGAAGTGTCCCTGTAACCAAATTTGGGTTTCGGTGCCGAAAAATTCAGCGCAGCCGCCGGACGCGGACAAAATGTTACACAACAGAGGAACAGAATAAGACAGGGGGTTATTTTTCGCATAAAGCGGGCGTCCTATCGGTGAGATCGATTGGCCGTGCAACTGATTTTTTTCGAAAAAACGTAAATTTTTTCGGTTGACAATTATTCAATGCGAGCAGGTCTGCAAAAAACGCAGTCTAGAGGCGATTTTTGATCGATGGCTGCTATAGCGACGAGACTAATTCAACCATTCGTTGGCGCGTCTTCGCGTCGGGAAGCGCTCCTATTCCGCCTTGAAGATTCTCTTCAAGATGGCGTGGTTTGTCGGTCGCCGGAATCGCGCAAGTGACAGCAGCATTAGCCACGATCCATTTGAGGAAAAATTGGGCCCAGGAATGACAACCAAATTCAACGGTCCAATCAGGCAATGGCCTGGAGCGCGTTCGACTGAAGAGATCGCCACCCCCAAATGGCCGGTTGACGATAACAGCAACGCCGCGTTCCTGCGCAAATGGCAAAAGGCGTTCTTCGGCTTCGCGTTCCATGAGCGAATAGTTGATCTGCAAAAAATCGAGCTTTTCGCTTCGCATGATTTTCTCCACGTCAGCGAATGCGCCCCCTTCGTAGTGCGTAATCCCCAGGTAACGGATGCGCCCCTGCGACTTCCATTCACGCAATGTCGCCAGCTGCGTCTGAACGTCGACGAGATTGTGGACTTGAATCAGATCGATTCGTTTTGCGCGCAAGAGCGCCATCGAGCGTTCCATCGATTTAATTCCATTCTCCTTGCCGCGCGTCCAAACTTTCGTGGCGAGAAAAACCTTGTCTTGGATGCCCAGCGCAGTCGTCAGCTCGCCAATCACATCTTCTGCGCGACCATACATCGGCGATGTATCGATTACACGGCCGCCAAGCTTTACAAAAAGCGAAAGAACGTCCCCGAGCTGTCTTCGGGTGTCCGCTGTAAAGTCGACATCGAATGCCTGCCAGGTTCCCAGGCCAATCACCGGCAGTTTTTCCCCGGTTGAAGGAATCGCTCGCGTCAGCATCGGCGGCGATTCGGCTTTCGCCTGCGCGCGTGCTGGCTCAATCGGCAAAAGCAAGCCCCCCGCCGTTGCGCCAATCAGTCGTGCAGCTTCGCGTCTCGTCATAACCTTTTGTCTTTCCGACCAAAGTGGAGGAATCTCTTGATGTTGCCTTATAAAAAATTCGAGATGTCTCGACTCCGCTCGGCATGACAAACCTTATAAAGCGTCGCCGTTTTATCAAAACCACTGCTGGAACCGCTTTTGCATTAAGCGCGGGATCCATAACCCTGCTCGCAGAGAAATCCGTGAAGCCTCTGCGCATTCTCATTCTTGGCGGCACAGGATTCATCGGGCCATATGAGGTTCGATACGCTGTGAGCCGAGGCCACAAGGTCACCACTTTTAACCGCGGGAAGACGCATCCCGGCGAGCTACCAAAGGAGGTCGAGCAATTGATCGGTGATCGCAACGGTCAGCTCGATGCCCTGAGAAATCGGCAGTGGGATGTGGTAATTGATGATCCTACAACGCTGCCCGCGTGGGTGCGCGATGCTGCACAAATTCTGAAAGGCAACGTCGAGCGCTACGTGTTTATCTCAACGATCTCGGTTTACGCCGACACGGGCCAGGGAGTGGACGAAACCGCGCCGCTCGCCAAGTACGACGGTCCCGACCCTTACAAGGAGACCATCGAAGCAGTGAAGGCCTCCGGTTATAAGACTTATGGTCCGCTTAAAGCGTTGTCGGAACATGAAGTCGAGAAATGGTTTCCCGGAAAAGCGTTAATCATCCGCCCGGGCCTCATCGTCGGCCCGGGTGACCCGAGCGATCGCTTCACTTATTGGCCCGTGCGAATCGATCGCGGAGGCGAAGTGTTGTCCCCCGGCAAACCAAGCGATCCGGTGCAGTTCATCGATGCGCGCGATCTGGCAGAATGGACAATCCGCATGGCGGAAAATCGCGAGATTGGAATTTACAACGCAACCGGTCCCGCCAAGCCGCTCGAAATCGGTCAGATGCTCGACGAAATCAAGGATGCACTCCATTCGAATGCCGCATTCGCCTGGTTACCCGCTGAGTTTCTCCAACAGCAAAAGGTTGAAGCGTGGTCGGACATGCCCGTCTGGGCCGGTGACGAGCTCGGACTTGCGCGAACGAACATCAGTCGCGCGCTTGCAAAAGGGCTAACGTTTCGTCCCCTGGCAGAGACGGCGCGCGACACGCTCGCATGGTTCAAATCCTTACCGCAAGACAGACAATCGAAGTTACACGCCGGTCTTACGCCCGAGCGCGAAGCAGAGGTGCTTGCCGCGTGGAAAAAGGAAAAAGCGGTGTCATCCTGAGTGGAGCGAAGGATCTCTCCTAGTTGCGTAACGCTTTTCGCATTTGTGAGGTCCCTCGCATGCGCTCGGGATGACAAAGCTTCGGTATGAAACGGCTCTTCGCGAAAATCGTGGATGTTAAGCCGGACGAGCTCCGCGCGCTTTGGCTTGCCTTCGTTTTCAACTTCGTCGTACTTGCCGGTTACTACATTCTGCGGCCGATTCGCGAAGAGATCGGTGCGACCAGCGGCGTGGAAAATTTGCCCTGGATGTACACGGCCACGCTCATCGGCATGCTCATCGCGAACGCGCTCTTCGCCGCCATCGTGTCACGTATGTCGCGCCGTAAATTTCTGCCGATCGCCTACCGGTTTGCGATCGTTAATCTTTTCATCTTTTTCATCCTCATGCGCTTCGTGCCTGCGAACTGGCAATGGCTACTGGCGCGCTCATTCTTCGTCTGGGTCAGCGTCTTCAATCTTTTCGCGACCACGCTTTTTTGGGCCTTCATGACCGACCTATTTACCGCCGAACAAGGCAAGCGCCTCTTCGGTTTCATCGCGGTTGGCGGTTCGTTAGGTGCGATCCTTGGTCCGCTGGTCCCGACGTTTCTGGTCGATCGATTCAGCACCGGCATTTTCTGCCTGATGTCGGCGGCGATGTTCGAAATCGCGGCGCAATGCATCCGTTTTTTTCCAACGGAATTTCGCGAGCACACTGAAGCTGCGACAGCCGAAAAACCAATCGGCGGAAATATTTGGGACAGCGTCACACATATCGTGCGTTCGCCCTACTTGTTCGCGCTCGCCCTTTTCATGTTCATTTACACGCTGACAAATACATGGGCCTATTTTCAACAGGCTGATCTCACACTGCATGAGTTGGCGGATAAATCGTCCCGGACCGCATTCTTCGGCAAACTGGATTTCTCGGTCAACACGCTCACTGTGCTGATTCAACTGTGCCTAACGAGTCGTCTATTGAAGTCGTTCGGCGTCGGATTCACTCTCGTGCTCATGCCGGCGCTAAGCGGGCTGGGTTTTCTCGCGATCGGTTATGCGCCCATCCTGATTGTGCTCGCAGTTTTTCAGGTGGTGCGACGCGCCACGGGATTTGCGTTGCTTCGTCCGGCGCGCGAGATCCTGTTCACGGTTTTGCGACGCGAAGACAAATACAAGGCGAAAAGCGTGATCGACACATTCGGTTACCGCCTCGGCGATCAAGTTGGCGCGTGGTCGTATCGCGCGATGCACGCCGTCGGCCTGAGCTTGAACGCGATCAGTTTCATTGCTGTGCCAATCATTGCTGTGTGGTGCGGGCTGAGCGTTTGGCTGGGTCGCAAACAACGGGCTCTCGCGGATGCTCAGCATCGCCGGGAAGCTGGTCAGGCTGAAGGTGTCGCAGCTGCGACGCCTGCTTGAGTTCGTTGGGCTGAAAAGAAATTGCGCTTGCCTGTATCCGGTAGAATCGTAATCAGCAACAAACAAAGGAGGTAACAATGGCAACACGAACTGGATCGGCTGTTTGGGAGGGCACTTTGAAGGAAGGCAAGGGAAACATGAAACTGGGGAGCGGCGCGTTTGATGGTCCCTATTCATTTTCATCTCGCTTCGAGGAAGGAAAGGGCACCAACCCTGAGGAGCTCATCGGGGCAGCCGAGGCCGGCTGCTTCTCCATGGCGCTCTCGGCGAATCTTGAAAAAGCGGGCAACCCGGCAAAACGGGTCAGCACAACGGCGACAGTGAAATTGGAAATGGTCGAAGGCGCGCCGAAGATCACAACAATCGATTTGAAAACCGATGCTGAAGTTCCCGGAATCGACAAAACCAAATTCGACGAGATTGCCGAGCAGACAAGAAAAGGCTGCCCGGTTTCAAAAGCGCTCGCCGGAACGCAGATCAACCTGGAAGCAAAATTGCTGTAGCTGCGCGTGAGATGTTTCAAAGCGGCGCAGCAGCGCCGCACTCCAAAACGCAAGCGTTCCGAGAATTCGCCTAGAGAGCCGGCTACGTTTTGGAGCGCGCCAGTGTTCTGGCGCTTTGGGCTGGCAATGTGACCCGACTATTCCTGCACGAAGTGAATCCCGTGCTCAACGCCAATCTCGGCGATCCGCGACATGTCGGGACTATCGCCTTTCGCGAATTCCTCTGCGCAGCGCGCGAAAAATTTCTCGAATCCTGAAGGAGCCGTCATATTCAACATACGAGACGGTTCATCTCCGACGTTCTTGAACGTGTGAACAATCCCGCGTGGCATGAACGCGGTTCCGCCTGGACCGACTTCAGTCCATTCTCCATTCAAAAAGAAAACCACTCGGCCTTCGATGACGTGAAATGTTTCGTCGTCGTTCAGATGATAATGCGGCGGCGGGCCGCCGCCGGGAGGGGTGATGTTCGTCCACATTGCGAGCGTTCCGCCCGTGCGCTCGCCGTCCAGCAGGATTCTTAGTTCTAATCCGAACGCACGCAGCACTCGATTATCATTCTGATTGATTATCGCCGCCGATTTGTCGCTCATGGTCACTTCGCAAGCTGATAGAGGTATTCGACGAACGACGTCACCGCACCGTCGAATCCCTGTATTTTCGGATTTGTCGAGTCGATGATGTAGTATTCGTCCGGCGCGTGCGCGCCGCTCCCGTGACCAAGCCCAAAATGTCCGGCCGCAAGCTTGAGCGGTTCGCCGGTGAAGACATATCCTGGATACGAGCCGGCGTTGCGCGGCCAGAGTAACGCATCGATTCCGAAGTTTTTGTAAGTTGCGACCTGTGCCTTGATCAGCGCGGAATCAGCGGATGTGCTCGTCGGATCGTATCCGCCGGTCATGTTCACCTCGATGTCGCCGAAGCCGTGCTTGGCCAGATGCGCCTTCAACGCCGCAAGAGCATCCGCTGCTTTCATATCGGGCACCAGACGCATGTCGATTTTCGCGACGGCGCGATGCGGCAAAATGGTTTTGCCGCCGGGACCGGTGTAACCACCGACCAAACCTTCAATGTTTACTGTCGGCTGGGATTCAAGCCGTTCGTTCGCTTGCTCCCACGGCAGGTCGTTGATCCAATGCTGCACACTAAATAGCTTTTTCGTCTGCGCTTCGGTTCGCACCTTCGACACACTTTCGATCATCGCTTTCTCTTCGGGACTCAGTAGTCGCGGTTTGGGATAATTGTCGATCTTGATTTCGTTGCCGTCGTCCGAGACCAGCGTGTTCAGCGCTTTGACCAAATGCCACGCCGGACTGTCCACCATCGCCTTTAGCGAGGAGTGAATGTCTTTTGCCGGACCGCGTCCCCATTTTTCACCGCTCGATACCAGCTCGAGCTCGATCACTCCTTTTGAACCGAGGTTCACCGTGACGATTCCATCCAAATCCTGCGTCGCCGAGGGCATGAACACGCCGACACATTTTTTCAGAGCGGCCAGCACCTCGGGTCGCCTAACGAGCTGTGGAATGTGTGGCGAACCGATCTCTTCTTCACCTTCGGCCACCATCACGAGGTTCACCGGCATCTTTTTGCCCGCGCCGTGGATCGCATGCAGCGCCGCAAGGAACGCCGCTTCCGGTCCTTTTTGGTTAACCGCGCCGCGCCCGACGATCACCTTCCCCAACGGCGGTTTGTCCACGAGTCGCGCTTCCGTCGGCGGCGACGTCCATTCCGCTGGATCGAACTGTTTCACATCGTACATGAAATAGAGCCCGACCGTTTTCGCCGCCCCTGCATCCAACGTCGCAAAAACGCCTGGCTTTCCATCTGTGCTGATCACCGTCACCTGCTGAAACCCGGCATCACGCGCCAGCTTCGCCATGTACTCCGCGCCTTCGGGATACCCGCGATTCTCGGCTGCAATCGACACTTGCCCAATCCAATCCTGCAACCGCTTAACCGCCTCATCATGGCGTTTCGTGATCTCGGCTTTGATTGGAGTGATGTCTTCCTGAGCCAGGCAAACACTGACCGCGAGGATCATGAATATTCCAAAGGCAGCTGCGAACCGGGTATTGGAGTGCATGAAATCAAATCGCGCGTTCTACCAGTGGTGGCAAATTTGAAAGCGCTAATGACAAGGCTGGAGAGCCAGTTGGAACGCTGATTGAAATTCACGGATATGGACAGTATCCTGTCCAGGTCATGAACTCGATAACCTATACCGCTGCGCGTGAGAATCTCGCCGCCACCATCAATCGTGTATGCGAAGATAACGCCCCGGTGGTTATCACCCGCAACCGCGATCAGGCCGTCGTGATGCTCTCGTTAGCCGAATATGAGTCGCTCCAGGAGACCGCGCACTTGTTGCGCTCCCCGGCGAATGCGAAGCGGCTATTGAAATCAATTGAGTCACTCGAGCGCGGAAAAGGGTTCCGGAAGAAGTTGAAACTCGAGAAGTGAATCTCGTTTTCTCGCGGGAGTCGTGGGAGGAGTATCTCTATTGGCAAGAAACTGATCCGCAGACGCTGAAGCGCATTCATCAGCTAATCAAAGATACAATGCGTAATCCCTATCACGGGATTGGAAAGCCCGAGCCGCTAAGACATGGTTTTCAAGGCTATTGGTCTCGCCGGATAACAAGCGAACATCGGACTGTTTATCGCCTGTCTGGCGGCGATCTATGGATAGCTCAATTGCGCTATCATTACTGAGCCTTAGCCTAAAGCGCCAAGCTCTCCTGCTTCGGAGCTGAACCGGTCGCAGCGATTAGCCCGCTGAATTTTTTCACGAGATCGTCGAGTTTTGCTACGTAATAGTCGATATTTTCGTCGCGGTTTTCGGGATCAAATCCGGATGCTAATTTCGCGGCTTCGTAAGTTGGCACCTTTTTCGGTGTTGCCTTGACGTAATAGCTGATCTGGTCGCCCGGTTTGTAATTGCGGCCGCTGGCGAGGGCGAGTTCGTACGCAGCGGCGCGATTGCGCGCGGAGCCAGCGATCTTGGCGCGATATTTATCGAGCGAATCCTGCAGCGTGTCAGTCTTCATCAGCATGTCGATCTTCCATTCGCGGTTCCGGATTTTTTTCTCAAATTCATTCCGCAGATCAGTGATCGCCTCTGGTTTTCCTTCCATGATGAGCTTGATCATTTCTTCCAGGAATACGCGTTGGAATTTTTCGAGCCCCCGCGATTTCAGCGCGCCGCCTTTGATAATGACGTCGCCGTCTTTCGTAAGGAGCGCGTAATTTTTCGCCTTATAGCTGAACATGGCATCGAATTGTTCGTCGAAGTCGATTTCAATTCCCTCGGGCAATTCGTTTGCCAACCCTTTTTGCAATTGCTCTATGGTAGAACCTGCGTCTCGCTGGTTCTCTTTAGAACGCAAGCCAGAGGCATGCGCTACTTTTGGTGGAACGAAATAGATTCCGTCCGTATCGACTTCAATCACCTTCGCGCCCTGGCCGCCTAACCAGTCGATCATCTTCTTGAGCAAATCGCGTCCGATCTGAGTCACACGCGCTGCGGCATCGAAATCGGCGAAATGTCCCTGCGCAAAGCCGAGATATCCGTAGAAGCTGTTCAGCAGAATCTTGAACGTGTTCTGCAACGCCTGGAGGTGATGCTGCTTCGCGGGATCCTTCTCCGCCCGCATTTTTGCCTTCGCGTCCAATCGGAACGTGCGCAGATCAGTGAGCAAATGCCGGAAGATTTGCAACTGATCGGTCACCGGAAAACAATCGAATTTCAACATGATCGACGGATAGAGCGAAGCGACATCGCAATGCCAGACGTCGTGCGCGACTCCGGTAAAGAAGATGTCCGTGTAACCGCCTTCGAACGCACGCACCATCGGCAACTCGGGAATGGAATGGCGTTGCCGGAAATATTCACGCAGAAACAGGGCATTGATCCTCGTGGCATTGCCGCGGACGATCACGTCCTGATAGTTATAGGGAAAAATCTGGGACTGGATGAAGTAACTCGCGCTTAACAGCTCCGATAATGCCCGCGTCTCGCGGACACCGCACAGCGCACGCTGTCGAAATGCTTCCGAATTGTCCAGATAGGCGCGCTGCAATTCCTTGCCAGTAAGCGCGGAGATTTCGTCGCTGTCGCAAAGATCGAAATGCCGGGCGACATCGGTCCGTTCGAAGCCTGCGAGGGAACGCATTCCAACATCGTAAAATTGCGCGAGCAAGAATGTGTCGACAAAATGGCGGCCACCGACTGTGAACTTCGGATAATCGATTGTTTTTTCCGCAATTTGGAGTCGCGATGGTCGCGAGCGTAGAAATCCATCGCTACGCCCCCAGTCGAGTTTTGTTTTCGCCTTCTTCGCGCGTGCAACCAGATATGGCAGATCAAAACGGAAGAGATCGTGCCCTTCGATTACATCCGGATCCCGTTCTTTGACGAGACTCGTTAGGCGCTTGAGTGCGTCCTGCTCGGATTGTTCGACATTGTTTGGATCAACAACCAGCAGTTCCTCCCAACCGGTGTTATCCGAGAGCGCGATGCTCATGATGTGATCTTTGTAGCCGGGATCGGCGATCCCGGTGCCGGAGTCATCCCGACTCGTCTGGACTACAGCGTCGAATGAGAGCACCTCGATCTGCAATCGTTTCAGTTCTTCAAACGGCAGGTCTTTAAACAATGTGCGCCCGGTCGCGGTGAGGTAATGTTGCACCGGATCGGTCAAGGCGAAGAAATCGCGCCCGGCGTTTTTGAGTCCGTTGCGCAAGGCGATGAGTTCTTTCCAGCTATCGACAGTGACCAGCCAGCCGTAATTGAGATCGCTCTGAAGCTTTTCGGACTCGATGCCAAGATCGACTACATCCGAGTTACACCAGACAAATGGGTGGAAAGGCTCAACATCTGTGACAGTCGATCCGTCCGCTTCCCGACGATAAACCTTAACCGTGCCAGTTTCGCCGAGCTCGATAGCCACAATGCGTGGCATTGGATCCGCGCCGAAGAGCAGCGTGTTTTTCTCGAATTCCATCGTTGTCACCGCAGATTACGCGGATTCCGCGGATTCGAAAGCGCGCTTACCATCACCTCAATCCTCTCCCTGCGAGGGGGAGATGGACACGTAGCGCCGGGTGAGGTTGAACTAGTGTTGAAAAATAATGTGGGGAAATCTTCCAGATCTGCGGATATACGTCAGGAATGAAAATTCGTTGGTTGCTCCTGTCATTGACGATCTTGTCGGCGCTCTCTCTTTTCGCGCAACAAACGCCACAATCGATGGCCGATGCAGAGCTGCCTTCGTTGCTCGGCATTTACAAGGATATCCACACTCACCCGGAATTGTCCGGGTATGAGGAGCGCACTGCGGCATTGATCGCAAAGGAATTGCGCGCGGCGGGCTGTCGGGTCACCGAACATCTCGGCAAATACGAAAACTCCAAACTCAAAGGTTACGGAGTAGTGGGTGTGATGAAGAATGGCGATGGGCCGACTGTGCTTGTTCGCACAGACATGGATGCGCTGCCAGTGGAAGAAGAAACTGGTTTGCCGTACGCCAGCAAGGCGGTCACGAAAAACGATGAAGGCAAGGATGTGCATGTGATGCACGCCTGCGGACACGACGCACACATGGCTGCCTTCATTGGCACCGCGCGCGCGCTCGCGAAGCTAAAGGATCAATGGCACGGCACGATCTTGTTCGTAGCACAACCAGCGGAAGAGACTGGCAATGGCGCGCGCGCGCTGCTCAAAGACGGTCTTTACGAAAAATTCGGCAAACCGAATTTTGCGCTCGGTTTTCATGACAAGGCCGACCTGGAAACCGGCCGCATCGGGGTAACAGAAGGCTACACTTACGCGAATGTCGATTCAGTTGACATTACTGTCCGTGGTGTGGGCGGCCACGGTGCCTATCCGTACAAGACGAAAGATCCGATCGTTCTCGCGGCGGAAATAATTAACACGCTGCAAACCATCGCCAGCCGGCAAAATAATCCACTCGATCCCATCGTTATCACGGTGGGATCGATCCACGGCGGAACCAAACACAACATCATTCCGAACGAGGTGAAGATGCAGGTAACAGTACGCACCTACAAACCCGATGTGCGGGAGCGCGTGCTGGCAGATATCGATCGGATTGCAAAAGGCTGTGCGGCAGCCGCAGGAGTACCGCCGCAGTTGGCGCCGATTGTTAACGTATCAAAAGATCTATTTTGCCCGGCGACTTACAATAATCCGGAGCTGACGAAGCGGCTGGTCGCCATTTGGAGGAACTCGTTAGGCAACGAGAACGTTGAGATTGTCGCTCCAACGATGGGTGGTGAAGATTTTTCGGAGTATAGTCTTCCGGACCACTCCATCCCGGCGGTTGATTTTCACATCGGCGCAGTCGAGCCGGCGAAAATCGCGGAGTACAAACAAGCGGGAAAAGAATTGCCAACCCTGCATTCGAGTCAATTCGCACCCGTTCCCGAACCAACGATCCGTGTTGGAATCATCGGAATGACGAGCGCCGTCCTCGATTTGATGAAGTAACACAGGCTTCCCAGCCTGTTGCGTCTCGCGGGCATCCTGCCTGCGAACCCCGCAGGCTAGAAGCCGCCTGACGTGTCAGGCAAGATGCCTGAGTTACTTCACCCTGATTTTTTTTCGCAGATATGTCGGGACATCGAGGTCTTCGCCTTCGACAATCGTTGGCTCGCTTTTTTCAAAGCGACCACGGTTGATGGGTTCGAACTGCAAAATTTCCTGTTTAGCCTGCATGGATTTTTCAGCAGACACTTTTTCCTCTTTTGGTGGCGCCGGCTTTCTTCGTGGCATGCTTACAGGCGGCTCAGGCGTGTCGACAACCTCGAACGCGTTCGAGACTGATTCGACAGATGGCGCCGGCGCAGATTCGACCTCAGGGAGATTGGTCTCTTCAATAGGAATTGTCTCAGACTGAAAATCCTCGATCGGCGCCGGTTCGGGCTCGACCTCAATCTTCGGCAGACTGTCTTGAGGCTGCTCCAACGCTGGCGGCTCTGGCGGCGGACTGCTCAGCGGAGGCTGAGTTTGTGACAAATCCCCGGCTGTAAACGAACTGATGATCGTAACGCTTAAACGATCTCCCAAACGTCCGTCAACAGCAGTGCCGAAGAGAATCTGCGTTTCGTCGCTAACATGCCGATCGAGTTCCTTCATGACGATTTCGACTTCCGATAAAGTCATACCCGGCCCGCCTGCCACTTGTATCAGAACCCGCGCGGCGTCCGCCAGTGTGCGACCTCGATCCATCAACGGACTCTTGAGCGCTTGGGCGAGTGCATCGTGCGCCCGATTGTCTGAATCGGATTCCCCAAAGCCGAAAAGGCATCGCCCGTTGGGGCTTCGCAAGGCAGCAACCAAATCGTCAAAGCCTATACGAATGAGTCCGGGGCGCTGAACCAGATTCACAATTGAACGAATGCTCTGACTGATGGTCGTGTCGGCCTTGGAAAACGCCTGATGAATGCCTGCGTGCGGCGCGACCATGTCGCCCATCTGATCGTTTTCGAAGCAAACCACTGCATTGGCAATCTCATTGAGTCGCGCCAGAGCTTCGCGTGCCTGAGCGTTGCGGCGTCTGCCTTCGAACGCGAACGGCAGCGTTGCGAACGCGAGCACCAGGGCGCCCGCCTCGCGAGCGAGATGCGCGACGTACGGCGCCGCACCCGACCCCGTGCCGCCTCCGAGTCCTGCGCAAATGAAAATCATTCTTGCGCCGGTCAACGCCTCGCCAATCTCCTCCGTCGATTCGAAGGCGGCCTGATAGCCTACCTCCGGGTCGCCACCTGCACCCAAGCCGCGGGTGACGGTGCGGCCGAGTTGTACTTTGTGGGCAGCAACGGAACTCGCCAGCGATTGAACATCGGTGTTGACGGCCAGAACCTCTGCTCCTTCCAAGCCGTCGAGCACAATTCGGTCGAGCGCATTCAGACCGGCGCCACCTACACTGACAATTTTGATTGGAATAAAATCCTCCGCGCGCTCAGGGAGGCTGTAGTTTTTGCTAAGTTGAATCATATCGATCTTTCAATTTCTCATCGTCTTCCGCTAAAAATTCTTCCCAAGATTCGCCCGATTCCTCGCGCCGGCCGTTCCGTTTGCACGGCTTGGGCATATTTGATCAAGCCGATTGCAGTAGAAAATTGTGGGTTCTCCACTGCAGAGGTTACACCTGATGTTGTTTGAGCATGCGCGACGTGCGCGGGCATTTCGAAAATCTCTTCCGCGAGATTATCGATGCCATTGAGCAGGCTGCACCCGCCCGTGATGAAAATACCAGCGCCGAGGTAATTGATGAACGGTTCGTCATCGAGCCTTCGTTTAAGCAGCTCAAGAGTTTCGCGGAGGCGCAAATGGATGATCGTGTTCAAGGTCTCGCGCTCGATCTCCTTGCCCGCGAAGCCGGAATCGTCCTTTAGCAAAATCATTTCGCCTGGGAAACAATTGCCAAGCACACAACTGCCCTCCTCGATTTTGAGTTTCTCCGAGCGCGCCATTGGGATGCGCAATCCCATGGAGATGTCGTTAGTGATATGGTCGCCGCCGATCGCAATGCAGCCGCTCTGCTTCACTGCGCCGTCCGCGTACAAGATATAATCAGTCGTCCCGCCGCCGATATCGAGCACCAGCGCCCCGAGGTCCTTTTGGTGTTGGGTGACGACTACCTGGGCAGAAGCCAGCCCGCCAAAAACGACATCCTCAACGTCGAGCGGCAATTCCTTCACGCACCGGATCGTGTTCTGGATGCGCGTCCGCACGCCGTGGATAATGTGGAAATCGGCTTCTAATCTTTGGCCGAGCATCCCGACCGGACTCAGCACCCCGTCCTGTCCATCGACGTGATAATGCTGAATAATGGAATGAAGGAATGCGTTTTGCGCAGGAATGCTCACCTCGCGCGCATTGATTTTTACATCTTCGACATCCTGCTCGTCGATTTCATCGCGGTCCTCGGGCAGCATCACCGATCCGCGGTTATTGAAGCTTTGAAGGTGCGACCCGCCAACGGCGACATAAACGCTCCGGATCATGACGTCGCTTTTCTGTTCGGCATCGACCACCGCTTCGTGCACGCATTTCATTGCCGTTTCAAAATCAACGATCTCGCCCTTGCGCACACCGCGCGATGGTGTCTGGCCAACGCCGAGAATTTTGACAGTGCCATCGGGCCGGCTCTCGCCGACAACAACACAGATTTTGGAGGTTCCAATCTCAAGACCAATCATCAAATTATTGCTCGCCATTATGTTAATCCGTTCTCTGTCGCTGAGTGGGAATTGCCCTGGGGGGTGGTTTTGAACTGCTGCGCGCCTTGGGCGCTGGTGACGAAGTCTTTTCCGGCGAATGCACCGGGATCGCTTTCATGACCCGCGGTTCTACAGCAGGCTCAATCGTATCGTTAATGACTGCGACTGGCCGCGGGGCGAAAGTCACCGGAATATTCCGTTGCACAAGCAGGTTTAACGTCGCGAGTTCCTGTTTTGAATCGTCACAATAAACAAGAAATTGTTCCAGGCGGCGCAATTGCGTTTCGAGATCGTTATAGCCGAATGTCACGCGGCTATGATTCTTGTCGGTCACCCGCAGGCGATAACTCTCGGAAACATCGATCTCGCGAATCTGAAAGCGCATCTGCAAAAAACTGCGCGCGCTTAAGCGCAGTAGCTCGAGCGCGGTCTTTGCCCCGGATGATTCGACGACTTTGCCTACATCGAGCGATTCGCTCGAGCATCCCAGAATGACAGGTAATCCGAGATATTCGGGCAACAACTTCTTTTCTTTCATCAAAACACCTCGCGCGTCCACTAGAAACGCAGACTCGGATGCAAATGGATCGGAAATTTCCTTCTCGCTCGTGATCCAGGCGATCGGCTTTCGTTCCACCACACGAATATCAATCTCCGAAGGCAATTTTCGCACGACCTGCACCTCATCAGTCTGAGGCAGCTGCTGTATGAGATCGTGAACGCGAGCCAGATTTACACGGAGAATGTTTTCGCCTTCATGTAGATCGGCGGCGTTCAGAATCTGCTCGCGTTGCAAGGTTCCGTCCGTCTGCAATTCAATTGTCGTCAGCTGATAATCCGGATTCTCGAAAAACAGACGTCTTGCGGCTTCACGCGTTCCCGCATAAATCGCGGCGCACAGTGCGGCGAGCAATATCACCCGGGAGAGAACCCCCAGGACTCGTCGGGCGCGATGCTGTGCGGCTCTGCGGGAGCGTACTTTCACGTCGAGCAAGTGCTGCTGGCGGCGCTGGCGCACGTTGGAGACTCGCCGATTGCGCGATTGAGGGCGCCTCTGCGCTTGTCTCATCTCCGGCTCCTTTCTGCTCTGGCGCGAGAAAGCGCGATAATGCGTGCGCAAAGATCGACATAATTGATACCGGCAGCCCCCGCAGCTTCGGGTAACAAGCTCGCCTCAGTCATGCCGGGAATGGTGTTGACCTCGAGCACGAACGGATCGCCCGAATCGGGAAGCAGCAGGTCAACGCGACCGTAAACAACCAGGTCGAGCGCGCGAAAGGCATGCAGCGCCTGTTCCTGAATTTGTTTCGTCTTACTCGGATCGATATTCGCCGGGCAAACGTGCTCGGCGCCGCCGCCAGCCTGCGGATTCAGAAACGGGTACTTGTTGTTGAAGTCGTAAAAACCGCCCTTTGGAATTATTTCAAGAATCGGCAGCGCTTGATCACCGAGAACACCTATCGTCAACTCGCGGCCCGACACAAATTTTTCTATCAACAATTTCCGATCGTACTTGCCGGCCACCGCTATCGCCGAGTCAAGTTCGCTCGCGGTTTTTACAATCACCACGCCAACGGTGGAACCTTGTCTCGCCGGCTTTACTACCAGCGGAACCGAAATCGTTGGGCGCTGGTCGACTTCGACGACTTCCCATTCCGGAGTGACGACATCGTGCTCACGAAATTTTTCTTTCGACAAGATTTTGTCGAATGCCGAACGGCTTGCCTCAACTCCGTCACCCGTGTAAGGCACTCCGCGCTTCTCCAGAATCTCCTGGAGCTGGCCGTCTTCGCCGAACGTTCCGTGAATGGTGATGAAGGCAAGATCGACATCTTTTGGAAGCGCGAAGTTTTCGTCATGAACATCGACCTCGACGACTTCTGCGCCTAAGGATCGAAGGGCTTTAGAAACGCCATGACCAGTCGCCAGCGACACATCGCGCTCAGACCCAGGCCCGCCCATCAACACCGCAATTTTTTTCGGTAAGCTTTGATCTGTCGCCATCGTTACCCCGGCTCTCCCACGATTTGCACTTCGGTCTCCAGCTCGATTCCGCGCTTGGCCAAGGCGGTTGCCTTGATCTTTTCGATTAATTCCAGCATTTCGGCCGCAGTGGCGCCGCCGTCATTGACAATAAAATTACCGTGCACCTCCGATACTCGCGCTTTCCCCACGTGCGAATTTTTCAATCCCAACTCGTCAACCAGCTTCCCTGCCGGGCATGAATCAGGATTTTTGAAAATGCAGCCTGCGCTTTTCGCCGCTGGCTGCGACGCGCGCCGTTTCTCCTGCGACGCTTCCAGTTTGCGCACGATTTCTTCGAGTGGCGCGGGCTGGCCGCGGAAAACGGCGGATACTGCAAAATTTTTCTCCAGCAACGGGAAATTCCGGTAGTGCACTTCCAGCTCGTCACGGGACTTTGTGTGCACCTCGCCGTCAGCATCGAGATAGCGAACGCGCTCGACATTCTCAAAGGTTTGCGCCCCCATCGCCCCGGCGTTCATGCGCAAGCCGCCACCAACCGCGCCCGGAATTCCTTCCATCCACTCCATCCCCCCAATCCCAGCCGCCTTTCCTGCGTACGCCACTTCCTTTAATTTCGCTCCCACGCCTGCGGTGATCTCGGCGCCGTTAACCTCGATCCTGTCGAAATCGCCGCCGCACGGATGAACGACCACGCCGCGAACGCCTCCATCGCGAACGAGAAGATTCGATCCGCGACCCATCACGAAGAGCGGAAGATTTTCGTCCCGGCAAAACCGGATCAACTCGGCAAAGGCCTTCTCATTTAGCGGCTCGACCCAGAATTGCGCCGGACCGCCTACTCGCAGAGTCGTGTGCTTCGAGAGCGGCTCATAGAGACGCACTTGGCCGTCTTCCCCCACGACCTCTTTCAACTTTTCCGCGATAACGAGGTCGGCAGCCAGAGCGGATAATTGCTCGTGAATATTTCCGGCACCGAGACTCAGCACGAGATCGCCGGACTCGAGCATGTTCCCTACAGCACGGTGCACCCATTCCAAGCGCGGCTCGTAACTGACGCCCCGGTGCCCGTGCCCAACGATCTCGTCAGCGATGATTTGTCCGGTCACTCCCGGGATCGGCGCTTCATTCGATCCATAAACATCTGTCACGACTGCGCGGTCCGCATCGTCGAACGCGCAACCAAATTCCTTCCGCAACGCTTTGGTGCGCGAATAACGATGCGGTTGAAACATGGTGAGTACGCGCTTGCGGCCAACCGATCTGGCCGCCTTGAGCGTGGCGCGGATTTCCGTCGGGTGATGCCCGTAATCGTCCACCAAAAGAAAACGCGGACTGTCGTATTTGATTTCGAAACGGCGGCGCGCGTGCTCGAACTTCGCCAGCGACTTTGCGATTTTTTCAAAAGCAACACCGAGCTCTGACGCAAGCGCCACCACTCCCAGCGCATTGTGAACGTTATGTTGTCCGGGCACATTCAAAACAGCTTCGCCGAGATCTTGTCCCCGATGATCGACCCGGAACATCGAAGCGAAGCCGGTCAGCCGGATATCTACTGCGCGATAATCGGCCTCGTCGGCGAAACCGTACGAAATTCCGCGTGCCAAAGATCGACATACGCGAGCAGCGTTTTTGTCGTCGAGGTTATAAAAAACCGTGCCGGCGGTCTGAGTGATCAGTTGCGCGAAAACCTTTTCGATCGCGTCGAGATCAGCATAAAAATCCAGGTGCTCTTCTTCGATATTTAGAATCAACGTGTGCTCGGGTCGAAAGAGCGCGATCGTGCCGTCGCTCTCATCCCCTTCGGCAACGAAATACTCGCCGCGCGAATCCCAGTGTGCGTTCGTTCCCAGAATCGGAATCTCTGCGCCGACATAATGGCAGGGATGCAGCCCTCCTTCGCGCAAGACATGGGCCGTCATTGCTGAGGTTGTCGTTTTGCCGTGCATTCCGGCGATGACGATGCCGCGTTTGCTCCGCATAATTGCGGCCAACGCTTCTGCCCGGCGCACAATCGGCTTTCCGTAGTCGCGCGCGCTAACAAGAATTGGGCTGTCGGCCTTAACTGCAGAAGAAAAGACAATGAGATCAGCGGTGCCGGCCTCTTCCGGTCGATGCTGCTCACGAAAACGCAGACCGAGCCGTTGCAATCGATCTGTTTCCATCGTGCTGACCTTGTCCGAGCCACTGACTGTGTGGCCAAGCTCGATTAAGAGGGCGGCGATCCCGCTCATGCCGCTGCCAGCGACACCGACAAGATGAATCCGGTGACGCTCACGCGTCAGAAATCCGGGCAGATCAAGCGGCACAGCGCGCTCGCTTGTGGCAACGGGGCCGGTCCACGGCGGAGGCTGCTCAGGTGCGCTGCGTTCTTCAGAGACGGGCTTCATGAGTCGTATATCTTTCCATGGTTGTGGCCACATGCCCGGCCGCGTCCTTCGGCGCCAGGCGCGAAGAATTCGCAGCCATTTGTCGAATCCGCTCTGGATCCTCGATTAACTCCCGAATTTTGCGCGACAGTAACTCGCCCGAGACCTCTGACTCCTTGAGGAGAATCGCCGCCTGGACACGAGTATAGATCTCCGCGTTGCGGGTTTGATGATCATCGGTCGCATAGGGAAATGGGATTAGAATGCCGGGCAATGAAAAGGCGGCGAACTCCGCGAGACTAGCTGCACCGGATCGGGCAACCACGACATCGGCAGCGCTGTAAACTTCTTCCATTCGATGATGAAACGCAGCGATATGGGCGGGAACACTTTCGCGACGATAATTATCTGCAACCAGACGTTCATCGCGTGCGCCGGATAGGTGAATCACTTGCAGCGGAACGTTCCGCAAAAACGGCAGTGCCTTAATCATCGCCTGATTAATTCCGCTCGCGCCCTGGCTGCCTCCCATGACAAGCAGCGTGGCCAGGTCCTGGCGAAGCCCGAGCTTTTGACGGGCCACCAGTTGATCCAAACGAACCAGCTCGGTTCGGACTGGAGTTCCTGTAACTTCCGTATTGGTTTTCGGAAAAAAAGGCGCGCATTCTTTGAAGCCGAGCATCACCGCGCGCACTATCCGCCCTGTCAAACGGTTCGCTTTTCCAGGGACCGCGTTTGATTCGTGGATAAAGGTCGGAATACCGCGTATCCGACCGGCCAACACCGGTGCAGTAGAAGTAAATCCTCCCATGCCAAGAACGACCTCGGGTTTGAATGTCCGGTAGATGGATCGGCAAAGCGCCAGGCTTTCGTAAAAACGGCGAAGGAAACCAAAAAACGCCGGAGAAAATGGCGATGGCAGTCCCACGGTGGGCAATTTTTCCACCCGGAAACTTTCGCGACCGGAGAGCGCCAGAGCGTCGATATCTTTCTCAGATACCAACAGCATCACTTCATGCCCGCGGTCACGCAGCACTTCTGCCACGGCGATGCCGGGAAAAAGATGTCCGCCAGTTCCTCCGCATGCGATTATTGCATTCATAAGATCTGATCCTTCACCTTCGACTTATACGACTTATACAATCTGTTGAATTCATGGCGCTAGATACGTGGCGTTACTCGAACCCGCATGGCCACAGGTTTCTTGTGCGGCGGCTCAAGGATTCCCTGGCGATAAATGTTCAGTAATAAACCGATGCCGAACATGCACGTGACCAGGTTCGAGCCACCATAACTAATGAACGGCAGCGGCAATCCTTTGTTGGGCAGGAGCGACGTGGTCACGCCGATGTTGACTGCCGCTTGCAGCGCTAGCAGCGAAACAACTCCACAGCCGAGGAGCAGACCGAACCGATCCTTGGCGTGCAGCGCGATCATGATGCCGCAAACAATGATGACCACAAACAAAAGGACCACGAGCAGACTGAACCGGAGACCGAGCTCCTCGCCAATAATTGGAAAAATGAAATCCGTGTGCGCGTACGGCAGATAAAGCATTTTTTGGCGACCGTTGCCCAGGCCGAGTCCTTCCATTCCGCCGCTGCCCCAGGCAATCAATGCCTGCATCTGCTGCAAGCCAGCGTCTTCCTTGTAGTTCTGCGGATGAAGAAAAGCGGCGAGCCGTCCCATGCGTTCGGAGATTCGGCTGGCAACGAGCAGAAGCGTGCCAAGGCCGGTGAACGATATCATCCCGAGCCATAATGGATTCGCTCCTGCGACAAACATGACGACGAACGCGGTTGTTCCCAGCAGAGCTGTCGTCCCCAGATCGACTTCTCCCAGAACAAGTCCCGCCGGAATGCTAATGATTGCAAGCGGAAGAATAAGTCCAAAGAGGACATTGCTCCCTGCTTCTTCGCGTCGGGCAAACCAGGCAGCCAGGAAAACGATTGCCGCCAACTTCGCCAGTTCCGAGGGTTGAAAAGTTAACGGGCCGAGGCCGATCCAGCGGCGCGATCCGTTAAGGCGCATCCCGATGTGCGGAAAATAGCAGAGCGACAATGCGATGAGCGTCAGCGCGAACCACAGCCACCATGTGCGCTGCCAAAAGTGATAATCAATCAACGCGGCAACGACGCAGACCGCCAGGCCAATCCCGAACCAAATCGCCTGCCGTTTGATGAAAAAATAAACATCTCCATGACTATCACGAGCAAACGCACTCGTGCTAAAGAGCATGACAATCCCGATAACGAGAAGTCCCAGCACAGCGAGAAAAAGGATATAGGCGCTCTTACGATGCATGGTTATGTGGAGCGCGCTTGTTGCTTTGTGTGGCGCACTTCATTTTTTTTCTCTTTGGGGTTCACTGCTTTTCCGTTCGGCGTTTTTGGCTTTGTAGTCTTGGGAATTAACAGCTTTTGGCCGATCCGTAATTTGCGCGGATCCTCGATATGGTTGAGCGCCATCAAATCGTCGTAAGGGACCTTTAGCTTCTTTGCGATCGTCACCGGTTTATCGCCCTTTTTCACGACGTATGTTTTTCCAGAAGACAGGGGCTTGCCCGCCGTAGCCTCCTGACTCGCCGTAGCCTTGTGCGAAGGCCGATTGACGATGGAGGGCCCGTTCGCGTGGTCTTCTGTTGAAGATAATTTCGAAGGCGAATGTGAGGGTTTCGGATCGTCGCGGGGCGCGTTCTCTTTTTGCGCCGCTGCAGTTTGGGGCTTGGCCCCATCGGTGTGAATTGCGGCCGCCACCGTCGCGGACGGTTTGGGTTCGGCGTCTTTCGAAGCTGCCGGAACAAACGAACTCTCCCGGGTTTTGATCGCGTTGAATGCGATAATTCCCGACACGGCGACAACATGCAGAAGCAAAACAATCAGCAGCGCTCGCGATAATTTCATGTTCGGCTCCGGCATTTCTTCAAAGTCCATTCCAGCAGATCCCGCCGACGAGCGGCGCGCAGTCGCGGCACAGAGTTTTCTATGTCTGAAGAAACGCGGAATTTTCATCAGCAGTTTTCAGGCAACGCGCGGACGAGCGCGCGGAATTGATCGCCTCGATCGACATAGCTTTTGAACATGTCGAAGGACGATGTGCCCGGGGAAAAAAGAACGATTTCCCCGGGAGTTGCGCTGGCATGTGCGCGCTCGACCGCGTCGGCGAGCGAGGTTGCGACCTCGGCCTTGACCACGCCAGCCCAGGAGCGGCTGATGCTCTCGGCCATTTCGCCGATCAAAATCGTTGATCTGACCTTCTCCTTCACGAGCGATCGAAGCGGATCAAAGCTAAATCCCTTGTCCTTGCCGCCGGCGATCAGGACGACAGGTTTGCTTTGCGCACGCAACGCTTTGTCCATTGCGTCGAGGTTGGTCGCCTTGGAATCGTTTACGTACGCAACGCCGCCGACTTCGCGCACGAATTCGCAGCGATGCGGACGCGGTTCATAAGTAGAGAGTGGCGGCACCATTTCTTGGAACGACAATCCGCGCGCCATGCCGACGGCGAGGGTCGCCATCAAATTCTCGATGTTATGCAAGCCGCGCAGTTTGGTATCCGCCAGTCGCAACACTGATTCGTCGCGGTAAAGAATCGCTCCTTCTGAGACTCGGAAGTCTCCCCGGTTGGCATACGCGCTGAACGTGATCGTGCGGGGACGGACATTCGGTATTTTTTCGATGGCATTCACGACAGCCACATCGGCATCAGTTTGATTTTCAAAAATGCGTAACTTGGCCGCGCGATATTCCGATACCGAGCGATAACGATCGAGATGGTCCGGAGCGAAGTTAAGCCAGAGGCTGATGGACGGATGAAAGGTGCGAATCGTTTCCAGTTGGAAGGAGCTCACTTCGACCGTAAGCACATCAAATGGCTGCTTCTCGCGCGCCACTTCGGAAAGCGGTTTCCCAATATTTCCACAGGCAATCGTTCGCTGGCCGCACGCATTCAACATTTGAGCGAGCAATTCGGTCGTTGTCGTTTTGCCGTTTGTGCCGGTGACTGCGATCACGGGAATTTCGCAAGCGCGCCAACCCAGTTCGAGCTCGCCGATGATGTCGATTCCGCGCGTCGAGAAGTTGCGCACCAGCGGGGAGGCTGGGTCGATGCCCGGGCTTAAGACGGCCATTTGATAAGTAGAGGAGTCTTCATTAGCAGCTGCCCCGCAGATGACGCGGACATCCTGCGCCCGCAGATTATCGATCGTCGATTTGAGTAAGTTCTTCTCCTCGGCGCTGTCGAGCATTGTAACCTGCGCGCCTTCCGACCTGAGCAGCAACGCCGCGGCGCTCCCACTCAACCCCGCACCAAGAACGGCAATATTCTGATTCTTGTAGCGCACGTTTTACCTCAGTTTCAGTGTGGCAAGACCAAGCAATGCAAAGATGATCGAGAGGATCCAAAACCGAACGATGACCGTGTTTTCCTTCCAGCCCGTCAATTCGAAGTGATGATGAAGCGGAGACATGACGAAAATCCGTTTGCCCGTCAGTTTGAAACTCATTACCTGCAAAATCACAGAGACGGCTTCGATCACGAAAACGCCGCCTACCACAACCAGGAGCAGCTCCTGCTTGCAACAGATCGCCACGACGCCAATCATGCCGCCGATAGACAGCGATCCGGTATCGCCCATGAAAACTTTCGCTGGAAAACAATTAAACCAGAGAAAGCCAAGACCCGCGCCGATCAGTGCGGAGCAGACGACAGTCAGTTCCCCGGCAAATGGATAAAACGGGACCTGTAAATATTCGGCGATCCGGAAATTGCCGGCTGCATAAGAAAGCAGAGCATATGCAAATGCCACGGTAACGGTACAGCCAATCGCCAGGCCATCGAGTCCGTCGGTGAGATTGACGGCATTCGAGGAACCAACAATGACGAGGAGAAAAAACACGAACGTAAACCAGCCCATGTTCGCAATGACTGGGGTCTTAACGAACGGCACGTAGAGAGAACGAGCCTGCACTTCCAGCAGCGGGCTGCTGAGAAAAACGCCCGTGACAATTAGGGCAAGAGCAATTTGAAAAACCAGTTTGATCCGGCCGCTGATGCCGTCGGACTTCTTCTTCGTCACCTTGAGATAATCATCAGCGAAACCGAG
>Ga0137412_10000734_pt1 | contig 24199 bp, 19 predicted proteins | sample CZODoug2_1_16fun_FD_122160 | JGI IMG/M metagenome (GOLD analysis project Ga0137412, IMG submission 122160) | Vadose zone soil fungal communities from Angelo Coast Range Reserve, California, USA - CZODoug2_1_16fungal (Hybrid Assembly) | ecosystem: Environmental > Terrestrial > Soil > Vadose zone... | reverse complement strand
CGATCGACCAACCCGTGATGATCTGCGCAAAGCTCGTGACATCGCGTTGCGTGTAGCCGCCGTGCACGCCGAGCGTATGAAGCTCGAGAATTTCGCGCGCCAGATTCTCGTTGATGCCGAACTGGCGCTTCGGGGCGCTGACCAATGACCGCTGTGCAGCCGACTGAGCGGCCGCCGAATCGGCCCCGACCGAGTACTGATTGTCGAGAAAAGCGATCATCGCGGGATGCTGCTCGACCGCCGTCAACAGATCGACGAAGCGGCCATTGACGTGCGGTCTGATGGCCTCGTTCTCCAGTGTACCGGCCAACCCGAAAATAGCGCCTTTATCGGCTGAAATTGCAAAGTGATTGGACCAGAAATGAACCAGCCGTTCGGCGAATGGCCGAGTTGTGAGCGCCGCGCTCTGCGCACGCGCCAGCACCTGTGCACGATAATGAGGCAAATACGCTTCGCGAAGCACATTGAAGGCCGCTTTCGTATCGGTATCCGAGTGCGCCGCCGCCGCGCGGCGTAAGCCCGCCGCCTTCATTTTCTGACGCTCTTCCCGTGCAGCCAAGATGCGCGAGAAAATCTGATCGGAAGGCGCGAGCGAGGCGGCGCCGGCGAGCGGCACCACCCCGACGGTTTGAGTTCGGAGCCAGCTGCGGGGATCGCCGGAAGCCGCCGCCAAATCGCCGTTTCTAGCACCCAGGCCGAAACGCAACACCGCTATCTCGGTTTGTACCATGAGCAGATAACGGCGCTGCCGCTGCGGGGTTGACCCAGGCTACAGCGAGGTCGAGTTGCTCACGGGAGGCCACATGAAATGCAGCGCGAGCGCTGCCGCGATCACCGCGATGACGATGTTGAGTGCCACTCCGGCATTCGTCCAATACCCCGTGGGCACCGCATCCGGGGCCAGGGCCTTGACCACCTGGCGAAATTGGCGGGCCGAGACGAGCGCTACGATCGCGCCGAGCATCAGAAGGACCACGCCGAGCCCCAGCGAGAAATTGCGCTGTGATCCGCTCAATGGAGCCCGCACAACCATTTGCAGAAACAATCCAAACCGTTCGACCACAAAACCGAATCCCATGAGCGCGATGGCGGTGCGCTGCCACGCCAGCAGGGTGCGCTCAGCCGCGAAAAGGACTCGAGGGTCGGTTACTGTAGGGGCGCTTTGGTCGGGCATTTGTTTTCCCTCATTGGACGATAAGGATGGGATGGTCAGTCAATTCTTACAGACTCCGAGGCGTGTGACCGCTTCACAGAAATTGCTCCCGTTCGCCATAATGTCTTCCAAGGTACAGAGGAATGTCGCATGCCGTTTGGGCGAAGCAGGTTCTATGAGCGCGGCGAGGTAGCGGAACACGGAGATGTAGCCGCAGAGCCCGTTTCCATTCGAAGCTACCCCTCTGATCCGACGGCTCCCCAGGCACGTCGTGAAATCGACACCTTGCGTTCCATCAACGCTCATTTGGTTCGACAGATAGCGGTCTTGAAACAGCGCGAAGCTCAAGCCCAGCATCTGGCGGACCGGGATGGCCTGACGGGACTCTATAACCGCCGGAAAATGCTCGAACTGCTGGAAAGCTCGATTTCTGACGCGTCGCGGCATGAGCAGCGTGTGGGCTTGCTGTTCATCGATCTGGATGGCTTCAAGGGCGTCAACGACGATTATGGTCACGCGGCGGGCGACAAGCTGCTGCTCACGGTTGCTTCCCGAATCGCAGCGCGGGCCCGCACGGGAGATTTCGTGTGCCGCTACGGCGGCGACGAATTCGTCGTTGTCCTGCCGCGTGTGGCGGACCGGGCGGCAGTGCGGCAGGTCGCCGATAGCATCTGCAGGAAGGTGGCCGTCCCTTATCGTGTAGACGGTATCGAGCTGCGGGTGACGGCTGCCATTGGCGTGTCCATGTACCCGGATGAAGCCCGCACCGCCGCGGCGCTCATGCGGCTTGCGGATGAATCGATGTATCGTGCCAAATCGCGTGGGACGGACCCATTGGAAATGCTGGACGGGGCAGCGGCCTCCACTCCCACGCGGCGCCGCGACGACAAATCGAAGCGACGCGCCGTCCTCTAGACTCGTAGGCCGGTGGGCCTCACCCCCGCCCCTCCTCCCCAAGGGGGATGCTCTTTGCGCCTTTCGGCGCTATTCTGCGACACCCGTTGTCCCGTCCGTACCAACTGTCAACCGGCTTGCGACGGGTACGTTTTAGTACTCTTTACGCTCGAAGAAGAATTGCCGACATGCGTTCGTACAGTTTCCGTTGGGCTTCCTGCCTGTTGATCGCTGCCGCACTCACCGCGTGCGTCGTTGTCCCCGACCAACGGCATTATCCGGGCGGTATCGTCATGGTCGCCCCGCCGCCTATGCGAGAGGAAGTGATCGGCGTCGCTCCGGTACCGGGCTACGTGTGGTTGGGCGGCTATTGGGGGTGGGTTGGGGATCGCCATGAGTGGGTGCCGGGTCATTGGGCGGCCCCGCGGCCGGGACGGCATTGGATCGCGCACCAATGGGTCCGGCAAGGCGACGGTTGGCGCATGAAACCCGGACATTGGGAGCGAGGCTAGCGCGATTGCGCCCAGGACGTGGCTCCATGAATGTCGCGTAACGGCCGATCGCTGCCGGCATTGAACCAGTGTTCGATGAGACTGAAGGAAATGGATTGGCTGGGAGGCAAGAGCGGTACGCCGGCGACGACTTCGGCACGGGTGAACCACCGGGCATCTTCGAGTTCCTGGTCGTGCAGGTGTACCTCCTGCGTCGCCGCGTGCGCCGTGAAGCCCAGCATCAGCGAGGCCGGAAACGGCCATGGCTGCGAGGAATGGTATTCAATGGCATCCACTTGGACGCCCGTTTCCTCGAGTACCTCACGAGCCACCGCATCCTCCAGCGATTCCCCGGGCTCGACGAAGCCGGCAATGGTGGAATAACGCCCGATCGGCCACGACGCTTGACGGCCCAATAGCGCGCGCTCGCCGTCGCTGACCAATACGATGATGGCAGGATCCAGCCGCGGAAATTGTTCATGGCGGCATGCGGGATTGGTACAGACGAGCACGTGCCCGCCCTTGGCGGGCACCGTCGTGGCGCCGCAACTGCCGCAAAAACGATGGCGGCGCCGCCACGAAATCATTGCCCGAGCGTACCCCAACAACCCGGCCTCCTCGGGCGGCAGGAGAGATGCGACCAGGCGCAGATCCTCGAATCGCGCGCCATTCAGAAGTTGCGGCGGGTCTAAGGATTCGATCTCGTAGGCAAAAAAGCTCGCATCGTTGACTCGGCCCAAAAGGACAAGCGTTTCCGCGCTGCGCCGCTCCCGCGGAATATCGTCGAGCCCAAGAAACGCCGCCCGCGGTTCGTTGCCATCGGCAATGAGACTGCGCGAATTCCACACCGGGACCACGCGACTGCGTGTATCGGCGAGGGCGCTTGCGAACCAAGCCGCATCCTGGCGCAAATGACCGGCGCGATCCACGTATGGACCGGCGAATACGTTCCTTCTCTGCATCATCGGATTCTAGCAGGGCGCGGCGCATTGGATCGCACCCGGCGCGGGGGCGAAGCCCGGCGATTCGCAATTGCCGCAGATAAGCCGCCGTTTCGCCAGCAGATCCCGCAAACGCACGCCGCCGCACACGTGACATCGTGCAACGCCCAGTTCGTCGTGCCGGGAAAGCGCCAGCAAAAGGAACCAGGCATGTTCGAACGAAATGCTCGCGGGAGCATGAAAATCGAGATACGCCTCGTAGGCTTGGCACAGCAGCGCCCCCGATTCGAGCGATCCGACCCGGTAGCGCGATTCCAGTTCGAGATCCGAACCGCAGAGCAGTCCGTACACGACGAACAGGCTCGCTAATTGCGCCGCGTGGAAATTCAGTTCCGCGGTCCTGAAGAAAAAGGCCGCTTGCCTCGGCGACTTGCCGCGATGCCGGAGTACCCGCCGGGCGTCATCATTCATGACATAGCTGCGGTACAACTTGCGAATTCGGTCGTCGCTGAGGCCCGTCCACTGGCGAATGGTAAAAGTACGGGCTTCGTGGTGTATCAAACGCAGCGCAAGATCCAGACGCTGGCGGTCTCGGGTGTAACGGTCATCGGACACTCTCATGGTCGGCTCCTTCCCTTGGTGCAATTCGCGCGATTTCCACTCAAAAACATTTGACAGAAATTAATCACAAAGTTAGCGTACTTGCCAAGTGATTCCGACATTCGATAGCCGCTGTGTTCGCCCAGGAATGCACGACGGACTCGTAAATTTCAAGACATTGGATCGGCCAAGCGAGGCGACTATTTATGCAGCATGCACACGTCAGAAGTTGGGTGCGGGAGGCCGACGTGTCGGCCGAAATGCTCGAGTCCGTGCGCGAGCTGAATCATCGATTTCTCGATCTTGTCGCCGTACAGCCGGGCGATTGGGAGAGGTCGAGACGTGGGCTGTCCGCCGCGGTGTCCGCGCAGGTTGCGCCGCTGTCGGCCGCCCAGAAGGCGGCGGCGGCAAACTGCCCCTACGCGTTGTTCGATCTGCGCTTTCACGATGAGTCCCATTGGCTGGGGCGGCTGCGGACGACCGGCCACTGGAGCGTGGCCGAGGCGGCGCCGGTGGATACGAACACGCTCGACTTCGTGCGGTTGGCTCTATTCTTCGCATGGCACGTCGCCTCGACCACCAAGCTCGCTGCGCAGCTGCTGTTGGGCATGCATGACGTGACCGCGGCCGCTTTTCGCGGCGCAACGATCGACTGTCTCCCCTCCCTGGCCGCGACGGAAGCGGCCCATCTGACCGCAAGATGGAACAACTACCCCACCTATTGGAGTGCGCTCACGGGCGCCGCCTCCCGGCCGAACTCGGCCAACTTACGTAGGATTCAGCTGTATGGGCTGCAGCTGGCGGCGGCGGCGCGTCTGGCCTAAGGTCCCAAACCGCGCCCACGATGCGGCAACCTGAGCCTCGAGTTGCGGGGGGTGCCTCGCGCGGTTTAGTCTACGCGGCTCTTATGCAAGCCCTCGCCCTGCGCCAGCTCACCAAAGTCTACAAAAACGGCATCAAAGCGCTCAAAGCCATCGACCTCGAAGTAGCCGAAGGCGATTTCTTCGCTTTGCTCGGCCCAAACGGCGCTGGTAAAACCACCGCCATCGGCATCGTCACGTCCCTCGTCAACAAGACCAGCGGCACCGTGCAGGTCTTTGAGCATGATTTGGACCGAGAACTCGAAGTTGCAAAGTCCTGCATCGGCGTCGTGCCGCAGGAGATGAATTTCAACATGTTCGAATCGGTATTCACGATCGTCGTGAACCAGGCGGGCTTCTACGGAATTGCGCGCTCGCTTGCCAAGCAACGCGCCGAAAAATATCTCAAGCAGCTGCAATTGTGGGATCGCCGAAACTCGATCGCCCGCTCGCTCTCCGGGGGCATGAAGCGCCGCCTCATGATCGCGCGCGCGTTGATGCACGAGCCGCGGCTTTTGATACTGGACGAGCCGACCGCCGGCGTGGATATCGAGATTCGCCGCTCGATGTGGGAGTTTTTGCGCAATATCAACGAGCAGGGCACGACTATCATTCTGACGACGCATTATTTGGAAGAAGCCGAGAATTTGTGCCGCAACATCGCCATCATCGAGGGCGGACGGATCATCGAGCGCGATTCCATGATCAATGTGCTGCGCAAATTGCAGACGGAAATTTTCGTGTTCAATCTGAGCGAGTCCCTGGCCGAGCCGCCGCATTTGCCGGGTTTCCGGACCGCGCTCGCCGATGACCACACGCTCGATGTCGAAGTTTCGAAAGGGCAGAGTTTGAACGATATTTTTGCGCAGCTGTCGGCCCAAGGAATTCAAGTCAACAGCATGCGGAACAAGGTGAATCGGCTCGAGGAACTCTTCGTTCGCTTGGTCGACGTCAGCGCTCGCGCTGCGGTCGCGGGAACCTAGTATGGCCGCCCCGTCGCGCGCGCGCGCCGAGTGGGTCGGTTTCTCGACCATCATCATTCGGGAATTCAACCGCATCGTCCGTATTTGGGGCCAAACCATCGTGCCGCCCGTGGTGACGGCTACCTTGTATTTCGTGATTTTCGGCAGCCTCATCGGCAAGCGGGTGGGCCAGGTCGGCGGCTACGAGTACATGCAGTTCATCGCTCCCGGCCTCATCATGATGACCGTCATCACCAACTCCTATGGCAACGTCGTATCGTCGTTTTTCGGAGCCAAGTTCGGCAAGCATCTCGAGGAGCTGTTGGTATCGCCGATGCCGAATTGGTTGATTTTGACGGGGTACATCGCCGGCGGGATGCTGCGCGGCCTGCTGGTCGGGTCCGTCGTCACCATCGTCGCTCTCTTCTTCACGCGGCTCGCCGTGGTGCATGTTTTCGCGATTCTTTCCGCCGTGCTGCTCACCAGTGTGGTATTCGCGCTCGGCGGATTCATCAACGCGTTGTTCGCCAAGAATTTCGATCAAATATCCTGGTTCCCGACCTTCGTGCTCGCGCCGCTCACGTATCTCGGCGGCGTGTTCTATTCAACCAAGATGCTTCCAGATTGGGCGCACGTTGCATCGCACCTCAATCCGATTCTGTACATGGTCAGCGCCTTCCGCTACGGCTTTCTCGGGACGACGGATGTCGATCTGCGATTGGCCTATGGGATCATGATCGGCGCCGTCGTCGTGATGTTCACGTTGGCGGTGACGCTTTTGAACCGAGGCACGGGCATACGCGATTGAGGGAGACAGCATGTTAGATTCATTGAGGCGCCGCGGTGTCCTGCCGGCGGGCGTGCTCGCGGCGCTCATCGCGGTTGCAGCCTCCGCCGATTCCGCCGGCGGCGCGGATGCCCTGCAGGGTTTTTCATCGCGCACTGCCGCCGTCGAGGAGCAACTGGAACAACGCTTCGATGCGGATCTTTCGCCTGCGGATCTGCGCGCGTGGATGGAGCAATTATCGTCGGCGCCCAATCACGTCGGCAGCGCGCACGACAAGGCAAACGCGGAATTCATACTGCAGAAGTTTCGCGAGTGGGGCTGGGATGCCGCGATCGAGGAATTCTCCGTGCTGTATCCGACGCCGCGCGAGGAGTCGCTGGAACTCACCGCACCCACGCATTTCGCGGCGAAGCTGCACGAACCTCCGGTAAAGGAGGATGAGACCTCGCAGAAGACCCAGGATGCGCTGCCGCCCTATAACGTTTACGGCGCCGACGGCGACGTGAGCGCGGAACTCGTCTACGTGAACCAGGGAATGCCCGACGACTACAAAGAACTCGAGCGTCAAGGATTGTCCGTCAAAGGCCGTATCGTGATCGCCCGCTACGGCGGCGGCTGGCGCGGGCTCAAACCCAAGCTGGCATACGAGCACGGAGCCGTCGGCTGCCTGATCTATTCGGATCCCCGCGACGACGGCTACGGTTCCGGCGATGCTTACCCGCGGGGCGGGTATCGTCCGCGCGACGGCGTACAACGCGGTTCGGTGCAGGATATGACCTTGTACAGCGGCGATCCGTTGACGCCGGGAGTGGGCGCGACGCCGGGAGCGAAGCGGCTTGCTCTCAAAGACGCGCGGACGGTGTTGAAAATACCGGTCCTGCCCATTTCCTATGGGGACGCCGAGCCTTTGCTTGCGGCGCTCGGCGGTCGGGTGGCGCCGGCCGCGTGGCGCGGCGGCCTGCCGCTCACGTATCACCTCGGGCCCGGTCCGGCGATGGTCCATCTCAAGGTGCTCTCCGACTGGCATCAGAAGACGCTTTACGATGTCATCGCAAAAATCCGCGGTGCGGAGGAACCTGATCGTTGGATCATTCGCGGCAATCATCATGATGCCTGGGTGTTCGGCGCCGCTGATCCGTTCTCGGGACACGTGGCATTGATGGCTGAAGCGAAGGCGATCGGCAAGCTGGTCAAAGACGGCTGGAGGCCGCGGCGTACCTTGGTCTATGCGAGCTGGGACGGCGAGGAGCCGGGACTGTTGGGGTCGACCGAGTGGGTCGAGACTCACGCCGCCGAACTCCGAGCCAAGGCGGTGCTGTACATTAACTCTGACATGAACAGCCGCGGTACCCTGGACGTGGAAGGCAGCCATGCTCTGCAGCATTTCGCGAGCGAAGCGGCTCGCGATGTGAAGGACCCGGAGACCGGCGTTTCGGTGCAGACCCGCGCGCTCGCGGCGCGGCGGATTGCCGCCTATGAAAAGGGCGGCACTGCCGATGCGGGCGGCGATTTGACGCTGAGCGCACTGGGTTCCGGGTCGGACTACACGCCATTCCTGCAGCATCTGGGCGTGAATTCGTTGAACGCTGAGTTCCACGGAGAAGCGGACTATGGGGTGTACCACTCGGCGTACGATTCGTTCGATCATTTTCGACGCTTCGTCGATCCCACGTTCCAGTACGGTGTTGCGCTGGCGCAAGTGATGGGTAGGCTGGTTCTGCGCGCCAGCCAAGCTGATCTGTTGCCGGCGCAGCAGAGCGACTTCGCGAGTGCAGTCGCCGGCTACGGCGAAGAGCTGCACAAGCTGGTCGACAGCATGCGTGCGAAAACCCGCGATCTTGCGAAATTGTTGGACGATGGCGCGTACCAGGCCGCGGCGGACCCGCGGCTGCCGCGCTCGGCGCCGGCGCGCGCGGAAGATGTTCCGTATCTTAGTTTCGCGGAACTCGACAATGCCATCGAGCGGCTGCAGTCGAGCGCCAAGGCATTCGACAAAGAATACAAGCGCCTCGCCGCCGCCGATGGCGCGCACGCAGCGGAGGAACGCGCGCACCTCAACGCCGCAGTGGCCGGACTCGAGCAGGCTCTGACCGACCCTCGCGGATTACCGGGGCGCGACTGGTACCGGCACATGATTTATGCACCAGGATCGCACACCGGTTACGGCGTGAAAACCCTCCCGGGAATTCGCGAGGCCATCGAAGAGCGCCGCTGGGATGAAGCGAATCAATACATTGGGGTGGTCGCGCACGCACTGAACGCCTACAGTGCGCGGTTGGATCGGGCCATCGCGATGCCCTAGGCAACCCACCTGAGGTTCCTCATTGCGGCTGTAGTCGTGTATCGTGCCGGTCCGAGGTCTGGATAATTTGAAGGAGATGAATGATGACCGAAGAAAAGCAGCAAAAATTCACGGCAAAAGTGCGTCGCGGTTTGGTGTGGGTGCACGCTGTCGCCAACGCAGAACTCGCCAAGAAAAAGGCGGAGGCGACGGGGGTGAGAATCGAAGGATTTACCGCAAGCGAACTTGCCGACGTGGAGTCCGCTTTGACCTGGATTGCCCAGAACAAAGAAGCGCAGGGCTCGGAGCCCGCCTGAAATTCGGCACAGTCTGTGTGGACGGGGACCCGGTCCGTACGGGCTCGGTCTGTGCGGACTTGGTCTGTACGGGCCCGGTGCTTACGGGCCCCGTGCTTACCGGCCCGGTCGCGGGAGTGCGTTAGACTATTCTCATGGCCCGCAAACGCGCATTAGTCGTTGACGATTCGAAGTCGGCCCGTGTGATCTTGAGCCGTATGCTCGAGAAATACGACATCGAAGTCGATTTGGCCGAGTCGGCCGAGCAGGCCATCGAGTATCTGAACCACGACCGGCCCGATGCAATATTCATGGACCATCTCATGCCCGGGATGGATGGGTTGCAAGCCGTGCAGGCGATCAAGAGCAACCCGAAGACGGCAATGATTCCGATCATGATGTACACCTCGCAGGAAGGCGAATTGTACGTGGGCCAGGCGCGAGCGCTGGGCGCCATGGGGGTGCTGCCGAAACAAGTGCGCCCCGTCGATGTGTCGAAAGTTTTGTATGAATTGCATCTGTTGCCGGAGCGCCGCGATATGGCCGAACCCGCGCTGTCGCCGGTGGAACTCGACGGCAATGCGGCTACGAGTCGATCGGGCGAGGCGGCGGGCATCGCGGACCCGAAATCTTCCGGGTTGGATTGGGGACGCCGCGTCGAGGCCACGGTCAAGGAACAGACGGTCGACATTCGTCGATTCATCGTGGCGAGCTTGGACAGTTTTGCGGCGAGAATCATCAGCGATATTCGGGAGGCGGCCCCTACCCCGGCCGCGGCTCCTTCGCCGCTGCCGATTGCCGCCGCGAGGCGGCCGGTATGGCCCTGGGTCGGCGCGTTCGTGGCGGTATCCGCGATTGCCGCCGTCATTGCGGTCGCTTGGAACTTGAGCCGCGATGAGTTGGCGAAATTAGGCGCCGAACGTACGGCGCTCGCGTCGGCCAACGCGGAACTGCAGCGCACGCGTCAGGATCTCGAGGCGACGGTCAAAGACCTGGGGGCCGCTTTGGCCGCGACCGCAGCGACGTTGCCCCCTGCGGCCTCGGCGAGCGGGGCCGCCGGATCCCGGATCGAGCCGGTACCTTACGGTGAGATTCCGTTCGATCGAAGCCGGCTCGAGGTGTTGCGCGATTTCCTGACGAAACTCCAGGCCCAGGGATTTCGCGGCGCCGTGAAAGTTACCAGCGCCGCCGGTTTATTCTGTCTCAGCGGCAATTCCACCGACGGATTTACGCTCGCGAGCGCAAGCTTGCCCTTCGCCAAATGCGATGTGGTCGGCAACCCGTTCGAAGAGTCTTTGGGCTTCCAGCAGCGCCAGTCGCTGGGCTTCGCCAATCTGGTCGCCGGCGTGCGGCAACGGACCTCGGGCGCGATCAGCATCGTCATCGAGACTGCCGGCACTGCGCGCGCCGCCGTGCCTTATCCGCTGCGCAACGAGTCGCTCACCGCGGGCGACTGGAATCGTGTCGCCGCATCCAACAATCGCGTTGAGTTTGCGGCCGACCCCGGGCCTTAAAACGCGATCCTAACGAACATTTCCGGGCCCTTGGTGGTGAAATCGAACAGTCCCGCCTGCGAAGACTGCGTGGATGCAAGATGCGCTTTGATTTCCGTGTAGCCCACGGCGAACGACACGTTGGGTCGAAAGCGGTACAGCACATCCAATTCGTAAATGCCGAGCGAGCCGTCAAGATCGTTGACATGCACGCTCAGATATTGAGCCCGTGCGTCGATATAGAACCGTTTGCTCGCGACCCAGGTCGCGTCGATGCCGAGCGTCGGAACGGGGCCCGCCTGATCTTCGGTCTGAATGATGTGGCGGGTTTGTGTTTGTACTTTGACCCTGGCGGAGATATCCGTGGCGTGCACGCCGAGAGTTCCGGCGATTTCGAGTTTCTCGCTGTGCCAGAACGAGTATCCATACGCGATGCCGAAGGTGCGCAAGCTCAACTTGGTCTGCAGCGGGTCTCCCGGCAAGAGGATGACGTCGCGAAAGACGACCGGGCTGCTCGTCGCCGGCAGCGTGTTGTTGCCGGACCGGTCCAGCGTGAAGTAGTCGAAGGTCAAGCGGTGCCGCGTGGAGACCCGGACGAGGGCCTGAAATTTAGGTTCGAAATCCGATCTGTCCAAACCGAAAACGCTCTCGGCGTTGATGTCCGTGCCGGGCGCGCCCGCACTGCTATCCGCGCGCAGATTGGTCCCGGACGATACGTGCATGGCGCCCAGCGATATCCGGACGTGCTCGTCGGTTGGACTGAAGTAGTCATCGGCATGAGAAGTTCGCGCGACCAGCGCCAGCAAGGTTAGCGCGGTACGAGCGAAAATTCGCGCGACGCCATTTTTAGTGATCATTCTGCTCTCCTCAATATCAACTGATCCGTTGCCGCTCGCCTGGGTCTGGACCCCAAAGAAGGGGCGATGCGCGACAATACGTGCGCGGCCGCTGCCCGCCAACCGGTGAGTTTGCCGCCGTAGATGCCAAGAACGCGCGGCCGTGGATCACGATCGGTAGTGAAAATGGTCTCCCGCGACCGGTCGAACGCCGTTTGGGAGGCCGCCGGCAGGACGCGCAGGCCCGCGAAGCGCTGCACGATGTGATTGCGGGTCATGGCGCGCACGGCGGGGAAATAGTGGCCGGCCACGGCGAGCAGATAGTCCTCTTCTTCGGGCAGCGGATGTACTTGATCCGGGTCGCCCAGGTAAGGCGTTTCCGTCGTGCCGACCAGCGTCGCGCCCTGCCACGGCATCACGAACACCGCACGGCCGTCGCTCGGGCTTTCGACGTAGTAAATACCGGCCGTTACGTGCAACGGAAGCACGATGTGGGTTCCCTGCACCAGGTCGACTTCCGGCACGAAAATCGCGGGACGTATGGCGCGCGAGACGCGGGTTGCCCAGGGACCGGCGGCATTGACGAGCACCCGCGCACGGGCCGCGACATTCATGCCGTTTTGTTCATAGGCGACGTCGACGCCTTCATCCGTCAATGCGGCCTCGCTGAAGTTCGCCGGCATGGCCAGCTCGCCGCCGAGACTCTGCGCCGACCGCACGACGGCGCGAGTCAGCTGCGCATCGTCGGTTTGCGCATCTTGATAGCGGATGACGGCGTCGAGGTTGTGGGTATCGAGGCCGTCGAGCGTGGACCAATCGCGTTTGGGGATGGTGCCGAATCGCGTGCCGGCGTCGAAGCCGCCGAGCAGCGCATACATACCTAGGCCCAACTTGAGCTGCCAGGGACGGCGCCGTGTGTCGCGATAGACCGGAATGAAAAAGGGTTTGAGCTCGACGAGATCCGCCGCAATGCGCAAATGAATAGCGCGTTCGCGCAAGCTTTCGCGCACCAGCGCGAATTGGCCGGATTCGAGATAGCGAAGTCCGCCATGAATCAATTTACTGGAGCGGCTCGATGTGCCGCTCGCAAGCGCACCCTTCTCGATGAGCAATCCACGGTAACCGGCCGCCACGGCCGCCTGCAGTACGCCGGCGCCGTGAATGCCGCCGCCCACGACGATCACATCGTATTCTTTCATTTGAGCTTCAAGATGCGCGAAATGGGACTAGGATGCGGGAATACACGCGATCACACAAAAGTTCTATTGTTAGGCGCTTCGCGCCGAATCTCTAATTCCCTTCGCGTTTTTCCTCGAATTCTACGACCGGAATTCCGGAAGTGACCTCGATCTCGCCGTCGACGATGGCGCCCTTGGCAATGGCAATGGTGCGCGCACTGACTCGTCCACGGATCACAGCCGTGCGGCCGATCTCGAGTTTGTCCTTGACGACGAGTCCGCCGACGACCTTACCGGCGACGATGGCTTGATGAGCTTGAATATTGCCGTGCCAGCTTGCCGTGACGGACAGGTGCAGGGCATCCTCCAATTCGCCGTCGCCGTGAACTTCGCCGAAGACTACGAACTGACCCTTGCCGCGAATATTGCCGATGATGACGGTATCTGCACCGATCAGTGTCGGGGTCGGCGATGTGGGTAATACCGGGCGCTCCAAGAACCGACGCTTTTGTTCGCTCATGAGCGGTTAATATCCTATTCCGCCCCGGCCATGTGTGACGGGCTTGGCGTCGCCGACAGACGGAGCAAATCAACGTAGAATAGAGGACGGCTTCATCTACTTGGGTTGAGTTGGCAAAAATGATCAAGCAAAAAATCGGTCTGGGTCTGTGTTGTGCGGTAGTCCTCGCGTTATCCGGCTGCAGCCGCCAGCAGAGCGACTGGCAGAAGACCCGGGAAACCAACACCTCGGACGCCTACGAGCAGTTCCTGAAGAAATATCCGAGCGGCGAATTCACGGCTCAGGCTCAGGCGCGAGTCAAGGAATTATACGAAGAGCGGGACTGGCAGAAGGCGCGCGACGCGGATACGCCTGAAGCGTATCAAGCCTTCTTGAAGCAATATCCGGAAGGCAAGTGGACGGAAGAAGCGCGCATTCGCGTCGAGAATTTCACATTGGCGCAGGCGCCTTCGGGATCGGCGGCCACCGGCACGGATTCCGGCGCTGCCGCACAGAATGCCGCTCCGGCTGCGAATCCCGCGGAAAAAGTCCCACCGCCCGCGCCGGCGCCCAAAGCGGCGCGGCCGCCGTCACCCGCAGCGGACCAGCCTGAGCCGCACGCTGCCGCGTCGCCGCCGCTCAAGGGATCCTACGGAGTCCAATTGGGGGCGTTCAAGTCAGGGGCTGTGGCCGCCAACAAGCATTGGGCCGACTTGCAAAAGGAATATCCCAGTCTATTGGTGGGATTGTCGTCCAAGGTGGTGCCCAAGAAGACCACCGAGGGAAACCTGTATAAATTGCAGGCAACCGGTCTGACGGAGAAGCACGCGCGGGAAGTCTGTAGTGCACTGAAAGCCAAGTCCCAGGCTTGCGTCGTGGTACCGCCCGCCCGCGGTTAAGGCGCCGGGTTGCGTCACTTGAGTGACAAATCTTGTCACTGAGTGCTGTCCGTGGCATCATAAGTCGCTGAATTAGCTGGTGTTCTGGGATGGCACGCGGCTTGCTTCGCTAGGATAAGCGCACGCAGTCGATCGATGGTGGCGCCGCGATATAGCTTCCCCCGCTCGCGGCGCCTTTTTTTATGACTCGGCGCTTGCGCGCGGCTTCAGCCGATCCAATATGAACGCGTACTCCATGGCGGTCTCCCGATATCGCTGGAAACGCCCCGACTTGCCGCCGTGGCCCGCCTCCATGTCGGTATGCAGAAGCAGTGGATTGCGGTCGGTTTTGAGCGACCGCAGTTTAGCGACCCACTTAGCGGGCTCGTAGTACTGCACTTGGCTGTCCCACAAGCCGGTCGTGACCAACATGGCGGGATACGCCTGCGCACGAACATTGTCATAGGGAGAGTACGACAGCATGTAATCGTACAATGCGCCGTCCGCCGGATCTCCCCACTCGTCGTATTCGTTGGTGGTGAGCGGAATGCTGTCGTCCAGCATGGTCGTGACGACGTCGACGAAGGGTACTTGGGCAACGATGCCCCGATAATCGTGCGGGCTGATGTTGGCGATGGCGCCCATCAACAGTCCGCCTGCGCTGCCTCCCATGGCAAAGACCTTGTCCTGGGCGGCGTAGCCCTGGGCAACCAGAAAATGCGTGACGTCGATGAAATCGGCGAATGAGTTCTTCTTTTGCAGCAGACGGCCGTCGTCGTACCACGACCGGCCCATTTCTTGGCCGCCGCGGATATGCGCGATCGCATAGACAAATCCCCGGTCGATCAGACTGAAGCGCGCCGACGAGAACCCAGGGTCGGTGGACAATCCATATGAGCCGTAGGCGTATTGCAGCAACGGTGCGGAACCGTCGCGGACGAAGTCCTTGCGGTGGATCAGAGACACTGGAATACGTTTTCCGTCGCCGGCCGGCGCAAACAACAATTCTGTGTCGTAGTTCGATGGATTGAAATCGCCCAGCACCGGATCGCGTTTGAGGAAAGTCTTCTCACCCGTGCGCATGTTGTAGTCATACACCGTGGTCGGCGTTGCGAGGGATGAGTACGTGTAGCGAAGGACCTCGGAATCCATTTCCGTATTGGCCGAAATGAACATCGTATAGGCGGGTTCATCGCTCGCGATGAAGTACTTCTCGGCACCCGCTGGCACGGCGGTCGCTAGCGCGGCGCCGGCCAGCGCGGCACTCTCGGGCGCGGCACCCGGCGGCGTCGCGGCGGCAGGCGTCAATGGCTGAATGCCGACCTTGCGCAGCCCGCCGCTGCGCACGGCCAAGGCGATGAAGTGCGCGAAGACCTCGAAATCCTCGAGGTAGGTGTCTTCGCGGTGCGCAACCAGGTCAGCCCACGCGCTTCGTGATTCCTCCTGGCCGATCGGCACCCACATCAATCGGAAATTGCGAGCCTGCCAATTGGTGCGAATGATGAAACGATCGTCCAAGTGCTCGATCTCGTACTCGTGGTCGCGTTGGCGTGGAAAAAACACCTTGAATGAAAGCGTCGGATCGCTCGCGTCCGCATAGCGCCATTCGGAGGTCAACGTCCCATCCATGTGGATGAAAATGAAGCGGTCGGATTTGGATTTCGACACCCCGGTGTAGAGGGATTTGTCGGTTTGCTCGAACACCAACGCATCCTGTTTGGGATCCGATCCGAGAACGTGCTTTTTGACGCGTAGTCCCAGTAAGGTTTCCGGATCCTTCTCGATGTACAGCAGCGTCTCGTTATCGTTGGCCCATGCAACTTCGGGTTCGACATCCCCGATCGTACCGGGCAAGATCTCGCCGCTGCGGAGGTTTTTGAAGCGCAAGCCATACTGGCGACGCCCCACCGTGTCTTCACAGAAGGCCAGCCACTCGGAATTGGGCGAGATATCCATCTCGCCAATCTGGTAGTACTCATGGCCGATGGCGAGCTCGTTCGCGTCCAGAATGACTTGTTCCGGCGCCTCGAGCGAGGCTTTGCGGCGCGCGAAGATCGGGTGCTCCTTGCCGGGCTCGAATCTGATGTAGTACCAGTAGCCGTTCTTGCGATAGGGAACGGTCGAATCGTCCTGTTTCAGGCGCGCAATGATCTCGGCGTAGATATTGTCTTCCAGAGGTTTGACGGGTGCGAGGTGCTGCGCATGGTAGGCATTCTCTGCCTTGAGATACGCCAGAACCTCGGGGTCGGTGCGTGCGTCGTCGCGGAGCCAATAGTAGGGGTCCGAGCGCTTGCCGTGCGGCGACGACACCGTATGCGCGCGGACGGCGGCGATGGGGGGCTCTAATTTCGGCATTCGCTACTCTTGTCCTCAGGCGGGGCGGGAGTATAGTCAATCGCACAAGCGCGTCAGACGTCGAAAATCACCGGTACATTGGGGGTCGTATGCAGACCGTAAATCAATTACTACGGGTCAAAGGCAGTCAAATTTTCTCCGTGGCGCCCACCGATTCAGTTTTGCGCGCTATCGAGATCATGGCCACCCGCCACGTCGGGGCACTCCTCGTCATGAATCAGGGTACCTTGCTCGGCATCATTTCGGAGCGCGACTACGCCCGAAAGGTGATTTTAAAGAACCGCTCCTCGCATGACACCCCTGTCGGGGACATCATGAGTTCGCCGCCGATCACCGTCTCCCCGGAGAATACAGTGCACCACTGTATGGAGCTCATGACAGAAGGCCGTTTCCGCCATCTGCCGGTCGTGGAGGCCGGCCGCGTGGTCGGAATGCTGTCCATCGGCGACCTCGTCAAAGCGGTGATTGAGGATCAAAGGGACCAAATCGAGCAATTGGAACGCTATATCGCCGGCTAAAATCTCGGCGCCGGTTGACGATGTTGGGCACCTAGGTATTATGAGGTCCATACACAGGCACGCTTAGCGGCGTTTGCTCCCACGACGCTTCACTAGGCTTTGCGCCTCAACCGAGTTAAGTTCTTGTTTTTAATAGGGTTCTGCGGATCGGCCGCGGGGCGCGGCTTATTGTGGGCTTGAGTTATGGTAATGGAGCAAACGTCAGATCTGGCGGCCGGCGAACCGGCGACGAACTGCGGCGGTGCGGATCCGCGCATCGGCGATTGGGGCCTGTATCGCTCGAAATATGAGCGAGATTCCTGCGGTTTCGGACTGATCGCCAGTCTCGACGACCAGGCCAGTCACTGGGTGGTCCAAACCGCGATCAGTTCGCTCAACCGTCTGACGCATCGGGGCGCGATCGCGGCCGACGGCAAGACGGGGGACGGTTGCGGTCTCTTGATCAAGATGCCGACGCGTTTCCTGCGGGAAGTCGCGGCGGAGGCGGGGCTCATTTTGGCTCCCCGCTTCGGGGCAGGATTGGTGTTCCTCGATCGCGATCCGGGCAAGGCCGATAACGCCCGCCGCGTTCTCACCGAGCAAATCGAGCGGGAAAAGCTCCAGGTAGCCGGGTTTCGCCTGCTGCCGACGGATGCGTCGGCCTGCGGTTTGGAGGCACTCAAAACCCTCCCGACCATTGTGCAAGTGTTCGTGAACGCGGGCCCCGATATCGACGAAGCGACGTTGAACCGCAAGCTGTACATGGCGCGCCGCCGCACCGAAAAGATCTTGGAAGGCACCGATCCCGTGTTCTACATCCCGTCGCTGTCGGCGAGCACCATCGTCTACAAAGGGATGGTGATGCCGCTGTTCTTGGCGCAGTTCTATCCGGACCTGAAAGATCCGCGCATGGAAGCCTCGGTGGTCGTCTTCCACCAGCGGTTCTCCACCAACACGCTGCCGCAGTGGCGGCTGGCGCACCCGTACCGCTATCTCGCGCACAACGGCGAGATCAATACGGTCCAGGGCAACCGCAGCTGGGCGGTGGCTCGCGGTCCCCTGTTCCGCTCGCCGCTTCTGCCCGACTTGAGCGATGTCCTGCCGGTCGTCTCGCTGACCGGATCGGACTCGCAGTCGCTCGATAACATGCTGGAATTGCTGCTGGTGGGCGGCCTCGATCCCATGCATGCGTTGCGCCTGTTGGTGCCGCCCGCATGGCAGTCGGTCGACATGATCGATCCGGACCTGAAAGCCTTCTACGAATACTACGCGACCCATATGGAGCCGTGGGACGGGCCCGCCGGCATCGTCGTTACCGATGGCCGCTATGCCTGCTGCACCCTGGATCGCAATGGCCTGCGTCCCGCCCGCTGGGTCATCACCAAGAATCGCCACATCACCATCGCGTCCGAGGCGGGGGTTTGGGATTACTTGCCCGAAGACGTCGTTCGCAAGGGCAAGTTGGGCCCCGGCGAGATTTTGGCGCTCGATTTGCAAACCGCCGACCTGATGGACACCAAGCAGGTCGACGATATTCTCAAGAACCGTCACCCCTACAAGGTGTGGCTCAAGAAGGGCGTGCGTTATCTGCAAACCGACCTCATCGATCCGCGCTTGGCGGCCGAGCCGTTCGATCGCGACACGCTGGCGTTGTTTCAAAAGATGTACAACGTCTCTGCCGAGGAGCGCGATGAAATCATTCGCGTCCTAGCCGAAGACGAGAGCGAAGCGGTCGGTTCGATGGGCGACGATACGCCGATGCCCGTCCTGTCGAAAAAAGTGCGCTCTCTGTACGACTACTTCCGCCAGCAGTTCGCTCAGGTCACGAACCCGCCCATCGATTCGCTGCGCGAGAGCATCGTCATGTCGCTGCAGACGCAGATTGGCTCCGAAGCCAACATTTTCGTGCCGGCGCAGCAGCACGCGGAACAAATCGTTTTGAGTTCGCCGATTCTTTCGCAGCGCAAATTGCGGCAGATCATGGGTCTCGAGGACGCCGGCGTTCCGCACGAATTCATCGATCTGCAGTACGACGAGCAGTTGGATTTGCAGGCGGCGATTGTTGCTGTGTGCGATCAGGCCGAAGCGGCGGTGCGGGCCGGCAAGCTGGTGCTGCTGCTCTCCGATCGCTACTTGGTGAAAGCCAAGATTCCGATCCAGGCATTGCTCGCGACCGGGGCCGTGCATCATCGTTTGGTCAAGACGGGCTTGCGCTGCAAGTGCAACATCCTGGTCGAGACGGGCACGGCGCGCGACGCCCATCATTTCGCCTGCCTCATAGGCTACGGTGCGACTGCCGTCTATCCATATCTCGCCTATCAGACATTGTTCGACCTCATGCGCAAGGGCGCGGTGAAAATGGATGCCGATACGCGGCAGGAGCTGGGCCGCAGCTACCGCCGCGGCATTCGCAAGGGCCTGTTCAAGATCATGTCCAAGATGGGCATTTCAACGATTGCGAGTTACCGCAGCGCGCAGCTGTTCGAGATCGTGGGCCTGAGCGATGACGTGGTATCGCTCTGTTTCGAGGGATCCGATAGCCGCATCCGGGGCGCGGACTTCACCGACCTGAAGGCCGACGCCGAATACCTGGCCAAACGAGCGTGGGATCCCGCCGAAATCGTGGAACAGGGCGGCTTGCTCAAGTACATGCACAACGGCGAATACCACATGTACAACCCCGATGTCATCGCGACGCTGCAGTCGTCGGTGATGACGGGCGATTATGAGCAGTACAAGCAGTTCGCCGCCTTGGTGAACGAGCGGCCGGTGTCCTGCATCCGCGACCTTCTGAAATTGAAGTCCGGCGAGCCCATTCCCCTCGACGAGGTGGAATCGATTACCTCGATTCTCATGCGATTCGACAGCGCCGGCATGTCCCTGGGGGCCTTGTCGCCGGAGGCGCACGAAGCACTGGCCATCGCCATGAATCGTCTGGGCGCACGCTCGAATTCCGGCGAGGGCGGCGAAGATCCGCTGCGCTACGGCACCGAGAAAAATTCCAAGATCAAGCAGGTGGCCTCAGGCCGATTCGGCGTGACGCCGGAATACCTCATCAACGCCGAGGTACTGCAGATCAAAGTCGCGCAAGGAGCGAAGCCCGGCGAGGGCGGCCAGCTGCCGGGCCACAAGGTGAACGACATGATCGCTCGCCTGCGTTTCGCGCGCCCGGGTGTCGGGCTCATTTCGCCGCCGCCGCACCACGATATCTATTCCATCGAGGATCTGGCGCAGCTGATCTTCGATCTGAAGCAGGTGAACCCGCAGGCGTTGGTATCGGTCAAGCTGGTTGCCGAACCGGGCGTGGGTACCGTGGCCGCCGGCGTCGCGAAAGCCTACGCCGATCTCATCACCATCAGCGGTTATGACGGCGGCACGGGGGCAAGTCCGCTGTCGTCCATCAAATATGCCGGTACCCCGTGGGAATTGGGATTGGCCGAAACTCACCAGACGCTGCGCGCCAATGAACTGCGGCACCGCGTGCGTCTGCAGACGGACGGGGGCCTGAAGACGGGGCTCGATGTCATCAAGGCGGCCCTCATCGGCGCCGAGAGCTTCGGTTTCGGTACGGCGCCCATGGTGGCCTTGGGCTGCAAATATTTGCGGATCTGCCATCTGAATAACTGCGCGACCGGCGTGGCCACTCAGCACAACGTGCTGCGCACCAAATTCTTCATCGGGTTGCCCGAGATGGTGATGAATTATTTCAAGTTCGTGGCGCGTGAGTGCCGAGAAATCATGGCGGCCATGGGCGTACGGACCATCGCGGAATTGATCGGGCACACCGAGCTTTTGGAAATCCTGCCCGGCGAAACCTCGAAGCAGCGCAAACTCGATCTTCGGCCGGTGCTCGCCAATTCCACCTTGGTCTCGAACAAGCCGCAATATTGCATCGACCCGCGCAACGAGCCTTTCGATAAAGGGCTGCTGGGGGAACGGATGCTGCGCGACATGCGCGATGCCATCGCCGGCAAATCAGGGGGCGTGTTCTCGTATGCCGTCAGCAACTTCCATCGTTCGATCGGCGCGAGAATATCCGGCGAGATTGCCAAGCGCTGGGGTAACACGGGAATGAGTTCGGCGCCGCTGATCGTCAATCTCAAGGGATCCGCGGGACAAAGTTTCGGCGTCTGGAATGCGGGCGGCCTGCATTTGCATCTTGAAGGTGAAGCGAACGATTACGTCGGCAAAGGCATGGCGGCCGGCAAGATCGTGCTGCGCCCGAGCGCGCGGTCGACTTTTGTAGCGCGCGAAACGGTGATCATGGGCAATACCTGCCTGTATGGCGCCACGGGCGGGGAGCTGTACGCCGCCGGCACCGCCGGTGAACGGTTTGCAGTGCGCAATTCCGGCGCTCTCGCCGTGGTCGAGGGCGCGGGCGATCATTGCTGCGAATACATGACGGGCGGCGTGGTCTGCGTGCTGGGACGCACCGGGGTGAATTTCGGCGCGGGATTCACCGGGGGCTTCGCGTATGTGCTCGACATGGAGCGCGACTTCGTCGACCGCTACAACCACGAATTGATCGATATCCATCGCGTGTCGCCAGAAGGCATGGGCACGCATGTGCAGCATCTGCGCGGGCTGATCGAACAGCATGTCGACGCCACCGGCAGCGTGTGGGGCGTTCAGCTGCTCAACGACCTGCGCACCTATATCGGCAAGTTCTGGGTGGTGAAGCCGAAAGCGGCCGCCATCGATTCGCTGCTCGTGAATTTGCGGCGCGCCGCTTGAGTCCGCGCGTGCATCAACATACCGTGATTGAACATGGCCGATAAATACCTGCAATTCTTGGATATTCCGCGCAAGGATCCGGACAAGCTCCCGGTGGAGGTGCGAACCCAAGAGTTTCGCGAGATCTACTCGCAGTACAGCGCCGAGACCGCCGGGCAGCAAGCCGGCCGCTGCCTGTCATGCGGCAATCCGTTTTGCGAATGGAAATGCCCCGTCCACAATTACATCCCGAACTGGTTGGCGCTGGTCAATGAGGGCAAATTATTCGAAGCGGCGGAACTCTCGCATCAAACCAATTCGCTGCCCGAAATGTGCGGCCGCATTTGTCCCCAGGATCGGCTGTGCGAGGGCGCGTGCACGCTGAATGACGGCCTCGGCGCCGTCAGCATCGGCTCCATCGAAAAGTACATCACCGATGAGGCGTTCAAGCAGGGCTGGAAGCCCGACATGTCCAATGTGGCGCGCACCAACAAGCGGGTGGCCATCATCGGCGCGGGCCCCGCGGGCCTGGGCTGCGCCGACGTCCTGGTGCGCAATGGCGTAACCCCGGTGGTTTTCGATCGATACTCGAAGATCGGCGGATTGCTGACCTTCGGCATCCCGCCGTTCAAGCTGGAAAAGGACGTGGTGGAAAAGCGCCGCGAGATCATGGAAGGCATGGGTGTGGAATTCCGTCTGAACGTCGATGTCGGACGCGACATCGCATTCGAGCGGCTCACCGAAGAGTTCGACGCGGTGTTTCTGGGCATGGGTACGTACACCTACGTCAAAGGCGGCTTTTCGGGCGAGGATCTTCCCGGCGTGCATGAAGCACTGACCTATTTGATTTCGAACATCAATCGCGAGCTGGAAATCGAGGACGCCCCGAATTCGTTCATCAACATGCGCGACAAGCACGTGGTGGTGTTGGGCGGAGGCGATACCGGCATGGATTGCAATCGCACGGCGATCCGTCAAGGCGCCGCCAGCGTCACCTGTACGTACCGCCGCGATGAGGACAACATGCCGGGCTCGCGCCGCGACTACAAGAACAGCAACGAAGAAGGAGTCACTTTCTTGTTCAATCGCCAGCCCGTTGAAATCGTCGGATCCGATCGGGTGCAGGGCGTGAAGCTGGTTCAGACGCGTCTGGGTCCCCCGGATTCGCGCGGACGCCGCGTACCGGAAGTCGTTCCGGACACGGAGGAGACCATCGAGGCGGACGCAGTGATCGTCGCCTTCGGCTTCTTGCCGAGTCCGCCGGACTGGTTTGTTCAGCAACAAATAGCGTTGCACAGCAATGGCCGCGTTCGAGTGTCGGGGGCGCCGAAATCCCGATTCCAGACGACCAACCCCAAAGTATTCGCCGGCGGCGACATGGTACGCGGCTCCGACCTGGTGGTGACCGCCGTGTTCGAAGGGCGCGAGGCGGCGCAAGGCATATTGCAGTACCTGGGCGTCCGCGCGACGGCACCTCACTGAGGGCGGGCGCAGAGGACAACCGTGACCATGGCCGGCGCATCATTGGAAGGCGGCTGCCTCTGCAGGGCCGTCCGGTACCGCGTCGCCGGGATCCCTCTCTTCTCCATTATTTGCCACTGCGGCACATGCCGCCGAGCGAGCGCAGCTCCTTCGGTCGCCTGGGTGACGTTCGAGCGCCATCAAGTGGAATTTCTGGCCGGCAGCGCACGGACCTCACGAAGCTATGAGTCATCGCCGGGCGTGCTCCGGAGCTTTTGCGGAACCTGTGGAAGCGCGATTTCATACGAGACCGACAGTTCTCCCGGCACCATCGACCTGACCACGTTGTCGTTGGACGACCCGAACGCGTTTCCGCCTACCGCAGAAGCGTGGTTGGAACACAGAGTGGCGTGGGAGGCTGTGAACCTTGCTCTCGACCAGTATCCTCAGGGCAGCGTCGGCGAAACCTAACGAGCAATCGGGCTGGCGGCGAGACGGATCGCAGGGGCGTCCGACCAGCCGATAACGCGCGTTTCCGCGGGAACGTCAACAATGAAAATTCAACGCGGCTGAGATGAGACATGTCCCGCAATATTGAAATCAAAGCGCGCATCGTCTGCGTCGAGGCCTGCACCGCGAAGATAGCCGCAGTGGCCGACGAGGGACCCATTGATATTGCGCAAGACGATACTTTCTTCCGCTGCGACACGGGCCGCTTGAAACTTCGTGCGTTCTCCGATGGCAGCGGGGAACTCATTTACTATCGACGCGCAAATCAGTTCGGTCCCAAAGAGTCGTTTTATCTGCGTTCACCGACCTCGTCGCCCGACTCGCTGCGCGAGTGTCTATCGTTGGCGTATGGCCAAGTCGGACGCGTCCGAAAGCATCGCAAGCTGTATCTGGCCGGCCGAACTCGGATTCATCTCGACGAAGTCGAACGGCTGGGGCATTTCCTCGAGTTGGAGGTCGTACTCGCAGACGATGAACTCCCCGAGATCGGGGTTCGCGAGGCGCGCGCGCTCAT